>Ga0180017_100040_pt1 | contig 52371 bp, 47 predicted proteins | sample KR46_S_MetaG_FD_129674 | JGI IMG/M metagenome (GOLD analysis project Ga0180017, IMG submission 129674) | Groundwater microbial communities from the Olkiluoto Island deep subsurface site, Finland - KR46_S_MetaG | ecosystem: Environmental > Aquatic > Deep subsurface > Groundwater | place: Finland...
CAAGGGGCAAGCAATGACTGCGTGCTGGTCGAACCCGAGTGCGCAGTCATGGGCGCATTGCGCTCCACGCCGGTGCGTACAGGGGTGAAGCCGCGTCCTTTTGATTTTCTGGACGAACTGTACCGGCCTTTGAAATTTCATGAGACCGAACTCGAAGAGGTCGCGGACGGCTGGCTGGATCGCTGCTCCGGGCTGGTCTGGGGCCCGGTCTCACCCTGGCCCATGACCTGGGACGAGGGCATGGCCTCCGTGGTCGATGATTGGCGGATGCCCACGGTGGAGGAGGTTGTCTCCTTGCTGCGACCCGGGCAGGGGTTGGGAGAATTCTGCCACGAGCCCTTTGGAGACAGGTATTTGTGGGTCTGGACAGGGGACAGGCGCAGCTATACATCGGCCTGGTTCGTCGACGTGGGAGGGGGCGCGGTGCTGGCTCAGGATCGGAGTTGCCGGTTTCATGTGCGGCTGGTGCGGTCTGCTTGAAGACAGGGGGGCCGGGGCGGTCACGTCCCGTAGGGGCAGGCCTATGTGCCTGCCCAATCTCGGTGGTTGGCCAGGGCGGTCACGTTGGGCCGAAGAAGGGCGGGCACGCAGGGCCGCCCCTACGTGTCGTTGATGCGATGATTTGATTCCAGGCCGATGGATGTTGGGGCGAAAAATTTTTCGCCCATCAGGAAATTTAAAGACAGCAGGGGATGCGCGTGGACAGTGGTTTTTTGCAGGTTTTTGCGGTGGGGGTGGCCGTGGCGGTGGCGCCGGGGCCGGATTTTTTCATGGTGCTGCGCAACAGCCTGTCCCGCGGGCGTCTGGCCGGGGTGATGACCGCCCTTGGCATCGGGTCCGCCCTGGTCGTGCATGTGCTGTATTCCGTGCTCGGTCTTGCGCTGGTCATCGCTTCCAGTCCGGCCGTGTTCGGACTGATCCGCATCTGCGGAGCCCTGTATCTGATCTCCATCGCGGCGCGGTGTCTGTTCGGCAAAAAGGCGGCCATGCCGGAAACGTGCGTTCAGGCCGGGCATATGGATGCAACGGACTCACCCCTGCGCGGCTGGCGGGAAGGGTTCTGGTGCAACCTCTTGAACCCCAAGGCCGCCCTCTTTTTCCTGAGCATCTTTTCCCAGTTCATGACCCCCGATACTCCGAGCTACCTGCGCTGGGTCTATGGGGCCGAGGTCATTGTCATCGTCACGGTGTGGTTCGTGCTCCTGGCCCTCTTTTTGTCCACGGGTCGCATGCGCAGCATGTACGCGGGAGTGGCGCGATGGATCGACGGAGGCGTGGGCGTGATTTTTGGCGGGGTCGGGTGCTCGATTCTGGTGCAGGAGGCGCGGCGGGTGTTCTGAAGGCCGAGTCCAGGGCTGTTCGAAGATTCAGAGAGTGGGCGGCATGGCGGTGATTCGCCATGCCGCCCGTTTTGTTATTTGGCCTTTCTCTCTCTTCTTTTGGCGTGCAGGATGGGCTCAGTGTAGCCGCTCGGCTGCTCGCGGCCTTTGAAGATCAGGTCGCAGGCGGCCTGGAATGCTATGCTGGCGTCGAAATCCGGGGCCATGGGGCGATAGGAGGGGTCTGCTTCGTTCTGGCGATCCACCACTGCGGCCATGCGCTCCAGGGTGGCCCGGATCTGCTCCATGGTGCACAGGCCATGGTGCAGCCAATTGGCGATGTACTGGCTGGAGATGCGCAGGGTGGCGCGATCTTCCATCAGCCCCACATCCGTTACGTCCGGCACCTTGGAACAGCCGATGCCCTGGTCGATCCAGCGCACCACATAGCCGAGGATGCCCTGACAGTTGTTGTCCAGTTCGCGCTGGATTTCCTCTGCCGACAGGGAATGTTCAAGCAGGGGCAGGGTCACGAGGTCATCCAGATTGGCCCGCTTCCTGCCCTGCAGTTCGGCCTGGCGGGCAAAGACATCCACCTCGTGGTAATGCATGGCGTGCAGGGTCGCCGCCGTGGGCGACGGCACCCATGCGCAGTTGGCCCCGGCCAGCGGGTGCCCCTGCTTTGTTTCGACCATCTGTCTCATGCGGTCGGGCATGGCCCACATGCCCTTGCCGATCTGGGCCTTGCCTGAAAATCCGCAGGCCAGGCCCGTGTCCACGTTCCAATCCTCATAGGACAGAATCCAGCTGGCGTTCTTCATGGTCGCCTTGGGCACCATGGGACCCGCTTCCATGCTGGTGTGGATCTCGTCGCCGGTGCGGTCCAGGAAGCCGGTATTGATGAAGATGATGCGATCCTTGGCCACGCGGATGCATTCGGCCAGATTGACCGAAGTGCGGCGTTCCTCGTCCATGATTCCGATCTTCATGGTGTGGCGGGGGAGGTTCAGGGCGTCCTCCACGCGATCAAAGAGATCGCAGGCAAAGGTGACTTCCTCCGGACCGTGCATCTTGGGTTTGACGATGTAGATGCTGTCCGCGCGGCTGTTGCGCAGGAAGCCGAGTCCTTTGAGATCATGCATGGCCACCAGTCCGGTGACCATGGCGTCGAGGATGCCTTCAAAGACTTCGTCGTGGCCCAGCAGCACCGCGTCCGTGGTCATGAGATGCCCCACGTTGCGCACCAGCAGCAGACTGCGGCCCGGCAGGGTAAGGACGGAGCCGTCGGGCGCGGTGTAGGTGCGGTCCTGATTCAGGCTGCGGCTGACGGTTTTTCCGCCTTTGGGAAAGGAGGCCCGCAGGTCGCCGCGCAGGAGTCCGAGCCAGTTGGCGTAGGTCTGGGCCTTGTCCTCCCCGTCCACGGCGGCGATGGAGTCCTCGAAATCGACGATGGTCGTCATGGCCGATTCCAGCACCACGTCCTTGACGCCTGCGGGATGGGCCTTGCCTACAGGATGGGTGCGGTCGAAATGCAGTTCGATATGCAAGCCGTTGTTTCTGAACAGGAGAACATCGGGGGAGAAACCGGCAAAGGCTTCGGGGAGTTGCAGCGCGGTCACGCCGTCAGAAAGATGGATTTCGACGCTCCCGCCCTTGTCCTTGCGCACCAGACGGTACTCTTGCACATCACGGTGGCTGCCCCTGGCCAGGGGCAAGGCCTTGTCCAGGAAGCGGGATGCAAATTCCATGACCCTGGCCCCGCGCACGGGGTTGTATGCTCCGTCCCGCGTCGCACCATCGTCCTCGGGCAGCACATCCGTTCCGTACAGAGCGTCGTAAAGACTGCCCCAGCGGGCGTTGGCCGCGTTCAGAGCGTAGCGGGCGTTGGTGGCCGGGACCACCAGTTGCGGCCCGGCGATGGAGGAGATCTCAGGATCAACTCCGGAAGTTTCGATGGAGAAGGGCAGGCCTACGGGCACGATATAACCGATCTCCCGCAGAAACTGCTCATAAGCGACGGCGTCATGAGGCCTGCCCTTGTGCCGCTTGTGCCACGAATCGATGGTGTCCTGCATGTACTGGCGCTTGGCCAGCAACTCGCGGTTGCGCGGTGACAGGTCGTGCAGAATTTTTTCCAGGGCGGCCCAGAATGCCGTATTCGTCACGCCGGTTCCGGGCGTGGCTTTTTCGTGTATCAGATCATACAGAGGCTTTGCGACGTGCAATCCGCCGACAGGAACGTAAGTCATGGGCTGCTCCTTAGTTTATATGGAAATTGGTCCTACCAATATCAGGGAGCAGGCTTTGGGTCAACGATGATCCGCAAGATCGCGGGTCCGCAAGACAGGCTTCCTGAACGCGTGTTTCCAGGGAGTTGGCAAGATTCTTTCATATTCAGCGCAGTATTCGCCCCGGCCGTGCCTGGATTATGGCGGCGGTGGCCGGAAACGGATCGAACAACACGGAGGAAATCATGAAAAGCTATCGTAAAGAACTCTGGTTCCAGGTGCCCACGCGCCGAGCCTTCATCAACATCACGGGCGATGTCGAACAATGTCTGGCCGAAAGCGGGATCAGTGAAGGGCTGGTGCTTGTCAACGCCATGCACATCACCGCCTCGGTTTTCATCAACGACGACGAGTCCGGCCTGCATCACGACTATGAAAAATGGCTGGAAAAGCTGGCGCCCCACGAGCCTGTCTCCCAGTATCGTCACAACGTGGGCGAGGACAACGCCGATGCGCACATGAAACGCCAGATCATGGGCCGCGAGGTGGTTGTGGCCGTGACCGGGGGGCGGCTCGATTTCGGGACCTGGGAGCGGATATTCTACGGGGAGTTCGACGGGCGCAGGAAGAAGCGCGTGCTGGTCAAGATCATCGGAGAATGAGTCTGCATTGCGCTTGCGCAGCACAAAACGCCTTCCGCATCACAATGCTGAAGGCGTTCTGTCGTTTGCGGAGGGTGAAAATCAGCCCAGGTTTTGGCCGCGAACTCCCAGTTGATCAGCTTCTCCTGCACGGCCTTGACGTAGTCGGCGCGGCGGTTCTGGTAGTCCAGGTAATAGGCGTGTTCCCAGACATCGATGGTCAGCAGTGGTTTTAGGCCGCTGGTGATGGGTGTATCCGCGTTCATGGTGTTCATGACCTTGAGTTTGTCGCCATCAGACACCAGCCAGGCCCATCCGCTGGCGAAACGTCCGACGGCGGCGGCGCTCAGTTCCTTCATGCACGTGTCCAGATCGCCGAAGGAATCGTTGATCTTGTTTTTCAGATCGGAGGGTGGCGTCCCTCCGCCCTTGGGGGAAAGGCTCTGCCAGTAAAAGGAGTGGTTCCAGGTCTGGGCGGCATTATTGAAGATGGCGGTCTTGTCCGCTTTGCCGCTGGTTTCGGTGATGATCTTTTCCAGCGGCATGTCCGCGAATTCACTGCCCGCGATGAGTTTGTTCAGGTTGTCTAGGTAGCCCTTGTGGTGCTTGCCGTAATGAAAGCCGATGGTCTTGGCTGAAATGACGGGTTCAAGGGCATTTTCCGCATAGGGCAGGGCACCGAGTTCAATGGGCGCGGACCAGGCGAGGCCGCGCAGCCCGCCCAGAGTAAAGAGGAGGGCGGCGCTGGAAGTGGCTGCCAGAAATTTTCGGCGACTCAGACCGCGCGAAGGTTCCAGAGGAGAATTGTTCATGGCTGTACCTCGGATGTGGGTGACGTTTCGGACAAATTGTGTGAATTTCGGATGCCGTGGGAAGCACTGTCTGCATTTCTGCCAGCACGTCTTCCGGGTGCGAGTTCACGGAATACTTTCTTTGCCCGTATCGTGTTTTGAAGGCTCAAGGCAAGCGGGATTGAAATTTATATCGGTCGGAGTAAGCGGATTGGGCCTTGAAATGCGAATGGCCGCGCGAGGCGGCCATTGCAGAGTAGGGCAAGGTGGGGAGGCTAGAAGAAAATCAGCCCCTGGATAAGTCCTATCGTTGCTCCCAGCACCGCTCCCACCACTTCGATAAACCTGAATTCCCTGGCCATGATGGACATGAGCAGGACTTCAAGTCGCTCCATGGACAGGTTTTCGATCTTCTCCTGAAGGAGTTTCCTGAAATCCAGGGTGTTTTTCAGTTCACCGGCCGCTGTTTCCAGCAGACCCGGCACGATGCGGTCTAACTCCTTGTCCAGCAGGCCTTTGATCTTATTCAGCATGGGGCCGTCCAGGAACATGGCGACCATGGGGTTCAGGGCCCCAAGTCGCTTGGACAGGAATTCGGTAAACCCTTCCTGGATCTTGTCCTTGAGTTTGGCCGCGAATTCCGGGCGGTGCATAACGCTCTGGATGTCGTCGTGGGACAGCAGTTCGCCTTCGATGACGGCGGCCAGGTTCATGGCCAGGGCTTTCTGGCGCTTGGGGAAGATGCCTTGCACCGTCAGGCTGCCGATCTGCACCGGACGGCGTGGGTGGAAGAGCATCTTGATGGCGATGAAATTGGTGATCCAGCCGATAAAGGCGCAGATCACGACTGAAAAGCACAGCTTTAAAAGCATGAAAATCTCCGGCTCGGGAACTCTTTTCTCCGCGCGCGTAGCGCGTCCCTATTCCTCGCTGGATGGATCCTGCTGGTCCATGGTGCGGGGGATGTCGCTTCTGAGCGTGGCCTTGATCTGCGCGGTGAAGGCCCCCAGGCCTTGGATCTGGATGCCGTCGAGCATTTCGGATTCCGATTCGATCTTGGAGCACTCCTTGGCGCTGGACCAGATGAGGTGGATGCCTGCAGTCTGCTTCACGCCTTTTGCGTTGGTCAGTTCGATGACGGCCATGGCGTTGGAGCGACGGACCTGCTTCTTGACCTGGGCGGGCAGGGCCGGGACCTTGAGCAGGTCGTTTTTGGACAAAAAAATGTAAGTCAGGGTCATGCTCGGGCTGGACATGGCCTGGTTGCGAAAGCCGCTGTCCACGCTTACACTCTGCTCCTGGGCGGATTTTATCATGTGGAACAGGTCACCGGCGATGCTCTGGGCGTAGTTCTTTTCAGTCATGGATACCTCGCGTTGGATGGGGCCGGGCACCAAACGTCCCGGCGCCCGGCTCCTTTACACGAGGCAACTGCGTCAGGCAAGACGCCGGATCAGGCGAAGGTCCGGCCGTCCCAGGCCCACTTTCCGAGGTCCGCATCCATGAAGACGATGTAGACGCGTTGGCTTTCGATACCAAGTTCCACCTGCATCATTAGCGTCAATTCTTCGGCCAGCTTCCGGACCAGGTCGTCCTTGAGGCCCAGTGCGCGAAGCTCCACGTGTGCCACCGGTTCGTCGTTGCCCCCGAAAAACATGGGCGCTTCGTCTCTGATCATCACCATCATGTACGTTTCGGCTTTGCCAAGCTCTGTGCAGACGCAGTCGGAAAGGGTGCGCATGAGCTTGCTTTTGTCCAGCACACGCACGTTTGTCGTAAGTTCAAGGCAGGGCATGTTTTCTCCTTTAAGTTATTGCACCACCCAGAAGGTGCAGTCTTTGGCAAGATGGGTGACCTTTGTCAGGCGTTGGGCATGCCTTCCTCCTGCGTCCGGCCCTAGGCGTGGTTGCGCAATTTGAGTTCAATGGGGTGGGGCTTCAGGTAGGTCTGGTCCTGCAGATAGAATTCCTCGTACTTGAGCACATAATGATTGAGCAGGGTCACCGGGACAATGAGCGGCAGCACGCCGTGGGCGTACTGGTTGATCAGGTCGAGCAATTCCTGCTTTTCATCCGGAAGAAGGTCGTTCTTGAAGTAGCCCATGATGTGCTGCAGCACGTTGCGGTGCTTGGGCGGCGTGGCCTTCATGCGCATGGCGTTCATGAGGTATTCGTGGTAACTCTTGAAGAGTTGCTCTTTGGGCATAGCCTTGCCACCCGCCACCAGCCGCCCCATGGCCCGGTAGATTTCCGGGCTGTGGGCCAGGAGCTGGAGTTTGTGGCGGGTATGGAAGGTGACCAGATTGCCCAGGCTCTGGCCGCCCCTCAGCATGTCGCGGTAGCGGCGCAGCACGAAGATGCGATCGATGAAATTTTCTCGCAGGAGCACATCGTGCAGGCGACCCTCCTCCTCCACGGGCAGAAGGGGGAAGTGCTTCATGAACATGCTCGCGAAGATGCCGACAGACTGGCCGGCCAGATTACCCGACTCCGAATAGACCTTGACCCGCTCCATGCCGCTGGACGGTGATTTGCTTTTGAAGACGAAGCCGCACAGCCCCTCGCTTTCCAGTTCCGGCAGGCGTGCGGCGGCCCACTCCTGCATGCGCCGGGTGTGGTCAATGCCGGTTTTCTGGGTCAGCAGGCGCGGGGATTCGGGGTCGCCAACCAGACGCATGGCTTCGCGCGGAATGGGCAGGCCACACTCAACCTCCGGACAGACCGGGACGTACTCCACGTATTCGCCCAGGGTCCGGGTCAGAAAGGGGTCGTGCTTGTGCCCCCCGTCGTAACGGACCTTGTCCCCGAGCAGGCAGCGGCTTATTCCCAGGCGGATAGGTCGGTTCATGATATTCTCCTTGCTGGAGGCGGCTGCCTCACCCCGAGGACGCTCCAGCCTTGATTCGATTTTCGTAAAATATTCTCCAATTACCGCCCTTCTGTCCAGGATGAGGTGGTTTAAAATAATCTCATCCCAGCCCGATGTGGGTCAGCTGCTGGAAATTATTGACCAGCTGATAACTGTCGACTTTAAGCTCCATGACCGCGCTGTCCGGTGCGGCCGCGAAGGCGCTCAGGTTTGGATGCCTCTGCGAAAAAAGGGTCACCGCCTGATGCTTGCGCTCTGCGTCCAGTTCCGTGGCAAACGCCGTCACGGTCACGGCCTGGGCACTGACTGGGTCGGTTGGTTCGTTGCGCGCCGTGCTGACCAGAAAGGACACGTTGGGGTTGGCGGTCATGTTGTCGAACTTCGTGGTCTGACGGGGCGTGACCACGATCAGGGTGCGCAGGTCTTGCGCGATCGCGAAAGCCATCTGGCTGCAGAGGGGAATGTCCATGAAGGAGGTGCACAGCACGCCTGCGCGCTGTCCGCCCAGGATTGTCTCCAAGGTCTTGCGCGCCTCGGCGTCGGCCAGGGTGGTTTCTTTTGAGTGCGGTTTGGTCATCAGATTCGACATTGTGATCCCTCCTTAGGTGGGGTGACGGGTCCGGACAGGATTTTTCCGCCGATTTTGCGGGCCAGGGCGGTGAGCATGCCCCGGAAAAGTGGACCGTGCACGGGTATGAGCGGATACCAGTAGACAATGCCCCACAGTCCCCTGGGCAGGAAGCGGGCGCGCAGGGTCAGTCTTGTGCGCCCCGGGCCTTCTTCCTCCACGTCGAACTGCAGCAGCGCCTCGCCTGGCAGCTTCATCTCGGCCAGCAGGCGCAGGCGGCGGCGCTCTTCGACCACCAGCACCCGCCAGAAATCCAGGGCGTCCCCGACGCGCAGTTCATCGGGATGACGCCGCCCGCGACGCAGTCCCGGTCCGCCGATGAGTTTGTCAGCCATGCCCCTGAATTTCCACAACAGGTTTCCATACAGCCAGCCCTCATCTCCGCCAAGCCGCACAAGCACGGCCCAGACCTGGGCCGGGGTGGCGGCCAGGGTCAGGGTATGCGCCGATTCAAGCACCGTTCCGCCCGCATAGGGAGCGTCTCCGCAGTCGATCCACTCGGGCACTCGCTGCGCCCCCGCGTCGGACCAGCAGGTCTGGGCCTCGTGCCGCACCGTGCGGTCCAGGGCCCTGGTGATGGCCTCCTCGGCCGTGAGCAGCCGGGCCTGGACAAGCTCGCGGATGCTGTTTTCGCGGCACACGACCTTGTTGCGCAGGCCCTCGGCCAGGGGCCGCGCCAGGCTGGAGGGAACCGGAGTGACCAGCTGGATCCAGTAGGAGGAGAGCTTGGGCGTCAGCACCGGCACCGGGATGATGATGCGGGGCCGCAGGTGCGCCACGCGGGCATAGACGTCGAAAAGTTCGCGATAGCTAAGGATGTCCGGACCGCCGATGTCCATGGTGCGTCCGGATGTTTCGGGCCGTTCCAGGCAGCCGACCAGGTATTCGAGCACATTGGTCACGGCGATGGGCTGGCACAGGGATTTGACCCATGCCGGGGTGATCATGATCGGTAGGCGCTCGACGAGGTAGCGCAGGATTTCAAAAGACGCGCTGCCCGACCCGATGATCATGGCCGCTCGCAGCCAGGTCAGAGGGACCGGTCCGCTGCGCAGGATTTCACCGACCTCCATGCGCGATTTGAGATGCTCGCTCAAATCCTTGTCCATGTCACCCAGTCCGCCCAGATAGAGGATTCGTTCAAGACCTGCCTCCTGGGCAGCGTCGCGCATGATCAGGGCCGCGCGCTTGTCGCGCTCCTCGAAATCCTTGACCCCGGGGTGCATGGAGTGGACCAGGTAGTATGCGGCGTGGCATCCCCGCATGGCCTCGGTCAGCGCCGCCTGGTCCAGGGCGTCCGCCTGGACCGGTTCCACGTTCGGGTGGGCGGCGAAAGACCTGCAGCGCAGTTTCTCAGGATTGCGCCCCACGGCGCGTACATTCCAGCCCTTTTCAAGCAGGGCCGAGACCAAGCGGCCGCCGATGTACCCTGTCGCTCCAAGCACGGCCACGGTGCGGTTATGCTCCATGCGTCAACTCCTCATAATTTTTGATATTAAAATAGTTCTTTCATGGCGTCTGGCAACCGTCTTTACTCGCGCGAGCAAGCAACTTATGGTTTCAAGTGATGCGTTTTTAATGTTTTCACCAATGAGGTTGTCATGAATATACATGTATTACGGGATAGTGGCGAGTCGAAAGATGCCGTTTTGCTCATGTTTCGCGCCGAAGGGGCGGCCTGGAGCGAGGAGGATCGGCTAGTGGCGGGAATTGCCGGTCCGGATGCGCAGATACCCTTTTCCGGGAAGGCCGGGCGGACCCGGCTCTGCTTCGGTTCGGCCGGGAGGTGTCTGCTGGTGGGCCTGGGCAAGGCCGACGATCTCGACCTGGACGGATTCCGCGCCGCCGTGGGCGTGGCAGTGCGCGCGGCGGCCGGGCAAGAGATTTCTTGTCTGGCCGTGGATTCCGCACATCTGGATCGTCTGGAACTGGGCGAAGACCTGACGCTGGAATGCGTGGTGGCCGCGCGCTTGGCCGGGTACCGTTTCGTGGCCTTCAAGTCCGATCCCGGGGACGAGGATTGCCCTTCAAGCCTGTTGATCAGGAGTGACGACGCGGACATGGAGGCAAAAGTGGCCCGGGCCCTGGCCGTGGCGGATGGGGTCGTACTGGCCCGCGACCTGGTCAACACTCCGGCCAACGTGGCCACTCCCGAATACCTGGCCGGGGTGGCCCGCGACCTGGCCGCAGAGTTCGGCTTTGGCGTGCAGGTTTTTGGTCCCGAAGAGATCGTGGGCATGGGCATGGGCTCCTTTGCCTCGGTTTTTCGCGGCAGCGATACCCCCGCACGGTTCATCGTCCTTGATTCGGCTCCAGGCAGCGAGGACAAACCCCTGGTCTTCGTCGGCAAAGGTGTGACTTTCGACACTGGGGGCATCTCGCTTAAGCCTCCGGCCAAGATGCATGAAATGAAAGGGGACATGGCCGGAGCCGCCGCTGTACTCGGATTTTTTAAGGCTCTCGGGCAAGCGGGAGGGAGCGTGCGGCGAGTGGTGGGGCTTTTGCCCTGCACGGAAAACGTGCCGGGCAGCAGGGCCACCAAACCCGGCGACGTGGTCACGGCCATGAACGGCAAGACGATCGAGATCCTGAATACCGACGCCGAGGGCCGCCTCATCCTGGCCGACGCCCTGGCCTACAGCGCCCGCTTCGAGCCGCAGATCCTGGTCGATCTGGCCACCCTGACCGGAGCCTGCCTCGTGGCCCTGGGCACCAAGGTGGCCGCCGTCTTCGCCACCACGGCGGAACTCGACCTGCGCATCCGCGAGGGCGGCAGTCGGGTGGGCGAAAGATTCTGGCCCATGCCGCTGTGGAAGGAATACGGCGTGCCTCTGAAAGGAGAAGTGGCGGATCTGAAGAACATCGCCACACGGGAAGGGGGTGCGATCTACGCGGCCATGTTCCTGAAGAACTTCGTGCCCGAAGGCGTGGACTGGGCCCACCTTGATATTGCGGGACCGGCCTGGACCGACGAAAACGCGTCCATCTTCAGGCCCGGCGGGACGGGGTTCGGGGTGCGGACGTTGTGGGAGCTGGTTGAGGCGTATGATGGGCGCGAGGGGGAGATGGCGCTTTAGCGCGAGAACGGGTTGAGCCGGGGGCCGCTGAACCTCTGCCGCCAGCGGACATCGTGAATATTCATGTGCTGCCTCTGAAAAATGGGCCGGGAACATCGTCCCGGCCCATTGGTTCTAGTTCTTATCCTCGCCGCGGCTCATCTCGATAATGGCCTTGGCATACGCCAGCCGCAGGTTTTCAAGGTATTCAGGATCGGCCTGACCCTTCCAAGTGCTGACTTCCATGAAGCGTTTGGGGATCTTGACCGTCATGGGGTCAAAGCCCCCTGCGGCGCGGGCCTGCCAGCGCAGTTTCTGGAGGAAGGTTCCGGCTTCGTCCAGATTGTCGGCCAGCTCGCTCCCGCCAAGTACGGTCAGGCACTGGCGCAGGGTTTCTGGGTCGTAGACCTTGCGGGCGAAGAGGCAGGCCACCATGGAGGTCAGGATGACGCGGTCGCGTTCGTCCTCCAGCAGGAAGGCCAGGGCCTTGTCCACGTCCTTGGGGGCGTTGGATTGGTCATAGGTATAGGCACCCGTGTCCAGATGCGAGTGACGCAAGCCCAGGGATTGTGCCACGTAGAAAACCTCGCCCGTGGCGTACCCGGCCATCTCCTGGCCCAGAACGCAGGCAAAATCCGCTCCCCCGTAATGATTGGCTGCGGCCATGGTTCCGGCCGCCAGGATTTTCCAGAACTCGTTTTCCGCTCCGGCCAGCATGTGCACGGCTTTGAGGTATCCCTGGACTTCGCCAAAGCGCAGGTCGATGCCGGTCTGCTCCGTCGTGACCACGCCCTTTTCAAGCGCCTCCGTGGCCCAGGCCAGGGCCACGCCGCCGCTCATGACATCAAGGCCTGCCTTCTCAACTTCGTCCATGACCGTCAGCACTTGGGGTGCCTGGGTCAGGCCGAGCATGGAGCCCGTGGCGAAGATGGGCTCGTAGTCGTAGCCGACCTGGCGGTAGACGTAGCGGTTGTCGCGGTGGAATTTCTCGCGCACGAAGCCGATGTGGATGCAACCCACCGGGCATCCGGCGCAGGCGGCGTTCCTGAGCAGGGTGTCGTCGGCGAAGCGCTCGCCCGTGATGCCCTCTATGCCGGGATCTGACGTGGCCTGCAGGTTGCGCCAGGGCAGGGCTTTGAGCTCGTTCAGGGCTTCGAGGTTCGAGGCCGTGCCCAGGTTGTGGTACTTGCGCATCATGTCCGTGTCTGTGAGCCTGCGGAAGATGTCCTTGTACAGGGCCGGGTACTGCTTGCCCTCGGGCTGGTCCAGGGAGTTGTTGCCCTCGACGACAATGGCCTTGAGGTGTTTGGCACCCATGACCCCGCCGCCGCCGAGCCGCCCGAAGTGGCGGTAGGTGTCCACGTTGATGCAGGCCATGGCCGACTTGTTCTCTCCGGCCGCACCGATGCGCATGATCGTCCGGTGCCCGGAGCCTTTGAGGATGCTGCGCAGCAGCTTGCCTGTGGCCAAAGCGTCCTTGCCCCACAGATATCCGGCGTCCATGAACTCGATGATGTTGGCACCCAGATGCAGCACCGTGGGGCGCTCGGAGCGCCCGATGATCACCAGCGCGTCGAGCCCCGCGAAGCGCAAAGCCAGGGCGCTGCGGCCTCCGGCATGCGATTCGGCGTACTGTCCGTGCAGGGGCGAGGTGAAGGCGCAGACCGTCTTGCTCATGAGCGGGAAATAGCCGGTCAGGGGGCCGATGGTGAAGATCAGGGGCTGCGCGGGATCGTCCCATGCCAGTTCCGGCTTGGCGTAATCGAGGTGAAGCTTCGCGGCCAGCCCTGAGCCGCCGAGATATGTCGCGACGCCGGGAATGCTGCGGATGGTGGAGCGACCCGAGGACAGATTGACTTCCAGTATCCTGAAGGTTTCGGTGATCATGCTTGCACCTCCACCATCTCAAGGCAGTCGTGGGGACAGAATTCCACGCAGCTGCCGCAATGGATGCAGACATAGGGCCGATCCTGGCGGTCCTGGGCGATGGCGTCCACCGGGCAGGCGGCCACGCATTTGCCGCATTGGATGCAGAGCTTCTTTAGCTGGGTGACTCCGCCGCCTTTTCGCTGTTTAAGACTGCCCGTGGGGCAGGCCGCCGCGCAGGGGGCCGGGTTGCAGGCCAGACAGACCTTGGCCAGAAATCCGGTGGACAGACCTCCGGAGGACAGGATGCGGATGCCTGCATTTTCCCAGGACAGGCATTTGTGGACCACGCGGGCGCAGGCCAGGGAGCATGAGTGGCAGCCGATGCACCGGTCCATGCGTATCGCGACAAGTTGTTTCATGAGTGATTTCCTATGGCTGGTTCAAAAAAGCCAGGGTATGTTTCTTTTGCGTGATTGTGAAGACCCGCGCGAATGGTTTACAAGCCGGGGCAAACGTGAAAGCCAGGAAGCAGGAGGTGAACGTGGCTGAACGTGTTTTTTCCATCGTGACCAGACCGGATACGGGACTGGAACTTTACGAGATTATTCAGGACCATGTCCGGGATCTGCATGGGCGGGGAATGTCCAAGGTCGTGGGCTATGAGGTCATGAGCAACGGCAGGGTCATTCTCTTGAAAGTGCGTGGCCCCCAGGAAGACGTCATGCCTGCGGACGAGACCCTGGAGGCGGTTTTGGATGATGTGTTCGTGGAGCGGATCGAAGCCCTGGCCCAGGAGTTGGTGGACGGATTCTACATGCCGTCTTTTGCCCACTGCGCCTCGGAACGTGAGGAATGATCTCAGGGCTGGTTCGGGTCAGATCCGGCTCATCTTCTTGAGCTGGATCTCAAGGCAGGACAGGGCCGCGGGCGTGACGCCGGAAATGCGTCCGGCCTGGCCCAGGGTGCGGGGCTGGATGCAGGTCAGCTTTTCCGTGACCTCGCGCGAGAGGCCCGGAATTCCAGTATAGCTCATGTCGTCGGGCAGGATCGTCTGCTCCATTTTGTCGAAACGGTCCACCAGCTCCTGCTGGCGGCGCAGATACCCCTCATACTTGGTCTTGATTTCGGCTTCTTCCAGTGCTTCCCCGTCAAAATTCGCAAGATCGGGCCACAGTGGCGCGAGCGCCCCTATGGTCAGCTCAGGCTGGCGCAAGAGCTCCTTCAGGCTGACTGCCTTTTGCGGGATCGTGCCGCCCATGGCCTCGACCGTGTCCCTGGTCGCGGCGTCGGGGCGCACGCGCACCGCTTCCAGTCCTGCCATGATCTCGCTGACCGCGGTCTGTTTGCGGGTGAAGCGCCGCCAGCGGCTGTCGTCCACCAGGCCAAGGTCGCGGCCGATGCCTGTCAGTCGCTCGTCGGCGTTGTCCTCGCGCAAGAGGAGCCGGTGCTCGGCCCGGGAAGTGAACATGCGGTAGGGTTCGAGGGTGCCCTTGGTGACCAGATCGTCCACGAGCACGGCGATGTAGGCCTGGCTGCGGGTCAGGATCATTTCCGGTTCGCCGCGCAGGGCGAGGGCCGCGTTGATGGCCGCCCACAGCCCCTGGCCTGCGGCCTCCTCGTAGCCCGAGGTGCCGTTGATCTGCCCGGCCATGTACAGCCCGCGCACGAGCTTGGTTTCAAGGGTGGGCCTCAGTTGGGTCGGGGGGGCGTAATCATATTCGATGGCGTAGCCGGGGCGGATGATCTGCGCATTTTCGAGGCCGGGAATGGACGCCACCAGCGCCTTCTGGATGTCCAGCGGCAGGCTGGTGGGAATGCCGTTGGGATAGACCTCATGGCTGCTCAAACCTTCGGGTTCGACAAAGATCTGATGCCGGTCCTTTTCCGGGAAGCGGGCGATCTTGTCCTCGATGGACGGGCAGTAGCGCGCTCCGGTGCCCTTGATGACGCCCGTGAACATGGGCGAGCGATCGAATCCGCTGCGGATGATCTCGTGAGTACGCTCCGTGGTGTAGGTCACGAAGCAGGGCAGTTGCTCAAGCCTGATGCCGGGAGAGTCGAAGCTAAACGGGCGGGGCGGATTGTCGCCAGCCTGCTCCTCCATGACCGAGTAGTCGACGGAGGACTTGAGCAGCCGGGGCACGGTGCCGGTCTTGAGACGCCCAAGCTCGAAACCCAGTTCGCGCAGACGTGGTGACAGACCGGAGCTGGCCGGGTCACCGTAGCGGCCGCCGCTGAAATTATTGAGGCCGACATGGATAAGGCCCCGCAGGAAAGTGCCTGTGGTCAAGAGCGCCGCCCGGCAGGGGATGGTCTCGCCAAGGGTGGTGATCACGCCCGTCACGCGGCCGTCTTCCACGTTCAGCGAAGCCACGGTCTCTTGGCGCACGAAGAGGTTTGGACAGGTGAAGATATCCTGCTGTACGACCTTCACGTATTCGGTCCGGTCGATCTGAGCTCGGCTGGAGCGCACGGCCGGGCCCTTGCGGGTGTTCAATATGCGGAACTGGATTCCGGCCTGGTCGGCCCATTTGCCCATCATGCCGCCAAGCGCGTCAATCTCCTTGACCATGTGCCCCTTGGCCAGACCGCCGATGGCCGGATTGCAGGACAGATGCCCGATGCGGTCGGCGTTGATGGTCAAGAGAAGGGTCTGCATGCCCATGTGTGCTGCGGCCATGGCCGCCTCGCAGCCGGCATGACCCGCACCCACGACAATGATGTCGAAGGTGTCCGGCACGGTCGGCACGGTCATTCTGCCGCCTGCCTTTCGAACAGGAGGTGGGCGAAGACACCTGCGTCGGCGATGGTGGCCGAGATGGACGCGTGCTCGTTGGGCTGGTGCGCGGTATGCATGAGGGTGGACCAGCACACGGCGGGAAGCCCACGCTTGCGAAACGAGGCGGCGACCGTGCCGCCACCGATGCCGATCATGCGCGCCTCAAGCCCGCGGGCGTCTTTCAGCGCGGCCTGCAGACGTCTGGCGGCTTCGCAGTCGCCTGGGGTGGCCGGAGCGGCCTGCTCCCTGACCACGGGCGAGAAGGTGATGGACACTCCGTGCTGAGCCTCCACCTCGTCGCAGATTTCCCGTACCTCATCCTCGATCTCTTCCAGTGCATAGGAGGGCAGCACGCGGCAATCGAGATGAAAGACATCCTGGCCGGGGATGGTGTTCACGTTGGGGACGTTGGCCTCCATCTTGGTCGGCACGAAGGTGGAGACGGGCGGGTCGAAAAGCGGGTCGCTCGCGTCGAAGAGGGTGTGCAGGCGGTCCAGGGCGAGGATCAGGGTCGCGGCGGCGACCAGGGAATTGACGCCAGCCTCGGGGGTCGAGGCGTGACACTGTTTGCCCCGCACCGTGAACCTGAGCCAGAGCACGCTTTTTTCTGCGATCTCGATGGCGTTGCCTTCCGGAGTGCCGAAGTCGGGGATGACGATGAGGTCATCCGGGGCGAAGACGTCGGGATGGCGCTCCATGATGTACTCGATGCCCAGCGCATTGCCCGTTTCCTCATCGGCGGCGAGCAGAATGCCCAGGGACAGGTCCGTCCGTGCCCCCGCGTTTTCCAGCGCGCGCAGCAGGATGAGGGCGCTGACCATGCCCTGGTGGTTGTCCTCCACGCCACGGCCGTAGATGAGGTCCCCCTCCTGGCGCAGAACGAACGGGTCGCTTTGCCACAGGGACACGTCGCCGGTGGGCACCACATCGGTGTGGGCGATGAGCCAGAGCGTTCGGGGACTACTTCCCGGCCTTCTGATGATCAGACTCGGGCGGTAGCCGCATTCGACCCTGTCATCCGGGGCGCTGATCGTTTGCGTCCGGGCTCCGCTGAATCTGCCCGCATATTCGGCCAGGTACTCGACCTTGGCCTTTTCGCCCTGGCCCGCATTGGTCGGTCCAAGGGCGGGGATGGCCACGAGGTCCGTCTGCAGGCGCAGCAACTCATCGCGGCTGTCTTTAAGGAGTTCAAGCACGGTGCTGAGCATGGTGGCGTCCTTCGGGAGGTTTATGGGAAGTCCCTTGTGCCCGAAATTTGGCGGAAAAAAAAGGCAGGAAAAACCTGCCTTGTACGTTGTGCGTGGTAAAAGGCTTAACGGCCTTTGGCTGCGCGCTTGGAAGCCTTGAGCGGGTTGACCTTGGCCTTGCCCTTGGCGGGCGCGGTCTTGGTGTGGGTCGAGAAATTGCAGATTCCCAGTCTCCACTTGGAGGCGGGCTGGGGATAGCTGCCGCAGTACTTGGCTTCTTCGAATTCCTTGATCCGCTCGCAGCCTTCACACTGTTCCACAATCTGTTGCATGACAACGCCGTTGACCTGAACACCTTCGTCAGTCTTGACGGCATTACTGAAATCTACTGCCATGAGGCTCCTCCATAATTTTGTCCTGAAATGCTGCCGCGTCTTTGACCGTTGAAAACAGCGTTCTTGCGCTGTTCACCGGAAACTCGCTTTATTTTTCGAATCAAAGGTAAAAGTCAAGCTTTTTTTCCCCGATCAGCAGATGCAAGCGTCTGCGTCCCAGGCTTCGTTAGCATGCCGACAGCGACTGCGTCCGGGGTCGGCATGAAGAAACCAGGGCCTCTTCAAAGCGCCCTGGTTCAAGGTCTCGCGTGTGGTGCGTCGGCCCTTGCTCAGGGCTTCTTGGGGTCTTCGAGGCTCAGAAAGGATAATTCGTCGTTGGAATCAGGTGACTTTTTACCAGAAGACTCGGTCCCGAAATCAAGAAGGATTTCCTGCTCCTCGGAAAACGATGGCTTTTTGGGCGCGGCGGTTTTGGCGCGCGGCTCGTCTTCCAGGGGCGCAAGCATTTCTTCCAGTTCCGGGATGAACAGATCCTCGCGTTTGGGCTTGGTTTGTGCCGGTTGCGGATCGGCCGGAGTGTCGAAGGACGCGCTGAAATCAAGCTCAACCGTGTCTTCGGCGGGGAGCGTTTCCAGAAAGAGGTCCTCCTCGGGTTTGGGAGCGCTTCGTGCAGGTGCCGGAGTATAGGCCGCAGGGGCCGGTTCAGCTTCGGGCATGGCGAAGTCCAGTTCCGGAAAACTTGATACGTCGATTCCGGTATCCACGGGGGCCCTCGCAGTGTGTGCCGCAGGAGCGGCCATGGGAGCAGACAGGTAGTCCGTATGCGCGTTTGCCAGGGACGCTTCTTTGTCAGCGCCCATCGCCATCGCAGGAGCTACCGTAGCAGCCTGCGTCGCATCTCGCTCTAACCAGTTGACTCCGCTGGCGGATAGCCAGTTCAGGTACAGGCTCTTGCGGGATTCTTCCCAGTCCACGCCGCATTTTGGGCATGTGCTGACATGGTCGAAGGAATGAAATTTACATTTTTTGCAGTACATAGTGCGTCCTGAATTGGCGGTGGTTTATGTTTTCGTAAAACAGTGTACACCTAAACACGTCTCTTATGCAAGCTGCCTGGGCATTGATGAAAAATGAAAAAAGAGCTTCTTCACTCCCGGCAGCATCCGCGTCCAGTTTGCTTTTCACAGGGCCTGCGGAGCAAAATCTGTGGCTGCTTTCGGAAAAGGCTGAGGCGGGAAACTTTCATTTCCCGCCTCGTGTAAACCGAGATGACTAAAAACCAGATGCGATGTGATCCTGGCGCCTGGCCGGTTCTGGGCCGGCGGTTGTCATTGTGTTGCCATTGTAACCGGAATAAACGCCTCTACAGTCTGTTTCCTGTGTTACCTAGGGAATTTCCTTCCAACGCGCCTTTAACCAAGTTTTCGTTTTTGGTTTCTGAACAACGCGCCTCTTTCATTACGATGAAAGATGGTCCCTTGGGATGTTTACAGCCGACACGCCTGTGATAGAGGTTTTTTTCTGATTTCCTTCCAACGCGCCTCTGCGGTACAGATTTGGTTGCAGGTTTTTTGGAACGTCACATTTCAACCTTTTCAAGAACTTTCAAAACTCCGCATGCGGAAAAGGTCTTGCCTAAATTTAGTACGGCAAGCCACGTGAAAGTCAAGGGCTATTTCTTGCGGAATCTGTCGGCCATGATGCGAGTGAAGGCTGCAAGAATGCCGCATACGATCCCCAGGAAAAAAGCCTTTCCAGGTTCATAGCCGAACCAGCTCGCGATCATGCCGATGGAGCCGCCGACGATGACGCCGCGCATCACGGCATGGCTTGGGGTGTTTTCATTTGATCTGTCGCTCATTTTTCCTCGTGTGCCGCCCTGCTGCGGGCCTTGTTTTTTGCATCCATCATGGCTTGAAGCTGCTGCAGGATGCGTTTCTTGTAAAACTGGACCACGTCTTCCTTGTTCATGATCATGTCCAGCTGCCGGGTATGGATGAGAATGTGTCCCAGCAGCTCCAGTCGATCCTCTATAAATTCCTGATCGCAATCGTCCAGGCGGGCGAACATGGCGTCTTCCCTGACTCTTGTCTGAAAGCCGAATTCGTCGAGGATTTCTCCAACGAACCGGGCCCGGCGGACTTTGCGGTGATGGTCAGCGGCCCCGCCCTTGAACTGGAATCGGATGTAGTTTTCCCGTGGCCGGGGGCCTGCCAGGGCCTCCACGGAGGTGAAATGGTACCCGAACCTGGACTGCAGGTTGCAAAAGTGCTTTGAGATCATGAAATAATTTCTTTCCGAGAACTGGGACGCCGCAGCAGGTTCAAGGTTCCTGTTGGTCGCGGATTGGAAAAGAACCGACATGAACCCCTTGCAGTCAACGCACGGCGGTCCTTCCCAGGAGTAGGCCACTATGCCCCGCCACAACGCGAGCATGGGTAGGGAGGCGATCTTGTCCAGGGCGATCATTTTCCCGCCGGGCTCTTCCACAAATCCGTCATCGAGGTTGATGATCCACCATTGCATGGGGACGATGGTCTTGAGCTGTTTGCTCGACCGGGGTGAGAAATCGTGGTCCCGCCCGAAGCTGAACATCTCCTGTACCGACTTTTCGTGGCAGAAGCGCGTGATGTCATGCAGCGTTTTGCAATTGGCCGGGGTGAAGTCAACGCCATCGGGATCGAGAAGCCGCAGCGGCGTGATGTGTCGGTTGACGTTGAGCAGGGTCTGAAAAACCGGGCTGCCCTCCATCATGTTCGGTCGCTGCGGGAGGCGGTCCAGCAACTCGCTCTGCAACCCATCGTAGACGACCCGGTTGTCGGCGTCGAGGGTGATTTCCCGGCCCGGCTCCAGAATATTCGTGGCTGCGGGGACGCCAAAAAGCGCGGGCACGTTGAATTCGCGCGCGACATTGGCCAGGTGTCCGGCGACGCTGCCCTGCTCGGCGATGACGGCCTGGCACCTGTTCAACACGGCCGCCCATTTGGGGGCCGCCTCCACGCAGACCATGATCGCCTTGTCGGGGAGCACGAGGATGTCCACGTCCTTTTTGACGATGTGGACCACCCCGTGGGCCGTGCCCGAGCTGGCGGTCTGTCCGCCCTGAACCAGCGGCTCGACATCGGGCAGCAGTTCCCGCGCGGGCTCTGACTGACGGATGTCAAGGGGCCGCGTCTGCAGCAGGAACAGCTGTCCTTCGGGGGTGTAGGCCCACTCAATGTCCTGGGGTGTGCCGTAATGCGCCTCGATGCGCGCAGCCATGGTCGCCAATTCGAGGATCTGCCCGTCGTCCAGGGTCGGCTGGTCCGCCTGGAGAGGATCGACCATGATTCTGCGGACGCCTTCGGTCTGCGAACAGACGATTGCTGACTCCTTGCGCGGCACCGTGCGTTCGACGATGCGCGGCGGCGGCCCTTTTTCCACCAGAAAACGGTCGGAAGTGGCGGTGCCGTCGACCACGCCCTTGGCTACGCCCCAGGCGGAAGTGATCTGGATACGGTTGTCCCCGGTATTGAGGGGGTTGCTCGTGTACGCCACGCCGCCAGCTCTGGAGGTGACCATGCTCAGGCAACCGACGCACATGAGCACGTCGTCGTCCCGGATGCCGAGCATGTAGCGGTAGGTCATGGCGTGGGCCGAATATTTGCTGGCCACGACCTCCTTGTAGCCGTCCAGGAGGCTCTCGCGGTCCAGATTGAGCAGTGACCGATGTTGCCCGGCAAAGGACGCGCCCTCGCTGTCCTCGCCCAGGGCGCTGGAGCGCAGCGCGACATGGACCTGCCGGCCTTCGCGTTCGCAGAGGCGGTCGTAGGCACAGAGGATGGCTTCCTCCAGTTCAGCCGGGATTTTGGCCGCCAGGATCATGCCTCGGATCTTGGCGCACATTTCCAGCAGCGCGATGGGCTGGTTGGTTGCGTCCTCGTCTTCGGGATCAAGGCTGGCCGGTGCGCAGGCACCGAAATGGGAGGCCATGGGGTGCCCGAGCACGAGGCAGTTGATTTCGTCCCACAGGTTGCTTTGCCGCATGAAAGCCATGTACGCTTGGGCAGTTATGGCGAAGCCCGAGGGCACGGGTACCTGCAGGCTGTTGCCCAGTTCCCCCAGATTGGCCATTTTGCCGCCGACATCTTCCACATCCCGGGCCGTGATCCGGTCAAGCTCGAGGACAAGTTCGGACCGGTGGATGGCCTGCCTGGATGCGAGTTCCATCTGGATCTGGTCCTGGATCGTGCGCAGGGAGTCGCGCAGGCCCAAGTATTTTCCCGGGGCGAGGTAGAGCAGATTTTCGACGATGTTGTAGACCTTGGTGCTGGCCCCCGTGGCCCGTGTTCTGACGAAATGCATGCCGAAATGGCGGTGACCCAGGGCCGCCTCCTCCAGTTCCGTCATGAAATCAAGGGCCCCGTTGTTTGCGGACAACAGTCTGCGAAAGGCCTGGTATCTGGCCTTGAACAGGTCTTCCTGTCCGTGATCCTGCTGTATTGTCTGCGGGGGGTGGGAAAAAATGCTCCTGATGCGCTGCACCAAATTCATGAATGCTCCGTGCCGGGTGTGCAAAAAAACCTTGGGAAGGCGTTTTGTCAAAATCTGTTCGTTTCTGACATAAAAGGGCGCGAGCCCGCAATGACTATGGGCGGTCACATGCGGGAGGGCCCGGGGAGAAGTCGCAGTCAGGATCTGGAGAAAGCGTGTCCGTAATTGAAAAATTCGTCTACACGTCGGGAAAGGTCTGTTTCGTCGTCCAGATCCAGGTCAAGATTGCGCACTGAGGTCAGTAATCGGCCCAAAACCGTCAGTCGATCCAGAAAACGCGTTTCATCGTACTTGCGGATCTCCGCCTTCAGGGCGTCTCCGTTCAGCATGGCACGGAATCCGAGTCGTCGCAGGATTCCGGCCAGGAGCGTGGCGCGGCGAACGCGTTGAGTGTACTCGGCAGCGCCGCCTTTGAAGGAGAAGGTGATGTAGTTGTCGTTAATGACTGGTCCGGCGAACGCGTCCACGGTGGCGAAGTGGTTGCCGAGTCGGCCGCTGAAATTCATGTATTTCCTGGAAATGATGGCATAGCTGGCCGATTTGTTTTGGGGGATCGGCCAGTCGGTCGCCACGTCCGGGTGGGTCATCCCTTCCAGCAGGGCTTTAAGAGGCTTGCAGCGCAAATCATCGACGCTCAGTTCGTCATCATCCGTGCCGTGAACGATGCCTCTGCCCAGATCGAAGAGGAATATCCTGAACGGAAGGCCGATTTTGAGTTCGTGGGTTGTGCGGTTCGTGGAGGCCAGATCGTCGGTGAGCAGGAACATCTGGTGCATGGCCACTTCATGACAGAAGCGGATCATGTCGTGCAGGGTTTTGCAGCCTTTGATGGAAAAATCCGGAGCCTGGGGGTCCAGGAGGTTGAGCGGAATGATATGCTTCAGGGCGTTTTGCAGAGATTTGAAGACGGGACTGCCCTTCATGAGATTTACTGGCTTGCGTTCGGAGATGATTTCCTGAATCCGTCCAGCATAAACCACCCCATTGGTGGCGTCGAGGGTGATCTCAGCGCCATGGGGCAGCAGCTGGGTGGCGCGGCCAACTCCTACCAGGGTTGGGATCCCGAACTCCCGCGCCACGGAAGCCATGTGTCCCGTGGTGCTGCCGATATCTGTGATGATTCCGGCAACTTTGCCCATTGCGGCCACGTAGGCGGGCGATGTTTGGCTGGCGACCAGGATGGCCCCTTTGGGTATGGCGTCAAGGGCATGGTCGGAGCGCAGGACATAGGCCATGCCGGACGCCGCCCCCAGTGCCGCCGCCTGACCGCCGCACAGGAGCGGAGTGCTGCCCGGCACGAAGCCGCAGCATTCGGGCTGGCTGTTTCCTTCGGCGCGCATGAGTGGCCGGGCCTGCAGGATGAAGAGTCGGTCGTCGCTATCGAGAGACCATTCCACGTCCTGGGGCATGCCATAATGCGCTTCAAGGCGGAGTCCGTACTCGATCAGGGTCCGAATCTGGTCGTCCGACAGGCAGGCCCTGTTCTGGTCTGATTCGGGCACGGGCCTGGAGACGATGCCGCCCTGGGGCAGGATGCTGAATGCCTCGGTTTTGTGACCGAAATTTGCGCTGACAATTTTTCCGTCCCCTCGCCGAATTCGCCAGAAATCCACATTCGAAGAGCCGTCGACGACACTCACACCCAGCCCCCATGAAGCGGACAAGAGGAGGTCGTCATTGCGCGAGGAGTTGGGGTCCACAGTATACAACACTCCGCTGGCCTTGGCTTGGATCATGTTCAGGACCAGCACGCTCATCATCACATCCTGCTCAGAATATCCTTTGGAGCGGCGGTAGAAGACGGCTCGGGCGGTGAAGGCGCTGGCAACGACGGCGCTCCAGGCTCTGGGCAGGGCGAATGGGGGCGCTCCAAGTACCGTGGCATGTTGTCCGGCAAAGGATGCGTCCGAATCTTCGCAGACGGCTGAAGACCGTACAGCCAAGCGAACGTCCGGGCCGAAATGCGAGGCAATTTTCTGGGCCTGTTCCTGCAGGGCAATCTCCAGGGCGGCGGGAAGCGGGGCAGTCATGATCTTTTCAGCCGCCTTGGCGCACAGTTTTTCCAGGGCAGCGATGTCCGAGATGTCTGTCTCGGCCAACTGGCGGCGGAAAGTGTCCAGAAGCTTGCGGTGACGCAGGAACAGCGCTGCGGCGGAGGCGGTTACTGCAAAACCCGATGGGGTGGGAAGCCCGACCTGATTGCGGACTTCACCGAGGTTGGCGGCCTTCCCCCCCACTTCGTCCAGGTTCTCCAGAGAGATCGAGTCCAGGGGCAGCACCATATCATGACCATCAAAGGTCCGTTCGCGGGCGACGGCTTCGAGGGCTCCCCTGGCAATGCTTCTGAGTCGCGGGAAAAGCCCCGCGTGTTGGGCTCCGGTCAGGGCATTGAGGTCCTCGATCAATGAGCATCCATGGTCGACGAGCCTCTGCATGCGGCGCAGCGCTTCTTCCTGGGTAAAGGATTGTCCCTCATAGATCATGCGCTCAAGGAGGGCCATTTCTTCGAGGATAGCATTGTTGCTGGCCAGCAGGCGTTTGAAGAAACGGTATTTCATCAGCGGGTCATGCTGGCGGGCAAGGTTCGAACGCCGCGAATGTTTATCCGCCGTCATCATGTTGTCTCCTGTCCCTGTGTCGCAACGCACGTTTCAGGCCGACCCGTTGAACCAGGCAGCCGGTCCTTGTCGTTGACAATCATGGCAAAAATGCCATTGAAGCCATGCGGGGCAACCCTGGCGAAATGAGCATACATTTTAGACCTCCGAGACCGGTTTCCGGTGTGACGGCATCGAGTGCGCCAGGAATCGGACCGGCATGGGCGGGTATCGTCTTGTAATGGTGGAGTTGAAGGATTTCCATGAATCACGCTGGGCAAGGATTGGTTGTACATGGGCTCTTCAAGGATCCCGCAGATTTTGTTCATATTTTAGACCAGATGCCGAGCTGCGTTCTTGTTTTGGATCGTGACCGCCGGGTGGTGGCTGTAAACAGTGCATTCGAAGCCTTGACGGGTTTTTCTCGAAAGGATGCCTGTGGCGTACAATGTGCCGAAATTACGAGAAGTTCCGTGTGTCATTACCGCTGTCCCGCGCTTCCGCAGTCTGATGCCTTGCAGGATAAATGTCGCACCGGCGACATCGTTTCCAAGGATCGGCGAAAAATTCCGGTGCGCATCAATGTATCTGCGCTCATCGGCCCGGATGGCGAACATCAGGGCTTTCTGGAGGTAATCGAGGATCTGCGGGTCAATCTAACTTGGGACTGGGAAAGTGTCCACATTGAACGGTTTGGTCATCTTGTGGGGCACAGTCCAGAGATACAGAAAGTCTTTCACATGCTGCCGCTTATCAGCCAGTCCGACTCATCCGTCCTGATTACTGGCGAGACGGGGACGGGAAAGGATCTCATGGCCGAAGCGATTCACAGGGCATCGGAACGCGCCCGCGGCCAATTCGTCAAGATCAACTGCGGCGCCTTGCCCGACGCCCTGCTCGAGTCGGAGTTGTTCGGTCACGTCAAGGGTGCCTTTACCGGAGCCACCGAGAACCGGATCGGAAGAATTCGGCAGGCCAACAACGGGACCCTGTTTCTGGCGGAAGTCGGAGATCTCAATTATAGTCTCCAGACCAAGCTGTTGTCGTTTCTTGACGACAAGACGGTTTATCCTCTGGGTTCCTCGGAAGGAATTCGCGTCAATGTGCGGGTTGTCGCGGCTACCTTGAGAAATTTGGAGCAAATGGTCCGAAAGGACACCTTTCGCAGCGACCTGTTTTTTCGTCTGAATGTAATCCGTATCAACCTCCCTCCCCTGCGAGAACGCGAGGGGGACACCGTGCTCCTTCTGCAGCATTTTTTAAGGTCTTTTTCCCAACTCTTCGGGAAAAAAATCGAGGGGTATTCCGACGAAACGATGAGAATTCTGCTCGACTTTTCATATCCCGGAAATGTCAGAGAGTTGCGCAACATTGTCGAGTATGTGTCCAACGTCTGTCAGGGAAATCAGGTCCTTCCGGTCCATTTGCCGCTCTACGTGCGCGAAGGGAACGAGCCTCTTCCTCCGGAAACCCTGCCGTGGGGCGTGCCGCCTGTTCTTCCCGTCAACGTTTCGGCGTCAGACAGATCCGTGGAAATGACTTGGCGGGATATGGAGAAGAAAATGATTCTCAAGGCATTGGCGCAGGCCAGGGGCAAACGGGCCAGGGCCGCAGAAATTCTGGGTTGGGGCAGAAGTACGTTATGGAGGAAGATGAAGGACTATGGGCTGGACTCCTGATCTGCTGAGAAATGGCGGCGCCAAGCGATTGCTGGTGGTTGTCCAGGACCGACGAGTGGCGCCGCGATTCGACCTGGCCATGGAGGTTTATCTGGTCCAGGAGGGGGCAGAAGGCGGGAAGACCCTGATTCTGGGCCAGACGTCCGCAGAAAAGCTGTGCCATCTTATTGTAGGCAGCGACCTTGCGGAAGTGGTTTGCGGCGGAATCGAGGACGAGCATTATCAATATCTGACGTGGAAGAAGGTGCGGGTCATAGACAATGTCATCGGTCCGCTGGAGTGGGTTTTGGGGCGCTGGAGAGAAGGGCGTCTGCAACCGGGGGATATTTTCGATCACTGTGGCGGCGAGTCAGTCCAGGGTCTGTCCGCCTAGCGATGATCTCCATGTGCGCCTCGCGGCTGCTCCTGGCATGACAGGCGCGGGCGCGTTTGGTGTCAACTATGCTTTTCGCCGACGTGTCGGCGTTTCAAGGTCAAGGTGGTGAAAATGAAACAATTCGTGATTTTCGAACACCCTGTGCAGGGCCGGGTTGCCGTGAAGACAGGGTTTTCCTGGCCCGCCTTTTTTCTGGGCGTGTTCTTGTCCAGCCTGGGTTGCATCGTCTGGTTCATTGCGAACAGATTGTGGCGATTCGCTGCCCTTTGGTTCATTTTTTTCATTGTCTTCATGTTTCTGGACAACGCAATCCGAACATCTATTCAGGATCCTTCTCTTCAATTCATGTTGCTTGCCTGCCTTTTTTCAGTTTTTTTTCTTGCCAGCATCGCGCCCGCAATCAAGGGGAACGAATGGCGATTAAAAAATCTCCCAAACATCGGCTATAGCCCTGTATCTACAGTCCTTGCTGCATCAGCCTCCGCAGCTTTGAAAAATGTGGAGTCAGGACTGCGTCCATCTCCTGAATCTTAAGTTCAGTATCTGCTCATTACTTTGACCGCTATAATGTCCGATGCGACCTCTTCGCGCCGGACATTATAGCGGTGTTTTTTTTTGCGTAGACCTCGTTTTCGCTATGAGCCCCGATGACAAGTCGTCGAGGGTGATCATGTCGTGCGTTTTCGCGTTTCGTTTTGTTTCGTTTCATTATGTTTCATTTTGCTATAGAGCTTGTCGTAAAACGAGTTGACACATTTTTCACAAATGGTTTAGGAGGACTTGTCTTTTAAAAGGAAGATAAAATGTACCCAGAGCATAGGAGGGAGACTTAAATGGTGACCAATACGATCGTCCGGGAGTTTATGAAGCCGGTTGAAGAATTTCCGCGCGTCTCACAGGATGCGACCTTCAGGGAAGCTGTAGCCGCTTTGGAAAAGGCCCGCGAAGAATTCTCGGCCGGCCGGGGCAAGCAATTCACGTTGCTGGTGGAGGGCGAGAAAGGGCAGATCATAGGGAAAGTATCCCCTATGGACGTTCTGCGGTGTCTGGAGCCCGGTTACGTCAACGTGATCGACTCCAGCGGACTGCGGTTCAAAGATGTGAACTATGTGGTCGAAAGTATGAGGGATAAAATGAAGCTGTGGGCCAAGCCTTTCGATGACTTGTGCCACACCGCCAGCAACCGCAAGGTTCAGGATTTCATGCGTCGGCCGTCTCAAAGCACAAGGGTCAAGGCCTCCGACTCAATGGACATGGCTTTTCATCATTTTCTGTCTGACCGTCATGATTCCTTGTTTGTCTCTGATGGTGACACGGTGGTTGGGGTTCTCAAATTTTCGGACGTTTATCGCGCGGTGTCAAAGCAGATCATTGACGTGTGCGTCATGAGCCCAGAATAGCAACAAATTTTTTTCCGCGAGGAGGACTTTTTATGGCTGAATTAGAGGAAAAAGCACCACAACCTCTCAAGATGATACTTATCAAGGGGGCGGCCGCCCTGGTGCTGGGTCTGCTGATCCTGTTGCTGCCAACCCCGGAGAATCTGCCGCCCGAGGGGCATCGCCTGCTGGCATTGCTGGTCACCGTGGTTTTTCTTTGGGTAAGTGAGGCTGTTCCCATCGGAACAACCGCTCTGTTTGCTGGCGCTGCCCTGATATTGCTCAATATCACCAATGCGACCAGTGCGTGGGCCCCGTTTGCGAGCCCAGCGGTCATGTTTGTGCTCATGATCATCATGTTCGGTGTGGTCCTGAACGAGGTCGGACTGGCCAGTCGGATCATGTACTATCTGCTCAAGTTCGCCGGAACCAAGGTCAAGCGACTCAGTCTCATACTGGCTATTGGCTGTACCATCACGTCATCGGTGTTTCACGACGCAACCATAACGGTTATCATGGTTTTCGCCTTTGTGCCGGTGTTCATGAGCATGGGCTTAAAGCCGGGCCAAGGGCATCGTCTGCCCATGTTTTTTATGCTACTTATTCCACTTGCTGCCTCGGCAGGAGGCTTCGGTACCCTGCTCGGCGGCGGCAGAAATCCGCTTGCGATGGAAATTCTGCAGAAATTCAGCGACGGGCAGCTCAAGATCGGATTTTTGGAATACATCATCATCCAGTTCCCCATCTGCATCCTGACGGCAGTGACGACTTGGGCCATTCTGTGGATGCTGGTGCGACCCAAGGAGAAAGAACTGTCGGGTGTCAACCTGCCTGATCCCGGTCCCATGAGCACAGCGGAACGGGGCGTGCTGATTATTTTTATCATCACGTTTGTGCTCTGGTTTGCCGGAGACCTGACCGGCTGGCATTACAGTGTTCCGGCGGCCATGGCCATTTTGGCCTTTTGCGCACCCGGTTGGATCAGCTTCAGAACCATCTGCGACAAATTCCCCTGGGAATCCTGGATCGTCTTTGGTGCCGGCGTGTCCCTGGGCGTGGCCATGCTGGACAGCGGCGCTGGCCGTTATCTGGCCGAAGTGCTGCTTCCTCTCCTGGATGGACAGAATCAGTTTGTCGTGTATTTCGGCATGGGCTTTTTCGGGTCTTTCCTGTCGAGCATGATGAGCAACTCGGCCGCAGTGGCCCTGATGCTGCCCATCACCCTGCCCATGGCAGAAATGATGAACATGGCTCCGCAGACTGTGGCCATGCTCGCGCCCATGACCACGTCCTTCATCATGCTGGTCATTGGTTGCCCGCCCACAATCATCGCCTACAGCACGGGCTACTTCAGTCAGGTACAGTTCATCAAGGTCGCCGTACCGTGGTGTATCACCCTGCTGCTCGTCTGTGTTCTCAGCATGATGGTGTACTGGCCGCTGATCGGCTTTACGGATTGACGCCACGATTGAAATAATAATCTTACGGGGGCCCTTGGCGGCCCCCTTTTTTGTCCCCTCCGTGGCCTTGCGCTGCCAAGTCTGGGGATGGGGATGTTTTGTGCATGGCGAGCTTTGCTCTGGACCCACCCTGGAGGGCACTCGTCAGCTTTCACCGCAAATGATGCATCATACAAGACGCCACTGCAAAAAGTCGCGAAAGAACCTGAGTGTCATTCCCGCGAAGGCGGGCCATGTCGGGCAATGGCGCGAAATCCATTCTTTTCAGATAGTTAAAAAAGGCATGGCTCCCCTTCTTCAAGGGGATGGCGACTTTTGCAGTGACGTCATACAATGCCATTTCCAGGTTTGTCATACCGGTGAAAGCCGGAATCGAGGTCTTAGTGCTTGATTTTACAAAATAGATTCGATTTGGCGAGATACGTTGCGCGCTGTTTTCGGATCGCTAACGTGCCGGGGAGGTTGCATGATCAACAATAATAATCTGGAAAGCAGGCAGTCAGGAGAAAAAGAGGACGCTGCATCGGGACAGGCAGATAGCGATGCTAATCGGCTCTACGCAAATCAGAAACCGCTGCACAATCTGCCCAGGGGGAAGAATACCTGGAATCCGGAGTTTCTCAAAATCTGGTGGTTCTGGCCGGCCAGCGCGGCCTTTATCATAGTGCTGGCGTACGTCTATCCGTTCATCTGGGACTTTTTCAGCGGGAACTGAGTCGGATGCTTGCATGCAAGCGACTTGGCTGGACCAGGCCGGATCTTGAAGTACTGACCATGCAGGAATCGTTCATGCCTGAAGAGCAGCGATCAAGCCTTTGCAGATTTGCGGGTTAGCCTATTGGAGTCGTTTTCGGACGTGGGGTCAGGGGAAGTTCAACAGTAAAACATGTGCCCTGGCCTGGCTTGCTCGTCACGAATATCTCGCCGCCGATTCGCTGCAGGATGCCATGACACATGGAAAGTCCCAGGCCTGCACCCTTGCCTGGAGGCTTGGTGGTGAAAAACGGCTCAAAGAGGCGGTGCATGTTTTCTTCGGGGATGCCGAATCCCGTATCCCGGATGGTCAGTACCACGCCTCCCTGTTCGGCCTCGCGGGTGGATATGGTAATGCGTCCTCCTTCGGGCATGGCGTCCATGGAGTTGTTTATCAGGTTCAGCAGCAATTGGCGCAGCAGCGTCGGTTCGGTGTGCACTACGGGTAGATGCGTGGCCGGTTTTTCCTCGATTTCAATATTCTTCTTGGAAGCTTCGCGCCGTCGCAGGGTGATGGTGTCGGATACCAGGGCGTTTATGTCCACGTCGCGGATGATGCCGTCGGATTTGCCACCAAAGCTCAGAAGTTTGAGGGTAATTTCCCGGCAACGGCCGATCTGTGTCGTGATCTGACGCAGTGAATCCCGTAGTTCATTGCTTCCGGGGACATCCTGCAGGGCGTCGCGCTTGAGGATGTCCTGCATCCACCCCGCCTCCTCTCCAATGATCGCCAGCGGGTTGTTAACCTCATGGGCGATGCCTACGCCAAGCTGGCTGATGGCGTCGAGCTTCTGGACCTGGAGTTGGTGGTCAGCCAGTAGTGTCCGTTCTTCTTCGATCCGCGTTTGGATGCGGCTGGTTCTTCGGGCCGAAAGAGCCACTGAAGCCGCTAGAAGTGCCAGGCCGACAATCCCAAAGACTGCAAAGCGCTTGATCCAGGTTTCGTGGGCCTGCAGTATCTCCCGCTCGTCGCGTTGTGCGACCAGAATCCAGTCCGGGTTGGCTGTAATCGGCGTCACGGCATACCACATGTGCGTTCCTTTCCATTCACGAGTCCGGATGATGCCAGCTTCCGGCTGTTCCAGAATCAATTGCTCATCCGTCACGTCCAGGATGCCTCCATGCATGACGGACCTCGTTTGCAATACCCCGCTTCGATTGACGAGGAAAACCTCTCCAGTGCGTCCGAAACGAACCTTGTCCAGGGTGGAACTGAATTCAACCGCATTGGCCGACAGGTAAACAGCTTGTCCTGTCCCCGCAGTTTTGGCGACTATGAAAAGTGTGCAGGCCCGTTTGCTGGTGTGTGAACTCCGGTCATGACGATGCTTCGCTGTCGGCCTTCAGACACAAAACCAGAGGACAGCGCCTCCTCCGGAAGTTCCGCTGGAGAGCCGCTGGAAAAGATGTTCGTGCCGTTCTCATCGACGACGGCCATGCCCTCAATCCAGCCGTGAGCAGTCTTGGTTTTTGCGAAAAATGAATCAATTGAATCGAAGTTCTGGGAATCGTGGATGGTGTCGAATGCGTCGAGGGTGGACAGCGCGGATTGCAGTCTGGACTGCACTTCGCGGGCGTACGCCTCGGCGTGAAACTGGATCTCTTCGGATGCGACCCTGCGGTATTCGTGCTCGGCACCTGCAAGAGCGAAGAATAAAGCTCCAGCGGCCACCAGAAATGCCGGAATGGCTGAAGACAGAATGATGGTTCGAGTCAGACGTTTTTGCGTCTGTTGGAGTCGCTGGCGAAGCATGGACTCTCCTTACTGGAGGCCTGCCGGAGTTCGAGAGTCGTGTGCTTCACGGCTTAGTCTCGGCGTCGGCAATAGTGGTGCGCTCATCCTGGGTCGGGGCAGAGGGGGCATGGTATAATGCCGGAAATTGAGCAACACCGCTTCCCTTCGGCGCATAACCTCAGGGAAGCGGTGTTGGAAACATATTGGTACAAATTAGAACCGGATTTGCTTTTCCATCCTGTCCAGAAGAGAGCGCTCCTCGGCCTTGCGCAAGCGTTCGTCACGCTCTTTCTTGACTTTGAAAGCCTCCTGAATCTTAACCACCAGGTATTCGTACTCACAGGGTTTCATAAGATAGTCGTAGGCACCAAGGCGCATGCCTTCCACGGCGGAAGACACGTCTCCATGTCCGGTGAGCATGATAACCTCTGTGCCGATATGTCTGCCCCGGATTTCCGAAAGAGTTTCAAGGCCGCTCATGCCTGGCATCTGGATGTCCAGGACGACGACATCTATCGCCCCCTCGGACAGTGTTTCCAGAGCGTCCAGGCCTGAACCAGCCTCGGCGACTTCATACCCGGTTTCTTTCAGGCGTTTGGCCAGGGTGTTGCGGAATGGTTCTTCGTCGTCAACGAGCAGTAACTTGGGAAAGCTGTCCATCTTATCCTCCTTTGACCTGCAGTGGCGAGCAGTCTCGGTTGAGGGTGATTTATGATATCATATTTCTTTTTATACCAAAGACGCCTGAAGTTCAATGTTTTTGGTCCGTGTGCTTATCCTCCTTGACCTCGGTTCCTCTGCCGCCAAACGCTTCTGCGTTCAGCAGATCAGTACTCCACCAAGGGCGAATGCCAGGAGGGTCAGGTCAAGGGCTGGCAATCTTTGAGACTCAACACGGGATGAACGCCTCTGCTTTAACGCAATGATTTTCGTCCGTGTATCTCTGTTTCGAGTACGTAAGTGCTGCTTTGCCCCTCTGGACGTCATGGGATTGAGGATAATAATGAAAAGGGCCGGGGAGGAGCCTCTTTCCCGGCCGGTCTGATCAGGTTCCAAGGTTCATATATAAGCGCAACGATAGCTTATGCGAGTGTGTCGCCCTAAGTCCAATTTTTTTGCAACTTGTCGAGCAGTGCTCGTTCTTCAGCCTTGCGCAACCTTTCGTCGCGTTCTTTCTTGATCTTGTAGGCCTCCTGAATTTTTACCACGAGGTACTCATACTCACATGGTTTCATCAGATAATCATAGGCGCCCAGGCGCATGCCTTCCACGGCTGAGGACACATCGCCGTGTCCAGTCAGCATGATGACTTCTGTGCCGATATGCTTGTCCCGGATTTCGGAAAGAGTTTCCAGGCCGCTCATGCCCGGCATCTGGATGTCCAGGACGATGACATCGATGGTCTTTTCGGCCAGCGTGTCCAGAGCGTCCATGCCCGAGCCAGCTTCAGCGACTTCGTACCCGGTCTCGCTCAGGCGCTTGGCCAGGGTGTTGCGAAAGGGCTCTTCGTCGTCAACGAGCAGTAACTTGGGGAAGCTATCCATCAAATCCTCCTTTGAATTGCGGTGGCGGGCAGTCTCTGTTCAGGGTGACTCGTGATTTAATATATTAACATACATCGGTGTTGCCGAAAATTCAATGATTTTGGGAGGGGGCCTTGCGGCCCCCCGTGATTTATTGCCCGAACCCGATCATCGGCCAGTAGATGAGCATGCTGGCTACGGCAATTGCCAGCAAGATCAGACACCAGGGGATGGCGACCTTGCAGAATTCCACCTGGTTGAAATAGCCCGTGCTGTAAGCGATGATTGTCGGCGGGCAGCCGATGACCAGCATGATGAAGGATGTGCTGATGGGGGAGAGCATGCCCACCGCTTCAACACTCATGTTCATCAATCCTGCCATGGGCAGGGTGATGGGCAGACTTAAGGCCACGGCGGCGGAGTTGCTCATCATGCTGGACAGAAAGGAGCCGAACAGGCCCATGCCGTAGTAGGTGACGAAGGCATTGTGGCCCTCCAGCATGGGCAGCAGGGCTTCAGCCAGATACTGTCCCAGGCCGGACTTGAGCATGGCTGAGCCCAAGGAGACGCCGGAACCGAAGACGATCCAGGATTCCCAGGGGAACTTGTCGCAGATGGTCTTGAAGGAGACCCATCCCGGCGCGCAGAAACCGGCCAAGGCCAGAGCCGCGACGACGGTCAGATGCAGACCGGTCAAGTCGCCCAGGAACCAGAGCACGAAGGCTGCGCCAAATACCAGAGAGACGCCGATCTCGGCGGTGCTCATCTTGGGCATTGCTTCGATCTTGGCTTCGGCGGGCAGGGACACTTCCTTGGGCCTGAAGATCAGGTAGCACACCGCCCAGGTGGCGACAGCTGTCAAGAGACAAAGGGGGAAGTTGATCATCATGTACTTCAGGAAGCCGATGTCCAGGGCAACGCCCGTTGTTTCCAGCACATATTTGGAGGTGATGTCCACAGCCAGAGGGCATCGACCGCCGCCGAGCAGCGTGCCGAAGCCGCCGGCTGATGCGGACAGCGGGATCAGGATGATGAAGAATTTGCTCAGATTGTTGCTCTTGTTCGGGGTGATGCCCATGGCGGTGAAAATGGGCAGGATGGCGAAGAGCATGATGATGGTAATGGTCGCGTCATGAAAAATCGAAGACAAGATGGTGCTGCTGACTGCAATGAAGAAGCTCAGCTTTTTTACGTTGGTACCGGCGACCTTGAGGATCAGGTACAAGAGGCGCTTGGCCAAGCCGACTTCATTCAAGACCACGCCGAACATGATGATCATCATGACGAACATGACCGCCTGGTTGGCGTATGGCGACCAGGCGTCGGCCGTATTGGTGACCTTGAAGGCGATCATGGCTGCCGTGGCCAGCAGGGCGGTGATGCCAATGGGAATGGCTTCGGATACCCAGAGGAAAACAACGGGCAGCAGGATGGCGGCCAGGCGGTGACCTTCAATTGGAAGGTTTTCAGGCGTGGGCAACATCATGATAAGGATGCCGATGCCGAGCGCGATGAGCAATTTGATGGTCATGACCTTGCCGGACTGGGTCGGACCCTGGGGCTCTTCTTCATGCATGAGGAGCTCGTCGGGGGAAGTATCACGCACGTCTTGTGCACTCATGGAAGTTCTCCTTGTCTGTCAGAATGTTTGATCTTGATGAGCTTCAGTTGCTGATGTCGCCGCATCAGAGGCGGCAGGTATCTTTGATCTTGCGTCCGATTTCCCGGTACACATCGGAAAAACGGAGCAGACCGACCAGTTTCTTTCCGTCCATGACAAATAGGGAATCGTGCTTGAACATGACAAAACGGTGAAAAGCGCTGTTGAGGGTCGCTTCCTGTTCGATGACCTGATGCGCCTTGGGCGCCTGGATGAAATCCTTGACCAGTACGTCCTTGGCCGTGGTGCACAGGTCGTCCAGAGGCTTGGCCCAGAGCACGGCCTGGTCCTTCATGGGCTGGATGACGTAGTCGAAGTTGCCGACATAGGCGCTGCTCTGTTCGTCCACCAGCTTCTCGTAATTCGGCTCCAAACCGCGAACCACATCTAAGGGAGAGAGCTTGCCGACGACCTTGTTTTCGCTGTCGGTGACCAGGAGGATGCGTTGCTCGCGTTTGCCGGACACATATTCATCCTGGGCGCGTTCCAGGGCCATGACCGCCCCGGAGAATGTCGCCGTGTCGGAAATTCTGGGGAATTTGGCGATGGGAACCATGAAGTCTTTTACGTGTTCTTCCATGAGTATTCGCTCCTTGGGGTTGGGCAGGTCTGGAAGGTTGTGCACCACCTTCCTGACCGGCTGCTGTGATTGCCGTTTCAAAATGTTCCGATTAATCCGCAATAATCATTTTCTGCTTAACAATCTCCGTGCCAAAGTGTTTGCTTGATGTATAAAATTTTGAATTAAATATCCGAAATATAATTATTATATATTTGTTAATAATTTCACGAATATTTAAATTTGCACGATAAATTTCCTACAAGAAACGATGTTGCTTGAAATTATGCTGAATTTTTGTAATTTTTGCGTAATTTTTTCTTGTGAATGGCGCCGGACAGGTGTTATCTTGCAAGCAACGAAGGTTTCGCTTGGGGAGGGTGGATGTTCAAATTTTCTTTCATTTCGGGGAACTCGCGTATCAGGCCTGATCAGCCTCGTTCCGTGCGACGAAAATTGCGGACCCGGCTGCTCATCACCCTCATCCCGACTTCGCTCATCGTGCTGGCCCTCATGGGCTACGCAACCTACTGGGCTTCCTCAGAATTCATCGGCGTTGCACTGGAGCGCAACTCCAAGCTCCATGCCGTAAACACCGCCCATGCTATTGAGTCCCTGCTTGAAAGGTGCAAGAGGCATCTGCTTTTCACGGCTCGCAACCCCCTGACCGGGAATGGAATGGAAAAGTTTTTGAACGATTTGCGGGATCTGGAGGGACTCGAATTTCCGGAATTCGGGTATATTCCCAGAATTCAGTCCGAGTCGATGGTGTTTGTTTCTCGCGCAGGGGTCACTCGGCGTTTAAGCGATGCTGAGGTCGGGAATATTCGTCCGGGTCCGGCGCTCCTGCATGAACAGGCCGGGGCCTTGAAGGTCGGTGACGTGTGGGTGTCGGATTTTGGTGAAGTGGAGGCACCCTTTCCCTCCATCGACAATCCCGCCGCGCGAGTGGCTTTGAAATCATTACGCATGATAACTCCGCATGCCGACTCAGAAGGGAGGATCACGGGGTTTGTGTATCTGGCCGTGGACGCGCAAACCGTCCGTAACATTCTGTCTTTGTATGATTCCAGTCAATCTCCGGTCTTCGCTTTTGCCCGTGATCCCAAATTCCAGCGGTATACGTATTTTTTTGATTACCATGGGTGGGTTTTATTCCAGTCCGAGTCAGACCCGTACTCCTCCGGCCCGCTCCGTACCCTGGAAATCCGTTCAACATTTCAGGGAACGCTTGGCAGGCCGGGGTTTCCAGAAGCGTTCCGGCCATTGGAAAACACAGAAGGCTACTGGGAGATCGTGGCAGATGTGCAGGCTGGCAAAAAAAATATTTTGCGGTCGGTGGGCCGTGCGGAGATTGCTTCGCACTACCGGGATCATTTCCTGGCCTATGCCCCGGTCAGTGTAAACCTGAGCGCCGAGGGCGCAGCGACCGTCATTGGCGGAGTGGCCTACGAGGACAGGAGTGTGCTCATCGGGCATGCGGGCTACAAGCATATCGACATCATGCTGGGCATCAGTGCCATCGCCGTTGTGTTCCTGATACTGGCCATCGCCCTGGTGGCCAGGGGCACCACCCTGGGGTTGGTGGAATTGGCCTACGCGGTGAAAAACCTGAACGAAAAGGGCGAGTGGCATGAGGTGCAGCTTTATGAAACCGGCTATGAAGCCGAGATGATAAAGGAATCCATCAATTCCATGATCCGGACGCTGCGCACACAATTCGAGGAGATCAAATCCAAGGATCTGAAGATCGAGTCAGTTGCCCTCAAGGAGCCGGCTGAACTGAGCATCGAGCGACTCTCGCCCTTGGCCGACGACGTCTTCCCGGAATTCGTGGGCGCGGGACCCTTTATGCAGCAGATGAAGCGCGATATCTCTAAAGCCAGCCTGGTCGATGTGGACGTGCTCATCGAGGGTGAGACCGGCACCGGCAAGCAGCTAGCCGCCGAAGCCGTGCATCGGCTTTCACATCGAGTCGACAAGCCGTTCATTTCAATAAACTGTGGTGAACTTGATGAGAATCTGTTGCTGGATTCGTTGTTCGGTCATGTCAAAGGCGCTTTTACCGATGGCAAGGGGGATCGACGGGGCGCGTTCCTGGAAGCTGACGGGGGCACCCTTTTTCTGGACGAGATCCAGTCGGCGTCGCTCAAGGTCCAGCAGGCCCTGTTGCGCGCCCTGTCTTTGCGCAAGATCAAGCCGCTGGGCAGTGACAAGGATATTGACGTCAACGTGCGTCTGATCACTGCTACCAACATGGACCTCAAGAAATTGATCAGTGCGGGAAAATTCCGCGAAGACCTTTTCTACCGGCTCAAAGTCATCACCATCCAGACTCCGCCTCTGCGTGATCAGCGCCAGAACATTCCGGCCCTGGCCATGTATTTTTTGAAGGAAGGGGAGCGCATGGCCGGCAGGAGCGGACTGGCATTGTCCCGCGGCGCCCTCAAAGCCCTTGTTTCCTATTCCTGGCCGGGAAATATCCGTGAACTCAAGCATCTGATCATCACGGCCGCCGTCATGGCCGAGGGCAACGTGATCCAGGCCGAACAGCTTGGAATAACCGTCAGCGCTGAAGACATGGTACAGGTTTTGGAACAGGGGCAAAGCCCCCTGTTTCCCGTTCAGGAGGCAGGGGTCGCAGAGCAGTCAGAGATCAGTGGTAATGGAGTGAGTCAGGTCGAAACTGCCTTCCCGGAAGATTTGAACCGCCGCCAGGTACTGGCTTGTAAATATGTGCGCGAGCACGGCAGCATCACGAGCAAGGAACTCATCGATCTTTTGGAGGCCACTATTTCCAAGCGAACCGCCGGGTATGACATTCAAGGCCTGGTCGACCGGGGGCTGCTCGTCAAGAAAGGGCGTGGCCCCTCGACCCGCTACGTGCGGCCCACCCGGGAGGATAATGCTTGATCGCCTGTGCCTGATGCCGGTTTAGAAATCATGAGCAGGTCATCCTGCTGTTGCTTCCGGTGCCGTGCTCATATATGCAGTGACCGCTCGGATGAAAATCGTGTTTTACAGGATGGTTGGATTTTTTGCGTGGGGTAAGGACTATGTCAATTTTCGGGCTAAAAGATCTCGGCACCAAGATCGCCATCACGGCCCTGTGCTTCTCCCTGATTCCGCTCATCGGTCTTGGCGTGACCATGTACTCCATGTTCGCCTCCGCATACCACACCAAGGCTCGCGCCAACCTCATCACCCTGGCCGAGAACAAGCGCCAGGGCATCGATCTCTTTTTGCGTGAGCAGGTCGCGCAGTTGCGTACCGTCGCCTATTCCCATTCCGTTGACGAACTTTCCTCCCAGGATAAGCTCGACTCCATCCTGACCACCATGCAGCTTGGGTCCCGTACATTCATCGACGTCGGACTGATTAACGAGGAGGGCATGCACGTCAGCTATTCCGGCCCCTACAACCTCTACCAGGCTAACTACAAGAACGAGGACTGGTTCAACCAGGTCATGGTGCGCAAGATTTACGTGTCTGACGTGTTCGAGGGCTTTCGCGGTTTTCCGCACATGGTCATTGCCATAAAGAAGCAGGAAAAAGGACGGGTCTGGATTCTGCGGGCGACCATTGATTCCGATATTTTCGATTCCCTGGTGCGCTGGTTGCAAATCGGAGACAGCGGGGATGCCTATCTGGTCAACCGGGCCGGAGATCTGCAGACGCGGCCTCGGTTTGGCAACAAGAGTAAGGACGTCTACGCCTCGTTTCTCGGCTCCCCTTTTTCCGGGGCCAGGACCGCTGAATTCGAATCCCAGAAGAGGAAGATTTTCGTCGGCGGGATCTGGCTGGAGCAGAAGGACTGGCTGCTGGTCATCGAAGAGGACATGCGCGGCGAACTGCAGCCTCTTTTTGAAACCCAGGCCGCAACCTGGGCCGTGGTGGGCAGCGGCATCGCCTTTATCATCATCGGCACGCTCCTGATCACGCGCATGATCGTTGCGCAACAGGACCGCAGCAACCGGGAGCAGGCGCAGCTCAACGAAGAGTTGATCCAGTCCAGCAAGATGGCGGCGCTTGGCAAGCTTGCCGCCGGGGTGGCTCACGAAGTCAACAATCCCCTGGCCGTCATCCGCGAAAAGGCGGGCTGGATGCGCGATCTCCTGGAAGAAGAGGATGTCGGGAAGAGTCCCAATTTCCAGGAATTCGAGGATGCTGTGGACAAGATCGAACAGCATGTGGAACGGGCCGGAAACGTCGTGCATCGCATGCTGGGTTTTGCCCGGCGCATGGAGCCGGTCTGTAACGACCTTTACGTCAACGACATCCTCAAGCAGACCACCGCCTTCCTGGATAACGAGATCCGCTTTCGTAACATCGAACTTGTCTGGAATCTTGCCTCGGACCTGCCAACCATCCAGTCTGATGCCGCCCAGATCCAGCAGGTCATTCTGAACCTGTTCAACAACGCCATCGACGCCATAGACCGCAACGGTCACATCACCGTGACCACCGGGTATGATGCGGTGATGGAGATGGTCAGCATCAGTCTGCGCGACGATGGACCGGGTATGGACAAGGATGTGCAGAAGCGTATTTTCGATCCGTTCTTCACTACGAAAAAGGTGGGCGAGGGTACGGGCCTTGGTCTGTCCATAAGCTACTCCATCATCAATAAATTGGGGGGCAGTATCCGTTTCGAGAGTGAAGAAGGACAGGGTACGGAATTTGTAATTCATTTGCCGGTGAAGCATCATGACAGAAAAGAATAACAGCCAGATTGCGCCCGTGCACACGGGACCTTCGGTATTGGTCGTGGATGACGAGCAGGATTTTGTCGAAACCCTGGTCAAGCGTCTGGAGCGCAGGGGCTTCAAGGTTACCGGAGTCGGCAGTGGCCAGGATGCATTGCTGAAGCTGGGAGAGACCAAATTCGACGTGGTTATCCTTGATGTGATGATGCCCGGCATGGACGGGATTGAAACCTTGCGCGAGATCAAATTGGCCTGGCCCAAGATTCAGGTCATCCTGCTCTCGGGTCATGGTGGAGAGGAGATGGGTATGCGCGGCATGGCTTACGGGGCCTATGCCTACCTGCTCAAACCCGTGTCCCTGAAGATCGTGGTGGAGACGGCGTACATGGCTTTTGAAGAAGGCGGACTCCGTTAACGGATCAGCATGCGACAACACACCAGACAGACCATAAAGCGTAATTTTTTCGCTGCCCTGATGCTCGCCCCCTTCATTCCGGTGGTAATGGCGCTGGGCACTGGCGGGTATCTGTTCTGGAACCATGCCCAGCAAGGCGTGCTGGACCGGTTGACCCTGCTTTCGACGCATTATGCGTCCCTGCTCGATCGCTACATGGATGACTGTCTTGGTGATATGGCGCTGATCGGGGCCGGGCTGACCCTTAATACCCAGTCGCCCGACCTGCGAGAAATTCTTGAAAGGTTGACCGACAAGCGCAAGGAAGTCGTGGATGTGGCTCTCGTGGACGCGTCCGGGGCGGTGCATGCCTACGCCGGACCTTCTGTGTACAAGGGCACGCATGTGGAGCCCGGACGTTGGCTGGATGAGGCCCTTGAGCGTGGAAGCAGCATCAGCGGAGTCGTGGCCGGCCAGATGGGGCTGCCGCATTATGTCATGGCCAAAAGATTTTCCCACTCCGAGGAAACCTTCGTGCTGCGCATGTCGCTGGACCCGGAAGCGTTTACGCGCATGCTCATGGGCGTGCGCGATGACGGCGTCGATGTCTTTCTCATCAATCGCAAGGGCGAGGTCATCGCCGGGAGTGGCGGGCAGATTCTGACCCGCGAGCGTGAACTCATCGATCCCGTATTTTTAAGCCGCATCGGCACCGCATTCTGGGATCCGACTTCAAACGCGGCCTATTCCAGCCGGGTGATGCGGAACGCGGGCTGGATACTGGCTGCACGCAAACATTCCCCAACCCTGTTCCGGGCCACGGATTCGGCCTTCCTTTTTCTGGGGTTGTCCGTGCTTGGCGGGGGCATCATCGTTTTACTGTCTTCCCTTTACCTGACCGGATTTGTGGAAAAAATGCTCCAGCAGCGCGACGACGAGCGTGAAAAGCTGCGCGAGCAGCTTTACCGGGCTGGCCGCCTGGCCGAGTTGGGTGAAATGGCCGCCGGTTTCGCCCACGAGATCAACAACCCCCTGCAAATAATGAAGAGCGATCAGGCCTACATCGAGATGCTCTTGCAAGACTTCCGGGAAAGGGCCGGTGAAGATGGAGAATTTCTTGGCGATGTGAACGAAATGGGCACCAGCATCAATCAGATCAAGGTGCAGATTGACCGCTGCGCGCGCATTACCCATTCCATTCTCAGTTTCGGACGGGCGGGGAACGCTGAGGCACAGAACATCGATCTGGCCAAATTCGTTCCCGAGGTGCTGACCATGATTAAAAAAAAGATTCAGCTCAGCAACATAAGCATGCGGGTCAACTTTCCTTCTGCACGCCTTGTCGTGAACGTCGATTCTGCGCGTCTGCAGCAGGTGCTGCTCAATCTGCTCAACAACGCCATCTACGCCATCGGAGAGGTTGCCGGGACCAGACCCGGAGAAATAGAACTGTCCTGCGCCGCCGAAAGCCCGGGCAAGGTGCGCATCTCCATCCGCGACAACGGCTTGGGGATTGCCGAGGATCAGCAACATCTGATTTTCACGCCCTTCTTCACCACCAAGCCCGCAGGCAGCGGGACGGGGCTAGGGCTGTCCGTATGCCACGGGATTGTGGACAGCATGAAAGGTGTATTGGATTTCACGAGCGTCAAAGGGCAGGGATCGACATTTTTTCTCATTCTGCCGAGGGTTTCGTCCTCGAGCACTTGAGGCAGGCCGCCTTTCCGCCGTATTTTTTGCGAGCGGTTGTCGTTGGATGTCCGAGCTTACGAAGAGGTGATCATGGATGATGCATTGCGGGTTCTGCTTGTAGACGACGAGGAGAGCTATCTGGAAACCGCCGCCAAGATATTTCGGCGCAAGGGCGTTGATGTCGAGCTGTGCTCCATCGGCAAGGATGTGGTTGCCATACTCAAAGAAAAAAAATGTCAGGTGGTCGTGCTTGACCTGAAGATGCCCGGCATGACCGGGCAGGAAGTGTTGCGCGAAATCAAGGGCAGCCTGCCGGCCGTCCAGGTGATCATCCTCACCGGACACGCCACGTCCGACGACGCTGCCGTATGCCTGACCAGCGGAGCCTTCGATTTTCTGATCAAACCTGTGGAGATGAGCCACCTCATGGACAGGATCAGGACCGCTTACGAGATGTGGAAACTGGCTCCGGAAAGTTGATGTTTTCGCGAGGCAGGAGAAAAGGAGTTTCTGCGTGAAAAGGCCTCATGTTGTGATTGTCGACGACGAAGCGCGTTTTCGGGATACGATGGCGAAGATCCTTGAACACAAGGGGTTCATGGTAAGTTTGGTGGAAAGCGGCGAACAGGCACTGGAGTTTTTGGAAACCATCAACCCCGATGTCCTCTTGCTGGACCTGCGCATGTCCGGCCTGAACGGAGATGAGGCCTTGCCGCGCATCCTGGCCATGAAACCCGGGATCAGGGTCATTGTCCTCACCGGGCACGGCGAGGAGTCCTCGGCGCGCAAAGCCCAAGCGGCCGGGGCTTTCGACTACCTGTGCAAGCCCTGCGATGTGGATGTCCTGGTGGCCCGCATCCATGACGCCGTAGACATCATTTTCGACAAGTCCCAGCGGGAGAGAACGGTGGGTGAGCTGATGATCGCCATCGACGAATACACCTGCGTGCAGGCGTCAAGCACGGTCAGGGAGGGCATCGAGCGCCTCAAGGTCGCGTCGGAGAATTTCATCTCCACCGGGCTGATCATGGAATGCGGACATCGTGCCGTGCTGGTCTTCGAAGGCGAGGAGCTGGTGGGGGTGCTGAACATGCGCAATCTCATCGAGGCACTCCGCCCGGACTACGTTGCTTTTGAACACGGTTCGCAGTTTTCGTGCGTCAAGTTTTCCTCCATGTTCTGGCAGGGGCTGTTCAATGCCCGGGTGCGCGACCTTGAGTCCAAATGCGTGCGCGACATCATGAACCCAAGGCCCCCGGTGGTGGACTGCGAAGCCACCCTGATGCAGGTGGCTGATCTCCTGTGCGCCGAAAACCGCCGGCGTGTGGCCGTTGCGCAGGAAGGCAGGATTGTCGGCGTGGTGCGCGAGCAGGAGCTTTTTCACGAGATTTCACGCCAGGTCCTGCAGCGCGTTTGATGAGCCGTCAGTGGCCTCGCGGCGTCAGGATTTGCAGGCCGCGATGATGGCCCGCATGAAGGCCGGAAGATCATCGGGCGCGCGACTGGTGATCAGGTTGTTGTCGATGACCACCTCTTGGTCGCGCCATTTGGCCCCGGCGTTGACCAGATCATCCTTGATTGCGAAAAAGGATGTCAGCGTGCGGCCTTTGAGGATTCCTGCCGAGACGAGCACCCAGCCGGCGTGGCAGATGGCCGCGACGATCTTGCCCTGCTGATCGAAGGCCCTGACCAGACTTACCGTGTTCTGATCCCTGCGCATATGGTCGGGAGCGTATCCGCCGGGAACGATGATCCCTGCGAACTCGCTCACATTGATCTCTCCGGGCGTTTTCTCGGATTTAGCCGGAGTCCCGTATTTTCCCTCGTAACTCTGCCCGGCCTTGCCCGACACGACCACAACCTTCGCCCCGGCTTCCTTGAGCCTGAAATAGGGGTACCAGAATTCATGGTCGTTAAACTGCGTTTCCACCAGAATGACGAATTTCTTGCCTGTCAGTTCCATAGTGTCCTCCGTGCGGCTTTGCGCGACGCGTGTAAGCCCTGCGAGAGCAGGGAGTGTTAGTGCGTGGATTCCCGCCGGCGCGGGAATGAGGGGAAAGCTGAAGCAAAGGCAAGCCATTCCCGTGCAGGCGGGGATTGGCAATCGGTTCCTGGCCTATTAGGGCACGCTTTTCGACCTGACGCAGTTACGACCTTCGTGCTTCGCCTGGTAGAGTAGCCTGTCCGCCTGTTCCAGCAGTCGGGAACGATCGCACTGGGAGACATCGTTGCAGGTCACCGCGCCGATGGACACGGTGAGGTGGTCGGCGACAGGGGAATCGAGGTGCTCGATGTGCAGATCCTTGAGCGCAATGCGGATGTTTTCCGAAAGGTGCAGGCAGCCATTCTCGGTCGTGTCCGGGAGCAGAATGATGAATTCCTCTCCTCCGAATCGGGCCAGAAAGTCGGCGGTCCGGCCAAGAGAGGATTGCAGGACCTTGGCCACGGCCTTAAGGCAGTCGTCCCCGGCCATGTGTCCGTAAAGGTCATTGTAATTCTTGAAATGGTCGATGTCGATAAAGAGCAAAGAGAGGGGCGATTTCGTGCGCAGCGCCCTGTTCCATTCCTTAATGTATATCTCGTCGAATCTGCGCCTGTTGGGGATGTTGGTCAGCCCGTCGAGGGTGGAAAGATCTTCGAGCAGATCCCTGTTTCGTTTAAGTTCCAGGTGGTTGCGGATCCTGGCGCGAATGATCGGGGGGCTGAAGGGCTTGCGGATATAGTCCACGGCGCCAAGTTCGAGTCCCTTGGTCTCTTCGCTTGTTTCCCATTTGGCAGTCAGGAAGACGATGGGGATGTGCCGGGTCTTGTCATCCTTCTTAAGCGCCTCGCAGACTTCGAAACCGTCAAGGCCGGGCATGACGATGTCCATGAGGATAAGGTCCGGCTGCGGATCTTCATGGGCCATCTCCAGCGCCATTTCTCCAGTGGTGGCGTAGGTGAGGTGGTGCTCGTCACCCAGAACGATTTCGAGGGCCTTGATGTTGACGGGTTCGTCATCAACGATCAAGATGGTGTTTTTGCTCGGAAAAGGGGGCAAGATCGTCTTTCCTCCAGGTTGCTTATGTCAGGTGTGTACTGTCGGTTCAGGCCTATGGCGAGGGTCGAATCCTAATTCTAAGCGTCTTCGGCCCATCATGCAACAAAGAGCCGTGGCGGTCGCCAAAAAAACATTGTCAACTGAATGGGTGTGCCGTCGGATTTTCCCTTCGCCTCGATTGATTTTCCGCCCAGGCGCCGCCCTCGACCAAGATACAAGGAAGCTTCATGCAAGACAGTGAAAAAATGGTTTTTGAGCAACACAAAAAAGTTCATCTCTTTCATACGGACGCAGCTGGCCGGGCCACAATTTCAGCTCTGTGCCGGTTTGCCCAGGAAAGCGCGGGGGGCCACGCCGCAGAGCTCGGATTCGGCATGGAGTGGCTGGCTAAGCAGGGCATCGCCTGGGTGCTGCGCGAGCAGGCCGTGCGCGTGCTGCGTTATCCGCTGCTGGGCGAGGTGGTGCGCATCGTCACCTGGCCCACCCGGACCGAGCGGATTCTCTGTCACCGTGATTACACCATCTGCGATGAGGGCGGGGCTGTCGTGGCGCGTGGGACCAGCGCCTGGCTTGGGCTTGATCTTGCGACCCGGCGTCCGCGCAAGGCCGATTCCTTTTTCCATCTCCCGGCTCATCTCATGCCCGGCTCGGTTTTTGACCAGCCTCTGCCCGTCCTGTCACCTCCGCAGGGTGCATGCCAATCGGATGTACGCACTGTCCGCGCAAGCGATATGGACGCCCTGGGGCACATGAACAATTTGCGTTATCTGGACTGGACCGCGGATCATCTGGCGGGTTCCGGTACAGGGCCGTGGTGCGGCGTTGTCATCCGCTATGTCCGGGAGGTCAGGGATAAAGATGGGGTAGAGATTCGCCACGCCGTGACGGATCAGGGGGAGGTGCTGCTGCAGATGCTGCGCCGTGACGATGGCAAGGAGGTCTGTCTGGCGCGTATCGAGTTGGAGCCTGTCGGCTAATCGCCGGATAGGCCATTGCGCCGGGCCAAGTGCCGACCGGAGTGGCGGATTTTGGCTTCAGCCGCCCAGCGGGGGCCTTCGGTCAGTTAATGGACGCGCTCTGCGGTTCAATTGCGGCCTGAACAGGCTTTTCCAGCTCAGCTTTGAATACGGCCACGGCGGAGTTGAAGGAAGGCATTTCCTTTGCCGCGATGGGGTCTGCGGGTATGGTCTTGAGCTTGAGCGGATTGATGAGCTTTCCGTTGAGCCTCATGCGGAAATCGAGGTGCGGGCCCGTGGAGTAACCGGTGCTGCCGACATAGCCGATTACCTGGCCCTGTTTCACTTTGGCCCCTTTCTTGGAAACCTTGGCGAACTTGCTCATGTGGTTGTAGATGGTTTCGTAGCCGTTGCTGTGCGATACGCGGACGAAGCGTCCCTGGGAGTTGTTGGAGCCGACCTGGGCGATTACTCCGTCGGCCACGGTACTGATGGGCGTGCCCGTAGGAGCCGAATAATCGATAGCCTGATGCGGGCGTCTGTATTTGAGGATGGGGTGCATGCGGCTCATGGAATAGCCGGAGGAAATGCGCGTGAAGGGCAGCGGCGATTTGAGGAAAGCCTTGCGCAACGGGCGGCCTTTCTGATCGTAGAAAGCGGTATTGCCCTTGGTGTCCGTGTATTGATAGGCATAATAGGTCTGCCCCTGGTTGGTGAAACTGGCCGCCGAGAGCTGTCCGTATCCGACGAAGTTGCCTTCCCTGTATTTTTTTTGAATGATGACAGTGAACGAGTCCCCCTCACGCAGATCCCTGGTGAAGTCCACGTCATAGGCGAAAACATTGCCCAGCCGCAGGGCCAGTTCCTCGCTCTCTCCGGCCTGGGTCACCGCCCCGAACAAGCTGCTTTGGATCACTGCGGAGACGGTTTTTGTTTCCACATCATAAGGTATGGCTTCGCGACGGAATTCGTATCCGGAGTCGGTCAGGGCAACGATCAGCCTTTCGTTGGCGTCGATTTCATATTCCAGGCCGATCAAGTCAGTGTTGGAGTAGATCATGGTCCAGGGCTGTCCGGCCCTGAGATTCTCCAAGGGATAGTGATCTTTGCTTTCGTTGCACAGGGAGTAGATTTCAGAAAGTCCGAGATGGCCTTCCAGAAGTGTTGAAGGCGTATCCCCACTTTTGATGGTGTCGCTCATGCGGGTGATTTCCGGTTCCAGTGGAGCGCACGCTTCAGGCAGGGGCTCATCTTCCTGAACTGTAAAGTCCTGATCGTTGTCCGCATGATATGCGTTCCGGGCCGACACGCCCTTGGCGCTCCAGTCGATGCTTGATTGGGTTTCGTCAGGAGCCAGGAAGTTGAAAAAAATGGCGGCCCCGAAGATTGCCATCGCCAGAAAAGCGAAAAAGGAAAACGTCAGCCGCGAAGGTTCGGGCTTGCGTTTCACAGCCAGGTTCGGTGTCCGTCGATTATTGTGTCGATTCTTTTTTGTCATACGTAGGTGAGCTGGTTTGACTGTGCCCCGGACGAGGCCTGGTTCTAGGCCGGGCGTCCACTGCGGGGCGTTGCGTCTGAAGCGATGCGCCCTTCATAGCCGCGTAAGACGTCAAATTCAAGGATTTGTTTCCGCAGGAAGATATCCCGTGGGGATGTGCGCTGGGGGCGGGCGGTGTTACGCAGCCGGTGGGGGAACATGGACTCTTTATCCGGGCCTCGGGCGGATCGCAGCGGACAGAAGCATTTGGACATTTTTCAGATGAGCGTGTCTTCGCTGACGCCTCCGAGCATTTCAATGCCCATTTCGAAGCAGTCGGAAAACTGATCGGGTCGGGATGAGCACCAGCGCACCCTTCCCACCCGTTTGCCAATGCCGGTCAGCATCTTGTCCAGACCGTTGCCGTGGACGTTGATCTTGACATATTGGCCTTGGCCGAGGGGTCTGTCCGTTTCAAGCAGGAGGCCATTGTAGCAGTAGTTCAGGACTCGCGACTGGCGTGCCGGGGAGCTGTCTGCGCGGGTATGCATGTCGCAGCGTTCCAGACAGGGGAACCTGGGCCATTTTCTTTTCTCGAGCATGGTTTGCTCCTTCATTGCCGTGTGCGGCACTGAAAAAGGTGCGGGAACCATCTTCCCGTTAAACCGTCGAGAGCAAAAGGCCAATGACAAAAATTGAAAACGAGCCGCTTTTTGTTTTCTAGTCGGCCTTAAGGCTGTAGATCACGAATTCGACGATGTCATCGAACAGGCTCTCGTCTCCGTAGGGAGTCAGCAGACCGTGCCTGATGCCGCCGACCAGGTTGCAGAAAACGACCACGGAGGTCCTGTGAGGGTCAAGCTTGCGGATGCTGCCGTCCTCAACTCCCCGGCCCACGCACTCTTCCAGGATGTCATAAAGTTCCGAGAAGTTGCGGATCATGACATCCTTGTCTTCAATGGTTTTCAGATCACTGAAAGGGGAACAGCGGACCAGGACCATGAAATCCTGGCGCGGATTGCGGGCAAAATCGAAATAGGTTTTGGCGAAGACCCGCACCGCCTCAAGACCGTTGGGCACGCCCTGGAGGTTGGTCCTGATGGCCTGCACCAATTCATGCACCACGTCGAGTCCGGCCGTGAGGAAGAGCTTCTCCTTGTTGCCGAAGTGATGAGTCAATAGTCCCAGAGCCACGCCTGCCCGCTCTGAAATTTTTTTGAATGTCGTTTCCGAATAGCCGTGTTCGCTAAACAGTTCCTTGGCTGCCTTGAGCAGCAACTCTTTTTGGTCGGTCCCGTGCCCATGATTGTTTTTCTCGCGCGTCGGATGAAAAGGGTGGCTCTGCGGGTTATCCCGGAGTTCTGAAAAGGTCCGCCTTTGAAAACAGGAGACGGTGCTGGCCAAATATGCGCTAACTCTTTAAATTGAATACTCAATCAATATGCAACGTCTCAATTTTTGTCAACGCGACGCGGCAGCTCGGGCAAATTGACAAACAACGCCATGATCTTGAATAAGAAGCGGCCACTGTCGGCAAGGAGCGATGAATGAATGCCTTGAAATACTGGTCCGGATATGTGCTTTCTACCCTGCGCGCCCGGCTTTACGCGCTGCGACCTGCAAAAAGAACGTTGGTCAGAAACGACCGGGTTCGCAACAGCCCTCTTTATGACGACGTCTGTGCCTGGCAGAAGACTCAGATGGAATCCATGACGTTTGAAAACGACCGCCCGATCAAAGAGATCAAAGGCGCCGTGGATCTGCCGCTCATGCGTCGCATCCATCGCCGTACCCTGCTTGAAATCAAGCACGAACTGGGCGACCTGTGGCGTCCGTCGTCGGTGACCATGAGCAAGGGGCGCGGGATCAGTCTGGACCAGTCCATCGCCATCATGCACCGTTTGCGCGACGCCGGTTTCCCCGACGACGCCCTGGGCGTGGTTTCGGTAGAGTTCGCGGGCAGAAGGCACTCCTTCGCCATTGTCCAGGACGTGCAGGACGATTTCTGGATGCTCGACAACGGCAAGTTTTCCTATTCTGCAGTGCGCGGCAGCGTTTTTCTCTCTGCGCGTCGGGATGTGCATGTGCTGATCGGATTCAATTTTTTTGATGTCTGGAATTACTGATCCAGCGTTTTTTTCGGTTGTAACTAGTTGTAAGTAAAAGAGGTCGTCATGTTGGCCCACGCCCGGAAGTACGCCTATCTGTCCATAGGCGCGTCCATTCTGACCATGGCGCTCAAGTTTGGAGCGTTCTTTCTGACCGGATCGGTGGGGCTTCTCTCCGATGCGGTGGAGTCCGTGGTCAATCTGACGGCGGGGGTGATCGCGCTCATGGCCATCATTCTGGCGTACCGGCCGGCGGACAACGTCCATTCCTACGGCCACGGCAAGGTTGAATATTTTTCCAGTGGCATAGAAGGCATCCTGATCATTCTGGCGGCCTTGGGCATCGCCTACGCATCGGTGAATCGCTTTGTGCATCCGCAGGAATTGCAAATTTTGGGTATCGGCATTGTGGTGGCAGCCGTGGCCGGGGCGGTCAATTTCGCAGTAGCCAGGATCATGCTCCGGGCCGCCCGAGAGTACGACAGCATCGTGCTCGAAGCGGACGCCAGGCACCTGCTGACCGACGTCTGGACATCGGCAGGGCTGGTCTGCGCCCTGGCGGTCATGCTCTTCGCGCCGCCTTCGTGGCAGATCCTCGATCCGATCCTGGGTCTCTTCATGTCCGTGAACATCGTCTGGACCGGACTGGGCCTGGTGCGCCGTTCCGTGGCGGGCCTCATGGACGTTGGCCTGCCCGCAGATGAGATCACCCAGATCACGGACGCCATCAAAGACGTCGGGGGAAAGGACGCGGGGTTTCACGCCCTGCGTACGCGCAAATCAGGAACCGTCAGGTTCGTTGATTTTCATCTGCTCGTGCCAGGGTCCATGACGGTGCAGGAGTCCCACGACCTCTGCTGCAAGATCGAGGAGGCCATAAAGGCCGGATTGCGCGGCAGTCAGACCACCATTCACGTCGAGCCCCGCGAGGATCATACTTCCTTTGATGGCTGCAAGGTGGGGGGGCTCTGCGACAAGTCGGCCGGCCCCATGGAAGGTAAGGGTTGAATTCAAGAGCGAAGGATGGTGTGAGTCCGTGGTGCGTGTACAGGACTATGGAGCGCGGAAGTGGCCGGGCCGCTGAAATTTGTAGTTAACATTGGTGAATGATGCCCGGGTGTTGCCCAGTCTTGTGGACATTTGACGAGCCGTGCGGTTCGTAGACCTTACAGGGACGGCAATCCCTGAACATCCATCTGGCCGGGGTGCAGCAAAGAGTTTGCCAAATCGGGCGGAGCCGTATATTTTCATGCTCCTTTAATGGAGACCATTTTCTGGAGGAAAGAATGAGCAATCCGGTGGTCCTGGTGGACACGACCAAGGGGGAATTCCTGGTCGAGTTGTTCGTGGACAAGGCGCCGCTGTCAGTGGCCAATTTTTTAAGTTACGTGGACGAGAATTTCTATATTGGGACTCTGTTCCACAGAGTCGTGAAGGGTTTTATGATCCAGGGCGGGGGACTCGACAATATGATGCGCGAAAAGCCCACCCGGCCGCCCATCGCCAACGAGGCCGCCAATGGCCTTAAAAACCTCGAAGGCACCGTAGCCATGGCGCGAACCGCCGATCCGCACAGCGCCAGCGCCCAGTTTTTTATCAATACGGTCGATAATCCGGACCTCGATCACCAGGGAGAGGACGAGTTCGGCTATTGCGTTTTCGGTCAGGTCATTGACGGGATGGATGTGGTCAAAAAAATTGAGAAAGTCCGGGTCAAGGCCCAGGGCGACCACGAACACGCACCCGCCGATCAGGTGTCCATTAACTCCATTACCCGTTTCGAATGACGGTTTACGGTGAAGTAAGGTAGTCAATCATGAGTGAAGATTTTGCCGAGCTGTTCGCATCCTATGAATCCCAGCGCAAGACAGCCCTCAAGGCAGGGGACAAGATTTCCGGGACAGTGATTTCCATTGGTCAGAAGGCGGCTTTCGTTGATTGCGGTGCGTCCGTGGACGGCATCGTGGACCGCGAGGAATTGCTGGACGACGCTGGGGAGCTGTTGGTGGCCGAAGGTGACACGCTGGAACTCTACGTGGTGGG
>Ga0180017_100041_pt1 | contig 52056 bp, 47 predicted proteins | sample KR46_S_MetaG_FD_129674 | JGI IMG/M metagenome (GOLD analysis project Ga0180017, IMG submission 129674) | Groundwater microbial communities from the Olkiluoto Island deep subsurface site, Finland - KR46_S_MetaG | ecosystem: Environmental > Aquatic > Deep subsurface > Groundwater | place: Finland...
CCCGGTAACAGTTTTGACGCAAAGCTAGCATCAACGTTTGGATAGCTCTGCTCTTCACACTGTTGGCCAGCACAATTTCGAAGCTTACGGGGACCCTTGGCGGTCCCCGTTTTTTATGGGACCACCGGACCCGGCGGTTCCTGTCGCTGTTTCAGTCGGCAAGCACCCGCTGCGGCGGGAAGGCGATGGAGACCAGCGTTCCTTCGCTGGGCGTCGAGACGATGTCGAACTGGGCTCGATTGGCTTCCACCATGGCCTTGGTCAGCGGCAGGCCCAGCCCGGTTCCGTCGCCGCGCTGCCGGGGTCCGGGGCCGACCTGGCCGAACGGTTTCATCGCCTGCTCGAGCTCCTTGCGGTTCATGCCGATGCCGGTGTCGCGGATGCGGATGACGACATTGCCCGAGGGCTCGTAGGAGGTGGAGACGACAATCTGCCCGCCCGAGGGGGTGAAGCGGATGGCGTTGGACAACAGGTTCAATGCGATCTGCTTGATCGAGCGCCGGTCGGCGACCACCTCCGGCACGCTGGCCGACAGGCTGGTGCGAATGATCACCCGCTGGCTGTTAGCCATCGGCTGCAAGAGCGACACGCTTTCCGCCAGATGGTCGTTGAGCGAGACCGCGACAAATTCCATCTGCTCCTGGCCGGCTTCGATCTTGGAGATGTCGAGCAGGTCATTGACGATGTCGAGCACATGCTTGCCGGAATTGCCGATGTCGTGGGCATATTCGAGATAGCGCGGGCTGCCGATCGGGCCGAAGCGTTCTTCCACCATCATCTCGGAAAACCCGATGATGGCGTTGAGCGGCGTGCGGATCTCATGGCTGACCCGGGCGAGGAAATCGGATTTGTGCGAGTTGGCGGTCTCGGCGGCGCGCTTGGCGGTGCGCAGTTCCTCCTCGGTCCGCTTCCACTGTGTGATGTCGCGCAGCACGGCGCAAAAGCCGTTCGAGCCCGACAGCCGGCCGATGGTCATGAACAGCGGCAGGAAGCCGCCCGCAGCCTCGCGGCCGATCACTTCGCGCCCGTCATTGAGCACGCTGGATACGCCATGGTCGGCGAGACCGGACACATAATCCATCACCGCGCGCTGGCTCTCATGGGCAAACAGCATGGCGAAGGGCTGGCCTTGGGTTTCGCTTTCATCATAGTTGAACAGCGCGCAGGCCGAGCCGTTCATCGAGCGGATGGTGCCGTCATTGTCGAGGATGACGACGCCGTCGGTGGCGGTCTCGAGAATCGAGCGCAGCTCCTGCGCCTCGATCTTGAGCGCAGCCGACTGATCCGCCACGGTGTCGGGTGCATCCACGGTGTCGGGTGCATCGGCTTCAGGCGTTTCGGTATCAGATGCATCTGCTTCAGGAGCATTGGTCTCGGCCAGAGCTTCCGCTTCGGCCGGTGTGATCGCGTCTGCATCCATCCCGGAAAAGTCGGCCCTGATCGGCGACAACGCCAGCAGCAGCGCCTGGCCATTGCCCCAATTGACCGACCGGAGCCGGGCGGTGACCTTCAACGTCCCGCCATCGGCGCGCCGGATGAGCATCCCGCCATCGCCGGCATTCTCATCGTCCGAGCGGTCGAGCAGGTGATCCAGTCCGCCGCATTCGGCAAGCTCCCCAAGGGACGCATACCCGGTGAGTTCAAGGAACTCGGCATTGGCATGGATCAGGTCATCGCCGGCATGCACCAGAAGCGCTGCGGGGATGGCGTCGACCAGACCGGCATCGAGGCCTGCCGGCATCACCTGCCTTGCAGGCAGCGCGAAGGCCGAAGGCATGGGCTCGGTGACCGCGGGTTCGATCCATTCGGCCTCCGGGGACGGGCTCTCCGCCAGGTCATCTGCCGGACCCTCGGTCTGCCCGTCGGCGCCCGAAGCAGCTTCACCCTCGGTCTGGCCGTTTGCAGCCGAGCCAGTGTCGCCCGCAGTCTCGCCGGCGTCAGCCGCGGCTTCGTCGTCAGCTTCGTTCGCGGCGGCGTCGGTCGACTCTGGCGCCGGAACGCTGTCGAAATCGATCTCGATGTCACCCGTGCCCGGATGGTCGTCATTTGCAAGCGACTGCCGTTTTCCGAAAGAAGGGCGGTCTTCCTGCTGCTCGGGGGCGGTCGACTCCGCGTCGGCGCGGTTTGTGCTGATCGCCGATGATTCATTCAACCTGACGCCGATTTCCCGGAAAGCCGCCTGTTCGCCCGGCGACAGGCCGTCACGCGGCCGCAATCTGCGTGCTTCGAGATCGATAATCTTGTCGCTGTCGCGGCGCATCGGGGTCTCGACCAGCCGGATTGCCGGCCGCTCGCCCCGGAACGGATCCTCGGCGTCGGCCTCAGTGCGATCTGCCGCGCCCGCAGCATCGGTGTCGTCGCCATCGGCGTCGTCCGGTTCATGCGCGGGTTCGTCTCCGGCGCGGTCCATCAGCGAGAGCTCTTCGATGTCCCGTTCAAGATTCTGCATCTCGAGATCGGCTTCATCCTCGGCGTTGGGGATGGTATCGCCGGAAGCGTCCGCCTGATCGCCGTCATCGGGTTCGGCATGGTCTTCCTCGGACCGCGGTGGCTCCACTGTCCGCAGCCGCGCGCCGGGCACCAGGGCCAGGCCGAGCGCTTCGGGGCCTTCCCGTGTTTCCCCGATCCGCACGATCCCGAAGCCCCGGAATCCGTCGAACTGGCGGTCGCGGGTATAGGTCGGCAGGGCCGCCAGATCCACCGGCGTGACCAGCGAGGTTCCCTGGATCGGCCAGTAGACGGTCTTGCCCGACCAGGTGTCGCGACGGCTCAAGAGGTCGGAGATGACATGATCCGGGTCGAGATTGAAAACCCGCGCCAGGTCCGGAAAGCTGCGGCCGACAATGTCGGCGGACTGCGGACCGACGGCGGCGGCGAATTCGGGCGAGACGTCGCTGAACTTGCCGTCGCGGTTGATCTTCCAGACAAACCGCGCGGGCTTGCTGTTGGGGTCAAAGCGGAATTCCAGTGCGGCGACGGCGGAGTCCTCGCCAGGGGAAGCCGGGGCGTCGGCGTCGGGTCCAAGCTCCGCATCGGCTGTCCCGGTCGCGTGGTCCGGCTCGGCCCGGTCCGGCTCACCGGCCGACAATTCGGGTTCATCCGCCGGGGCAGGCGTGTCGGCTGCGCCGGAAGACTCGATCGGCGCCGTGTCCTGATCGGCATCAGGATCAGCGTCCTGGTCCGTGTCGTCATCGGCCTGTGGACCTGCATCGGAGTCATGGGCGGCCGCTTGCTCCGGCGCTTCCGCGTGCGCCGCGTGATCCTGCCAATCCTCGTCCACCGGGTGCGCGGGCTCGGCTTCGTCGGCCGGTCCGGCCATGGCGTCGGCATCATCCGCCTTGGGTGACGCGTCGTCTGGACCAAACTCCGCCGGCATCGCCGGGCCTGTGTCGTGATCGGCGTCGGTCTGGGCAGCGGCATCGGTGTCGAGATTGCGCGCATCGGCGAAGGGCAGGGGGACGCTGTCCGCACGCGCCTCGTCGGCGCGCAGCTTTGCCAGGCGCGCGTTGAGTTCGTCGCGGATCCGGCTGGTGTCGAACCGGACGGGCTGGTAGGCGGACTTCGTGGCGGCGGGCTCAAGGCTGCCGGAAGCGCCGTCGTCCGTTTCGCCCTCGCTGGTCGCGTCGTCGCCGCTCAAGGATGCCGCGTCGCCCTCGTCCATGCCGGCCACGCCTTCCATGGCTTCCGGTTCAAGATCGGCGGCCTCGTCCGCGCGGCCTGTCTCCGGCTCCCGGCCGGCGTCCGTGTCGATCGCAGCTCCGGCAGCCGCGGCAGTCGTCGATTCGGACGAGGTGTCCTCCGCCTGCGGGGTCTCGCCAGGGTAAGCCGCCGATAGCCCCCCGGTCTCGGCCTCCGGCTCATCCAGCGAAGCTGGTTCCACGGCAAACAGGAGATGCAGGGCCGGATCGTCGGCCAGCCGGCCGATGGCGGTCGGCACCGGGCCGTTGCGCGCCTCGGTCATGCGCTTGACCAGGCGGTCGGCCTCGTCCGCCACATCGGCGATCATCCTTGCGATGTCCCCCGGGGCAAGCCCGATTTCGCCAAAGGTGCTCGATGCAGCTAGCACCTTGCCATCCCCGTCCACCACCGCGACATGGGTGCCGGTTCCCTCAAAACCGGAGATGATCTGGCGGGCGCGGGCGCCGGGCGCCAGGATCTGGCCGGCCTGGCTGCTGACCAGCAAAAGCGCCCGGGCGCCGTCGGGCAGGGTGATGTCTTCAAGGCTTGCCGGCGTCATCGATCGCGAGAACCCGGACGACAGCCGCATCATGAAAGTCTGCGGCCTGCCGGTGCGGCGCAAGCCGCTGAGCGCGCTTTCAATCTGCCGCCTTGTCGCGACCTGGCCGGCCAGGCCTTCATCCAGCGCATCATAGATATTGCCGAAACCGAACAGATGGGCTGCCGCGCCATTGGCCCACAGCAACTCGCCAAGGTCCGCGCTCAGCACCGCCACGGCGTCACCCTTGGCAAAGCGGTCGCGGACCGAGGCGTGAACGGCCAGATCTATGAACGGATAGTGATGCGCCTGCATGGGCTGAATTCCAGTTTCGGCCAGATTTTGCCCGTTGTAGGGGCGTATTAAGGTTTAATTAATAGCTTTCACGCGGTCACCGGTCCAGCAAAGCGCGGCGCCGCAGGGGCAATTTGTGAAGAAAAGGTTAATGCATGGTGCGATGCACAAAATATGTTGCAATGCACCATAACCCGTGCTATGGTTCTTTTGAAATCGAAACGGGGCCATGAGCGGTCCCAAGAAACTTCAAGGAGAAGTGACATGGCGACCAAGAAAACCGCAACTGCAGACGTCTTTGAATTCCCGACATTTGACATGACCAAGGTGGCCGACGGCTACCGCGAAATGGCTGACAAGTCGGTCAACCAGACCAAGGAAGCCTATGCCAAGGCCAAGACCGCTGCCGAAGACGCCACCAAGGCGATCGAAACAACGCTCGAAACCGCCCAGGCTGGCACCGTTGAACTGAGCCTCAAGGCCATCGACGCAGCCCGTGGCAATGTCGAGCATTCGCTGTCGCACATGGAAGCCCTGCTCGGCGTCAAGTCGGTCGCCCAGATGATCGAACTTCAGACCAGCTTCTTCCGCAAGCAGGCCGAAATGATGGTCGACCAGACCAAGATGATGCAGGAAGCCGCAAAGAAAGTGGCTGAAGATGTGTCCAAGCCGACCAAGACCATTGCCGAAAAGGCCATGAGCGAAATCAAGGCTGCCTGATTTCGCCAAGCTGCGAAACTGAAAACAAGCCAAGGCCGGACCCAGTGTCCGGCCTTTTGCGTCGAGGGTTTTTCGGGAAGCCTAAATGATCCGATCGGGGCAAATCCCTCTTGCAAAAGCGCCGTGCTCCCCGTATGTGAGCGGCAAGATGACGGCTTGGACAGGGTCCTTGCAGTCTTTCGTGCGGTTGTAGCTCAGTTGGTTAGAGCGCCGGATTGTGGATCCGGAGGTCGGTGGTTCAAGCCCACCCAACCGTACCATTCCCCTTCAGACCATTGACCGTAAAGAGAGCCTTTGGACTGGCTACCCGGCTGGCCCTCCGTCTTCTCAGAAGGCCTTGAAGGTCAGGATCGTGTGCGTCCGCTCGATGCCGGGTATGGTGTGTACATTGTCGGCGATGAAACGGCCGATATCGACGTCATCCTCGATATAGAATTTCGCCATCAGGTCGAACTGGCCGCTGACCGAGTAGATTTCGGAGGCGATTTCGCGGTTGGCGATTTCTTCGGCGACCGGGTAGGCCTGTCCGAGCTTGCATTGAAACTCCACGAAAAAACACTGCATCGCCGGTCTCCTTATGTCTGGCTGTTTCTGCATGAGCAGGGCTTGTGTCTCCTTGGAACCATGCCCGGGGCCTGGGCGCAAGGGACAACCCGGACGGAAATACTTTAAGCTTAAAAAAGCACTGGAATTCTTTTTAACGGCTGATAAGCTCTCTTCCAATGGCCCATACAAAGGCTTGCCGGGGATAATGTTGCATGGAACGGACCGAAACAAGGCCGGCACTGCATCAAACACAGAGAGGAAGTTCAATGAACAAACTGCTTTTGGGACTGACAACTGCCGTTTCGCTGGTCGCCAGCGCCGCGGTAACATCGGCCGAGCCGGTCAAGGTCGGCATGATCACCACCCTGTCGGGCGGCGGCGCCTCGCTCGGCATCGACGTGCGCGACGGCTTCCAGCTGGCAGTCAAGCAATCGGGCCGCACCGACATCGAGCTCATCATCGAGGATGACGCCCAGAAGCCGGATCTCGCTGTGCAGCTGTCCGACAAGCTCATTCAGTCCGACAAGGTCGATGTGATGACCGGCATCATCTGGTCCAACCTCGCCATGGCCGTCATTCCCGGCGCCGTGGCCCAGGACAAGATCTACCTCTCGCCCAATGCCGGCCCTTCGGCGCTGGCAGGCGCTGGCTGCAACGCCAACTATTTCAACGTTGCCTGGCAGAACGACAATCTGCATGAAGCGATGGGCGCCTATGCGACCACCGCCGGCTTCAAGAAGAGCTTCATCCTGGCGCCGAACTATCCGGCCGGGCAGGATGCGCTGACCGGCTTCAAGCGCTTCTTTAAGGGCGAGATCGCCAAGGAAATCTACACCCAGCTCGGCCAGACCGACTATGCCGCCGAAATTGCCGAAATCCGCGCCTCGGGCGCTGACAGCGTGTTCTTCTTCCTGCCCGGAGGCATGGGCATCGCCTTCATGAAGCAATATGCCGGCGCGGGCGTTGAAGTGCCGCTGCTTGGCCCTGCCTTCTCCTTCGACCAGAACATTCTCCAGGCTGTGGGCGATGCAGCGCTCGGCGTCAAGAACACCTCGCAATGGTCCAAGGATCTCGACAACGAGACCAACAAGGCTTTTGTCGAAAGCTACCAGGCGGAATACAACCGTCTGCCCTCGCTCTATTCAAGCCAGGGTTTCGACACAGCCAACCTCTTGATCTCGGCCATGGATGCGGCTTCGATTTCCGACAAGGATGCGTTCCGCGCAGCGCTCAAGGCAGCCAATTTCAAGTCGACCCGCGGTGATTTCAAGTTCGGCCCCAACAACCACCCGATCCAGGACATCTATGTCCGCGAAGTGGTCAAGGAAGGCGACGTCTACACCAACAAGCTGGTCGGCGTGGCGCTTGAAGACCATGGCGACGCCTACGCGGCCGATTGCAAGATGTGATCATCTGCCGTCATTGCCGGGCTGACTCTGCGGAGTCGGCCCGGGTCCTTCCCCCGCGCAAGCGCGAGCCCGGTAGACGATGACTGTCGCCCTTTTTCTCGAGCAGATTCTCAACGGCTTGCAACTCGGGGTCATGCTGTTCCTGATGGCGGCTGGCCTGACGCTGATTTTCGGCGTCATGGGGTTGATCAATCTCGCCCATGGTTCGCTGTTCATGGTCGGCGGTTTTGTCTGCGCCGCGGTCGCCGCCTGGAGCGGCTCGTTCTGGCTCGGGCTGGTCGCAAGCCTGGCGGCTGCCGCAGCCCTCGGGGCGCTGGTCGAGATTGTGGTGATACGCAGGCTCTATGACCGCGATCACCTCGACCAGGTGCTGGCGACCTTCGCCCTGGTGCTGATGTTTTCCGAGGGCGTGCGCTTCTTCTTTGGCTCCTTCCCGCTCTATCTCGATCCTCCGGCGTTTCTCGCCGGACCGGTGATCCTGCCCGGCGGTCTGCCCTATCCGGCCTATCGGCTCGCGATCATTCTTGCAGGCCTTGCAGTCGCAGCCGGGCTTGGTCTCTTGATCAGCCGCACACGGCTCGGCATGCAGATCCGCGCCGGCGAATCCGACCGCGAAATGATCGCCGCCCTCGGCGTCGATATCCGCTTTCTCTACACGGTCGTCTTCGCGCTGGGCGCGGCGCTGGCGGGCTTTGCCGGCGCGCTGGTCGGCGCCATACAGTCGGTGCAGATCGGCATGGGCGAGCCGGTTCTGATCCTCGCCTTCGTCGTCATCGTCATCGGCGGCATCGGCTCGATCCGTGGCGCGCTGGTGGCTGCCCTTATCGTCGGGCTGGTCGACACCATGGGCCGGTTCCTGCTGCCCACGCTTCTGTCGGGCGTCATGGAAGCCTCCGCGGCCCGCGGCGTCGGCTCGGCGATTGCCTCGATGCTGATCTATCTGCTGATGGCCGTCGTGCTGGTGTTCAAGCCGAAAGGGTTGTTTCCCCAAAATGCGTGACCTCATCACCGAACAACGCCTCAATATCGTGCTTGCACTGATCCTGCTCGGCGGGCCGCTGATCGCACATTTCGCCGATGAACCGTTCCTGGTGACGCTCGCCACCCGCGCCACCATCCTGGCGTTGGCCGGCGTCGGCCTCAACATCGCGCTCGGGCTTGGTGGCCTGGTCTCCTTCGGCCACGCCGCGTTCTTTGGCCTGGGCGGCTATGCGGTGGGCATTCTCGCCAGCCATCACCAGACCTACCAGCCGCTGATGACCTGGCCCTTCGTCATCAACGGCACCAACCAGATGTTGATTCTGTGGCTGGTGGCGGTGCTGGTCTCGGGCCTGGCGGCGCTGGTGATCGGCACACTCAGCCTCAGGACCTCGGGCGTCTATTTCATCATGATCACGCTCGCCTTCGCCCAAATGATCTACTATTTCGCCATCTCCTGGCCGGCCTATGGCGGCGAGGACGGCCTCTCGATCTATGTCCGCAGCGTCTTCCCCGGCATCAACACCCTCAAGCCGCTGCACTTCTTCCTGCTCTGCTACGGCGTGCTGATCGCAGTCCTGCTGGCGCAATGGCGCATGACCGGCGCGCGCTTCGGCATTGCCCTGCAGGCCGTCCGCCAGAACCAGGGCCGGGTCGCAGCCCTCGGGCTTTCGCCTTACCGGATCAAGCTCGCGGCCTTCGTCATCTCGGGCATGGTGACGGGACTTGCCGGCGCGCTCTATGCCGATCTCAACCGTTTTGTCAGCCCCTCGATGATGTCCTGGCACCTGTCGGGCGAGATCATGGTGTTCATCATTCTGGGCGGCGTCGCCCGGCTGTTCGGCCCGGTGGTCGGCGCCTGCCTGTTCGTGCTGTTCGAGCATGTGTTCGGCAGCTTCACCACTCACTGGCAGTTCTTCCTGGGCGCGGCGCTGCTGGGCGTGGTGCTGTTTGCCCGCGGCGGCTTCATCGGCCTGGTGGCGGGGAGGGCGCGCCATGAATGAACCGGTGCTTGAACTCACGGGCCTGACCAAGTCCTTCGGCGCGCTCAAGGTCACCGACGGTGTCGACCTCGATCTGCGCCCCGGCGAGATCCACGCCCTGATCGGCCCCAACGGCGCCGGCAAATCGAGCCTGATCAAGCTTGTCGCCGGCGAGCTTGCCGCCGATGCCGGAACGATCCGTTTTGATGGCTGCGACATCGACGGGTTCGACCAGATCGCCCGCGCGCGTCTTGGGCTGACCCGCACCTTCCAGGTGTCCTCGCTCGTTCCGGAATTCACCGCGCGCGGCAATGTCATGCTCTCGGCGCAAGCCCGCCACCGCTCGGTGTTCGGCTTCTTCCGCCAGGTGAGCGTCGACAGGCAGTTGACCGGGGAAGCCATGCAGGCGCTGGAGCGCGTGGGGCTCGCTGATCGCTCCGGCGTCCGGGTGAGCGAACTGTCCCACGGTGAAAAGCGCCTGCTGGAGATCGCCATGGCGCTCGCCATGCAGCCGCGCATCTTCCTGATGGACGAGCCGATGGCGGGCCTCGGCCAGGAAGGTTCAAGCCGTCTGATCGGCTTCCTCGACAAGCTGCGCGACGAAGCGCCGATCCTGCTGATCGAGCACGACATGGATGCCGTCTTCCAGCTGGCCGATCGCATCTCGGTGCTGGTCGCGGGCAGGATCATTGCCCGAGGCAAGGCCGCCGAGATCCGCGCCCATCCGGAAGTCCGCGCCGCCTATCTCGGGGAGGACGAGGCATGAGCCTGTTGCAAGTCAGCCGCCTCGAAGCCTTCTACGGTGCGTCGCAGGCGCTCTTCGGCGTCGATCTGGAAATCGCCCAGGGCGAACTGGTGGCGCTGATGGGCCGCAACGGCATGGGCAAGACCACCACCGTGCGCGCCATCACGCGCATGCTCAGGACCACACGCGGCGAGATCCGTTTTGACGGCCAGGATCTGTCGGTCCTGCCCTCGTTCCGCGCCGCCCGGCTCGGCATCGGGCTCGCGCCCGAAGGTCGGCGCTGTTTCGCGAGCCTGACGGTCGCGGAAAACCTGATGGCCTCGGCGCGCTCCGGACCCTGGACCCTGGAGAAGGCGACAGAGCTGTTCCCGCGTCTGGGCGAACGGCTGTCTCAGCCCGCCGCCACGCTCTCGGGCGGTGAACAGCAGATGCTGGCGATCGCCCGGGCGCTCATGACCAATCCCCGGCTGCTCATTCTCGACGAGGCGACCGAGGGGCTGGCGCCGGTGGTGCGGCACGAGATCTGGGCGGCGATTGCCCTTCTCAAGCAGCGCGGCCAATCGATCCTGGTGATCGACAAGGCGTTTTCGGAACTGCGCGCCGTGGCCGACCGCTGCGTCATCCTGGCCCGTGGCGAAAGCGTGTGGACCGGCACGCCGGCAGGTCTCACCCGCGAGATCGAGACCGAGTTTCTCGGGGTCTGACGCCCCCGGCGTCAGTGTGCCCCCTGTTCGCGCGGCAAGATCCCGACGCCGCTACTCCGCCGCTTCCCGTGACACGACAAGCATTGGCGGCCTCGGCCCGGCCTGGCCTTCGAGGTCGCTCAGGCGCTGGCGCAACGTGGCGATCTCCCCGGCATTCTCACTGAGCGCAGCGGTCATCGCCTCGGGTTCCATGGTTTCCGGCTCGTCCTCGCTGGGGCCGACGAAGCGGCCAAAGATCCGGCTCAGCAGCCGCGACAGATCATCCATGATGAGGAAGAACGACGGCACCACAACGAGGCTCAGCACGGTCGAGACGATGATGCCGCCGATCACCGCAATCGCCATCGGAGCGCGGAACGAGCCGCCTTCGCCCACGCCGAGCGCGCTTGGCAGCATGCCGGCGGACATGGCGATCGAGGTCATGACGATCGGCCGGGCGCGTTTCTGGCCGGCCTCGATCATGGCCTCGACGCGGTCGCGGCCCGAGCGGATCAGCTCGACGGCGAAATCGACCAGCAGGATGGCGTTCTTGGTGACGATCCCCATCAGCATCAGGATGCCGATCAGCACCGGCATCGACAGTGAGTTGTTGGTGAGAATCAGGCCCGCAGCCACGCCGCCGATAGCGAGCGGCAGCGAGAACAGGATCGTGAACGGCTGGATCACGTCCTTGAACAGCAGGATCAGCACGGTCAGAACCAGGAGAAGTCCCATCAGCATGGCGTTGAGGAAGCTGTCCATCAACTCGTTCTGCACTTCTGCATCGCCCGATTCCAGCACCTGCACGCCGGCGGGCAATTCGGTCGAGGCTACGATCTCGTTGAAGCGCTGCTTGGCGGTGTCGAGCGCCACGCCGATGGGAAGGCTCGCGCCGATTGTCGCCTGCCGCTCGCGGTTGAAGCGGTTGATGGTGGAGGGGCCTTGCGTGATGAAGACGTCGGCCACGGTCTTGAGCGGCACCACGGCGCCTTGCGCGGTCTGAACGCGCAGGTTTCCGATCCGGTCGATATCGGTCCGGTACACCGGATCGAGCTGCACCCGGATCGGGATCTGGCGGTTGTCGAGCGAGATCTTGGCGAGCGCGGCATCGACGTCGCCGATGGTGGCGACCCGCACGGTCTCGGCGATCTGCGCCGTGGTCACGCCAAGCCGCGCGGCCTCGTCGAGCCGGGGGCGGATCTGGACTTCGGGACGGGGCAGGGAGCCCGACACGCTGACGCTCGACAGCACCGTTTCGGCCTTGAGCTTCGGCTCGAGGATCGCCACCGCGCGGTCGATCGCCGCGTCATCATTGGAGATGACGTTGTAGCTCAAGTCGCGGTCGCCGCGGTCATTGAGCTTGTAGGCGCGGATATCGGGAATGGCGGTCAGCTTGTCGAAGATCTCGGTTTCGATTTCTCCCTGGGTACGAACCCGCCCGAGAACCTCCATCCGCGGCAGCGAATCGGAGACGAAGGGGACCGCGCCGACCAAACCGTTGACCACCTTCTTGACGATGGAGTGTTCGATCTTCTCGAGCATGACCGAGACCGAGGCGCGGCGGATGTCGAGTTCGCCCTTGGGCGAGGTGCCGCCCAGGATGAACACACTGTCGACGCCCTCGACGTCCTTGATGATCGCGTGCATCGCGCTCGTCGTTGCGTCGGTGTCGCTGAGCGTCGAGCCCGGCGGCAGTTCGACGCTGATCGAAACCCGCGAGACGTCCTCCGGCGGCAGGAACGAGCCCGGCACCTGGGCCATGAAATAGACCGCGACCACCAGCGATCCGATGGCCGCAAGCAATGTGGTGTAGCGCCAGCGCAGCGTCCTGGTGATGAACCAGGTATAGCCGCGCATGACCGGACCGCCGCCCTCGCTTTCCTCATGGGCGTCGCTGTCGCGCATCAGATAGGCAGCCATCATCGGTGTGATCAGCCGCGCGACCAGCAGAGAGAACATCACCGCCACCGCCACCGTCATGCCGAACTGGATGAAATACTGACCCGGAATGCCCGGCATGAACGAGACCGGCACGAACACGGCGATGATGGTGAAGGTGGTGGCGATCACCGCCAGCCCGATTTCGTCAGCCGCCTCGACCGCGGCCCGGTAGGGCGTCTTGCCCATGCGGATATGGCGCGAGATGTTTTCCACCTCGACGATCGCGTCATCGACCAGGATGCCCGTGGCCAGCGTGATGGCGAGCAGGCTCACCAGGTTGAGCGAGAAGCCGAGCAGGTCCATGACATAGAAGGTCGGGATCGCCGACAGCGGCAGGGCGATGGCGGCAATCAGGGTTGCGCGCCAGTTTCTCAGGAACAGGAAAACCACCAGAACCGCGAGCAGTGCGCCTTCGACAAGCGTGTGCAGGGCCGATCCATAATTGCCGTAGGTGTAAAACACGGTGTCGTCGACAGGAACCAGTTCCACGTTCGGATAGTCCGCCCGGATCTCTTCGAGCGCCTCGGTCACCACCTCCGACACGGATATTTCGCTGGCGCCCTTGGAGCGGAAAACCGCGAAGGCGACCACCTGGTCTCCGTTGAAGCGCCCGAAGGATCGCAGTTCCTCATAAGTGTCGTGGATGACCCCCAGGTCGCTCAGCCGGACAAAACGTCCGTTGGGGAGCGCGATGGTAGTCCTGGCCAGCGCCTCGACGTCCTCGGCGTTGCCGAGCGTCCGGATCGCCTGCTCGCGGCTGCCGATCTCGCCGCGACCGCCGCCGAGATCAGCGTTGGTTGCCCGCAGCTGCTGGTTCACATTGGCCGCCGTGATGCCGTAGGAATCAAGCCGGGCCGGATCGAGTTCTATGCGGATTTCCCTGTCGGCGCCGCCATAGCGGTCGACCTTGCCGACCCCGGGCTGGCCCTGCAACGCCCGCTTGATGGTGTCGTCGACAAACCAGGAGGCTTCCGCAAGCGTCATGTCGGGCGCATTGACCGCAAAGGTCATAATCGCCTGGCCTTCGACGTCGACGCGGGTGACGATCGGTTCTTCCACCGAGGCCGGCAGATCACCGCGCACCCGGTCGATGGCGTCCTTGACGTCCTGGACCGCCTGATCGGTCGGCACTTCCATGCGGAAGATCACGGTGGTGGTGGAGATGTTGTCGGCTACCGTGGAGGCGATGTCATCGACACCGGTGATGCCCGCAACCGCATCCTCGATTTCCTTGGTGATCTGCGCTTCCAGCTCCGAGGGAGCAGCACCCGATTGCACCACGGTGATGGCCACGATCGGTACGTCGATGTTCGGGAACCGGGTGATCGGCAGGGTGAAGAACGATTGAATGCCGACAATCGTCAAGAGCGCAAATCCAAGGATCGGCGCGATCGGATTGCGGATGGCCCAGGCGGAAAAGTTCATGACGAGTGCCTCACTCGGTGATTGCGGCGACCTGGCCGCTGTCGGTTTCTTCCACCGGTGTCACCCGGTCGCCGTTGCGCACGAAGGCGCCTGCCTTGGCGACGATCAGATCGCCTTCAGCCAGGCCCTCGGTGATTTCCACCCTGCCGCCTTCGCGAATGCCGGTCTTGACCGGGGTGCGCGTTGCCACGCCATCCTCGATTTTCAGCACGTCGGCGCCATCCGCTCCCATGTTGATCGAGGTCACCGGCGCGGTGATCGCCTGGCGTTGAGCCACCAGGATCTGGGCGTCGGCGAACATGCCGGCGCGCAAACCCGCGCCATCCTCGATCTCGATTCGGGCCAGCCCCAGCCGCGTCGTGGTGTTGAGCGTCGGCTCGATCCGCCGGATTTTCCCGGACACAGGCTCGGCCGCGCCGATCAGATGGATCTTCACGGACTGACCCTCGGCGATGCGGTGCATGTCGGCTTCCGCGATGTCGGCCCGCATTTCAAGCCGGCCATCCTTGATCATGGTGAACAGCGGACCGGAGGCCGCGCTGGCAATGGCGCCGACGCGGGCGCCGCGCGCCGTGATGACGCCGGAAACGGGCGCCTTGACTTCGGTGCGCGCCAGCCGCAGCTCGACATCCTCGATCTGGGCGTCAATCAGCGTGACATCGGCTTGGGCGACCTTGATTGATTCCTCGACCGAGCGGATCCGCGCCAGCGCCGCCGTCGCCTGCGCTTCGGCCTGGTCCGCCTGGACAGTAGAATAGGTGCCCTGGTCCGCCAGTTGCCTGGCGCGTTCAGCCGTCTTGACCGTTTCCTGTGTCGTGGACTGGACTTCGGCCAGCTGCGCGCCGAGCTGGGCGATGGCCGCGAGCGCCTTGGCCCGGTTGGCGTCAAGCTGGCTGCGCTGCAGGATCAGCTGATCGCTGGACAGGGTGGCGAGCACCGATCCCGCCTCGACCTGGTCGCCGATATCGGCCTCAAGGCTTTCGATAGCCAGCCCCTCGACCTGCGGCGCAACAAGCACTTCCTCAACCGCCATGATCATGCCGTTGGTGAGAACCCGGTCGGTAATGTCTGCCACGGAAGCCCGCACCGCGACAATAGCCGGCGGCTGGGCGCCGCGGGCCGGAGCGGTTTCAGCCTCCTGCGCGCTGGCGGGCACGGCGCCTGCGAGAACAAGCGGGGCCGTCATCAGGGGAACAGCAAGAGCAAGGGCGAGAAAAGGGCGCATTGTGGTACCGGTCATGCCTTGGGTGAAGCGGGAGGAGTGAAGATCGTGTCGTGCAGGGTCGAGAGCACAAGCTCGCCAACCGCTGCCGACTGTTCGGGACTGATGGAATCGCGGGCGCAGCATTTGCGCTGGGCAAAGCCGTGAACCAGCAGCATGATGAAATGGGCCCGTGTCGCGTAGATCTCGCGTGCCTGGGCACTGTCATCGCCATGAATGCGAATGAGTGCATTGACGATGTTCTTGCGCACGGTTTCTTCCATGTCGCGCATCAGCCCGGCGATCTCGGGCCCGCGGAACGAGGCGGCCTGGACTTCGCTCCACAGCGCGGCGTCCTCCAGTGGCAGGGTCTCGATCCTGAGCCTGAGAAGCTGCATGAACACCGCGCCGGGATCAGCCGACGCCTTGATTGCATCGAACAGACCTTCGATTTCCATCATGTCGCGCTTGACCAGCGCCGTGATGATGGCGTCCTTGGACGGGAAATAGCGGTAGAAGTTCCCCACGCTCATCTGCGTGGCCTGGGCCAGGTCCTGCATGGAGGCGCCGTCAAAGCCGTTCAGCGCAAAAACGGATTTCGCCTTGTCGAGGATTTCCGAAACACGTTGGCTGGCAATGTCGGCCGTGGCGGTGTCCATGGGACGCGTCCTTGAAAGAATCTATCGAAACAGGTTGGCACTGTTACGCAACCAGGGCGAAACCGGACTACCGGCTCTCGCCTTTCGCGCTGCAATATAGTGAATGAATATTCATTCATCAACCCTGGGCATTGTTTTTTTGCTGGCTGCCGCGTGTTCGGCGCATGCACAGCGACCCGCCGAAGCGCCCTGCAGGTTGAAGACGATGCTTCCATCGCGGTGATGCACGGGGGCGGGCAGGATTTCTTGTCGAACGCGCGCCGGCAGCCACCCCGGAGCCATGAGACCCGCCGCAGAAGGATCAGTGCAATTCGGTGAAGAACCGGAGGCGCTGGATGGCGCCTCCGGTCGAAAGGCCTATTCGGCGGCTTCGGCATACTCCGACATTGGCGGGCAGGAGCACACCAGGTGCCGGTCGCCATAGACATTGTCGACCCGGTTGACCGGGGCGAAATATTTGGCGTTGCGCATGGCGCCGGCCGGGAAGCAGGCGGCCTCGCGGTCGTAAGGCCGGTCCCAGGGCCCGACCAGGTCCTCGATCGTGTGCGGCGCGTTCTTGAGCGGGTTGTTGTCCCGGTCCATCTCGCCGTCCTCGATCGCCTGCGCCTCGGCGCGGATGGCAAGCATGGCCGCGCAGAACCGGTCGAGCTCGGCCTTGACCTCCGATTCCGTCGGCTCGATCATCAGCGTGCCCGCCACCGGCCAGCTCATGGTCGGCGCATGGAAGCCGCAATCGATCAATCGCTTGGCGACGTCGTCGACGGTGACGCCGGCGCTTTGCACCAGCGGCCGCGTGTCGAGGATGCATTCATGTGCCACCCGGCCCTTGGCCGAGGAGTAGAGCACGTCATAGGCGCCTTTCAATCGCTCGGCGATGTAGTTGGCGTTGAGGATCGCGATCTTCGTGGCCTGGGTCAGGCCCTCGCCGCCCATCATCAGGCAATAGGCCCAGGAGATCGGCAGGATCGAGGCCGAGCCGAAGGGCGCCGCCGAGACCGCGCCGGGCTTGCCGTCGGTCTGGCAGTGCCCGGGCAGGTAGGGCGTCAGGTGGGATTTAACCCCGATCGGCCCCATGCCCGGCCCGCCGCCGCCATGCGGGATGCAGAAGGTCTTGTGCAAATTGAGGTGGCTCACATCCGCGCCGATGTCGCCCGGCCGCGCCAGCCCCACCAGCGCATTGAGATTGGCGCCGTCGAGATAGACCTGCCCGCCATGCTGGTGGGTAATGGCGCAGACCTCTGCCGCCGTCTCCTCGAACACCCCGTGGGTCGAGGGATAGGTGATCATCGAGGCGGCGAGATTGTCCGCATGCAATACGGCCTTGGCCCGGAAATCGTCGAGATCGATGTCGCCGTTCTCGCGGGTGCCGACGGCGACAACCGTCATGCCCGCCATCTGCGCCGAGGCCGGATTGGTGCCATGCGCCGAGGTCGGGATCAGGCAGACATGGCGGTGCGCCTCCCCGTTCGCACGGTGATAGGCGCGGATGGTCATCAGCCCGGCATATTCGCCCTGCGCGCCCGAATTGGGCTGCATCGAGATCGCGTCATAGCCGGTGATCTGGCAGAGCTTGTCCGACAGATCGTCGATCATCTGCTTGTAGCCGAGCGCCTGGTCGGCTGGCGCAAACGGATGGATGTCGGCGAATTCCGGCCAGGTGATCGACAGCATTTCCGCCGTGGCGTTCAATTTCATCGTGCAGGAGCCAAGCGGGATCATGGTGCGGTCGAGCGCCAGGTCCTTGTCCGACAGCCGGCGGATGTAGCGCGTCATCTCGCTTTCGGCGCGGTTCATGTGGAAGATCGGATGCTCGAGAAAGCGCGACTGGCGCCCCATCGGATCCGGAATGATCGGGTCTGAAAGCATGTCGGCGAATTTGAGATCGCCGCCGAATGCGCGCCAGACAGCTTCCACGGTGTCCTTGCGCGACACCTCGTCGAGCGCGATGCCGATGCGGTCGTCGCCGATCTTGCGCAGATTGATGCCTTCGGCCCGCGCGGCTTCGAGAATCTCCGCCTGACGGCCTTCGGCAAACACGGTCACCGTGTCGAAGAAGATCGCCGGATCGATGATGTAATCGAGCTGCTTGAGGCCAGCTGCCAGCGTCGCGGCCCTGGTGTGGATGCGCCCGGCGATGGCTTTCAACCCCTCGGGGCCATGAAACACCGCATACATCGAGGCGATGACGGCGAGCAGCACCTGGGCGGTGCAGATGTTGGACGTGGCCTTCTCGCGGCGGATATGCTGCTCGCGGGTCTGCAGCGCCAGCCGGTAGGCCTGGTTGCCGCGGGCATCCACCGTGACGCCGACGAGCCGCCCCGGCATCGAGCGCTTGTAGGCGTCCTTGACCGCCATATAGGCCGCATGGGGCCCGCCATAGCCGACAGGCACGCCAAAGCGCTGCATCGAACCCACGGCGATGTCGGCGCCCATTTCGCCGGGCGATTTGAGTAACGTCAGCGACAGCGGATCGGCGGCGACGATGGCGATGGCGTTCTCGGCGTGCAGCTTGGTGATCACATCGGTGAAGTCGTGCACATGGCCGAAGGTGCCGGGATACTGGAAGATCGCCCCGAAAACTGTTTCGGGCTCAAGCTCGGTGAAGGGGTCGCCAATGATGACCTCCCAGCCAAGCGGCTCGGCGCGGGTGCGGATCACGTCGATGGTCTGCGGGTGGCAGTGTTGATCGACGAAGAACGCTGTTCGCTTGGATTTCGAAGCCCGCTCGGCCATCGCCATGGCCTCGGCCGCGGCGGTGGCTTCGTCAAGCAGCGAGGCATTGGCGATGTCGAGACCGGTGAGATCGGCGACGAGCGTCTGGAAGTTCAGCAGCGCTTCCAGCCGCCCCTGGCTGATTTCCGGCTGGTAGGGCGTGTAGGCCGTGTACCAGGCCGGGTTTTCGAGGATCGTGCGCTGGATCACCGGCGGCATGATGGTGCCGTGATAGCCCTGGCCGATCAGCGAGACCATGACCTGGTTCTTCCTGGCCGTTGCGCGCAGGTGATCCAGCACCTCGCGCTCGCTCATCGGATCGCCAAAGGCCAAGGCCACCTTCTGCCGGATCGAGCCGGGCACGGTCTCGTCGATCAGCGCATCGAGCGAGGACGCGCCCACCACCTTGAGCATGTCGGCGATCTCGGAGGGCGACGGGCCGATATGACGGCGGTTGGCGAAGTCGTAGGGATTGTAATCGCTCAGGGTGATGGTCATGGGATCTCAGCCAATCATCGCTTTGTAGGCGGGTTCGGTCATCAGTTCGTCGGCGCTGCTTGCGTCATCAAGCTTGATCTTGAAGAACCAGCCTTCGCCGGTGGGGTCGGAATTGACCAGCGACGGATCGTCGGCGATGGCCTGGTTGACCTCGATGATCTCGCCCGCGAGCGGGCAATAGACATCGGACGCCGCCTTGACCGACTCCACGGTCGCGGCCTCGCCGCCCTGGTCGAGCCTGGCGCCGACCTCGGGCAGTTCGACAAACACCAGGTCGCCCAGTTGCTCGGCGGCGTGCTCGGTGATGCCGACGGTGGCGACATCGCCTTCGATTCTCAGCCATTCATGGTCTTCGGTGAATTTGAGCATGGCAGTGTTCCTGTCTTGGCTTAGCGTTTGTAGGTGGAAGGGACGAAGGGGAGGGGCGCGACGGCCATTTCAAGCCGCTTGCCGCGCACATCGGCGTAGATTTTCGTGCCCGGGGAGGAAAGGCCTGACGGCACATAGCCCATGGCGACCGGCGCGCCGGCCGATGGGCCGAAACCACCCGAAGTGACCGCGCCGATGCTCTCGCCGCCGGTTTCGTCCGCAAACAGCGCGGCACCCGCCCTGACCGGCGCCTTGCCCGCGGGCTGCAGCCCGACGCGGGTGCGGGCGGCACCCTTTTCGAACTGGGCAAGGATCACGTCGGCTCCGGGAAAGCCGCCCTCGCGCGCGCCGCCGGTGCGCCGCACCTTCTGGATCGCCCATTTGAGATTGGCCTCCACCGGCGAGGTGGTCTCGTCGATGTCGTGGCCGTAGAGGCAGAGCCCCGCCTCGAGCCTGAGCGAATCCCGCGCGCCAAGCCCGATCGGGGCCAGCCGGTCGTCGGTGAGCAGCAACCGGGCGATGCGGTCGGTTTCTTCCGCCGGAAGCGAGATCTCGTAGCCGTCCTCGCCGGTGTAGCCCGAGCGCGAGACGACGGCCGGAACGCCGGCGATCTCGAGGTCGCGCACATCCATGAACATCATGTCCTCGGCATCGGGATCATAGGCAGACAGCACGCTCTCGGCCTCGGGCCCCTGCAGCGCGAGCAGGCCGCGCCCGAACTGCGCCTCGATCTCGCAGGTGTCCGACAAGGCCGCCTTGAGCCGGGCCAGGTCATCATGTTTGCAGGCGGCGTTGACCACCAGGTAAAGATGATCGCCCCGGTTGGCGACCATGAAATCGTCCTCAAGCCCGCCTGAAGCATTGGTGAACAGCCCGTAGCGCTGGCGGCCGGGCTTGAGATCGGCCACATCGACCGGCGTCAGGCTTTCGAGCGCGAGTGCCGCGTCGCGGACATCGCCGCTTTTGGCGCGGATCAGGATCTGGCCCATGTGCGAGACGTCGAACAGGCCGGCCTCGGTACGGGTGTGAAGGTGCTCCTTCATCACGCCCATGGGATACTGGATCGGCATGTCGTAGCCGGCAAAGCCCGCCATGCGCGCGCCGAGTTCAAGGTGAAGGGAATGTAGGGGCGTTTTCAGAAGGTCAGCTGTGGTGTCCACGCTGCAGTCTCCATTTCGGGTGCCGGGGTCAACCGCGCACGGGCCAATCGTCAAGCGTCAGACGCCTTCCATGGCCCCCTCTGTCCTTTTGCCTGAGATTGTTATCCCTTCGGCAGACGCGGAAAGCGCCATTCTCCAGAGTCCGTGATGTTCCGCTGGTCCTTTTGCCTGAGAGTTTCCGGGGCGGTTGCTCCTTCGGCACCGGATCGAACCGGTTTCTCCCAACGGGACGCATCTACCTAGGATGAATCGCGGTCTGTGCGCAAGTGGTGCGGCAGTCATTCCAACAGGAAATGGTGGGCCTGAAGCGACGATTCTCGCCCGATACGCCCCATGTTGATCAAGCCGCAATGTTGGACCACACTGCCTGCGATCACCCAGCCTGGAGAACGGTCAATATGGCAAACAAGGACTACGTGCTGCTGATGGCGCGCTACAACACCTGGCAGAACCAGAACCTGATCGCGGCCGCAAGCAGCCTCGACCAGGCCGCACGGCAGGCCGAGCGCGGCGCCTTCTTCGGCTCCATCGAGAAGACATTCTCCCACCTCCTGTGGGGCGACGGCATCTGGCTCAGCCGCTTCGAGGGCCGCGATCCGCCGGCAACCTACAAGATAGAGTCCACGGCGTTGATTGAAACCTGGGACCAGTACCAGCAGGACCGGGCGGCGCTTGACCGGCAGATCCTCGCTTGGGCGCACCGGGTTTCGCCCGACTGGTTCGAAGGCGAGCTGACCTGGCATTCAGGCATGAGCGGCCGCACCGCCTCCCGGCCCAAACAGATGGTGGCAGTCCAGCTCTTCAACCACCAGACCCACCACCGCGGCCAGATCCACGCCATGCTGACCGCCGCCGGCGCAAAACCGGATGCGACGGATTTGCAGGCGATGCCGGATGAGTTTTTGGAGATGTAGGGGGAGTGTACCTTCTGGGTTTCCGGTCCGCTCCTGTGCTGAAACGGGAGACGCTTCAAATCTGTCCGCCGTCGATATGACAACATGCCATCGGAACGGGTCGTCGCCTGTCACCGCCTGAGCAGGCCCAGCATCCGCTTCAGTTTCGGCGTGTAGGTTTTCACCTGGTTGCGGCCGGCTTTCTTGGCGTCGTAGAGCATGGCGTCGGCTCTGTTGTAGAGGTTGTCCGGGCCGGTCGCGTCGGCTGCCATGCACAGGCCCAGGCTGATGGTGATGCGGCCGCGATCCACCCCGCCATTGTGATCTATCAACGGGGTCGATTCGATCACCACCCGCAGGCGCTCGGCGGTAGTGCGGGCTTCTTCCACGCTGGTGTTGTCCAGGATGACCGCGAATTCCTCGCCGCCGGTGCGGGCGAGGAAGGTTTCGCTGCCGAGGGTCTTTGTCATCATGGCCGCGGTCGCGCTCAGCACGCGGTCACCGACCTGGTGGCCGTAGGTGTCGTTGAAGGCCTTGAAATGATCGATATCCGCGACCAGCAGCGCATGGGCCGTCGCCGTTTGCGGGCCGTCGTAGATGGCTGCCAGCCGCTTGTCGAAGGCACGGCGATTGGACAGCCGGGTGACCGGATCGATGCTCGACAGACGCTTGTATTCCTCAAGCTCGGACTTGAGGCGAGCCAGTTCGCTCGCGCGCTCGACCATCTGTTGAATGATGACCTTGCTCTTTTCCATCGTGTCGACGGTGGCGGATGAGAGAACCTTGTTCAGGTCGTCGAGGAAATCCAGGCTCACGGCGCCTTTTGCGGACATGCGCGCGGAGGTTTCTCCAAGCAGGTTCGAGTACTTTGCAAGCTTGGTCTGATCCTGCTTGAACATGCGGATCATTTTCAGCATTTCGTCAAAAACGCCCTCGAGCGACTGTTCGGTTGCGCTGACGTGGTGGTGATGAGGCAGGAACTTCCTGCCGATGGCATCAAGCTGCAACTGGGTCGGACGCCGCCCGAGCGCTGCGAATTCGCGGATCAGCGTCGCGTTCGAGCTGTTGAGGAATCGATAAACGAGTTCGTAATTGCGCGGCAGCGAGGCAATGCCCAGCTCTCGCATCCTCATTATCACCGTTTCTGCGGGATCGTGCGTCTCTGTGTTTTGCGAATGAACCACGATGCTGGCTGCCTGAGAGACGGTGTATGCTTCGGCTAAAACTAGATGAGATATATAAAGAATTCTCTAACCATACTCGAACAGGTTCTGGCGGCGGCCTGTCCGGGTCGAGGTGCACCCCTGCGCTCGATCCTGCCCCTGACAAGGTCATCTTGAACGTGCGACCGGGGGCGAGCTCTCGAGCGAAAGTCCCGACGTCATGATCGAAGGCGTCCGAGTTTCGGCCCGCAGGCCTCACCCCCCAGCCAACCGCCGCATCCGCAAATCCCTGACCTGCCCCACCACCAGCGCCACGACAAAGAACCCGGCCATCATCAGCACCATGGTCGGCGCCGGTTCGCTGTCGATGTGGTAGCTCGCGAAAATGCCGATCAGCGCCGAGAGCATCACCGAGCCGACGGCGACGGTGAGCATGCCGGCGAAGGTGCGGGCGACGAGGAAGGCGATGGCGCCGGGGGCGACCAGCAGCGCGATCGACAGGATGATGCCGACGGCTTTCAGGCTTGCGACGATCATCAGCGCGATGGCCGTCAGCAACCCGTAGTGCAGCCAGCCGGTGCGCAAGCCGATGGCGCGGGCATGCAGCCCGTCAAAGGCCTGGGCGACGAGATCGCGCCATTTGACGAGCAGGAACCCGCCGCAGAGCGCCGCGAGCGCCGCGGTCGCGGAAATGTCGGCCCAGCTCACGCCCAGCATGTCGCCGAACAGGATATGGTCGAGATGCAGGCTGGAGCGGACGCTGACATGAAGCACGATTCCGAGCCCGAACATGCCGGAAAACACGATCCCCATCACCGTGTCCTCCTTCACCCGGCTGTTGGCGTTGAGCCAGCCGGTCGCGACCGCGCAGAACAGGCCGGCGATGAAGGCGCCGATCACCAGCGGCAAGCCCGCGATGTAGGCGAGCACGATGCCCGGCAGCACCGCATGGCTCATGGCGTCGCCCAGGAGCGACCAGCCCTTGAGCACCATCAGCGAGCTCATCGCCGCCATCGGGATGGCGATCAGGAAGGTGATCAGGAACGCCTTCTGCATATAGGCGAAGCGGAACGGATCGATGAAGAAATCGAGCACGCCGTCCATCACGCAACCTCCGTCTCGGGGCTTGCATGGCGCACCCGGGCGCGCTGGGCGAGCAGCCCGTGCTTGGGTGCGAAAACGAAGGCCAGGAGGAACAGCGAGGTCTGCAGCAGGATCACCACGCCGCCCGTGGCGCCGTCGAGGAAGTAGCTCAGATACACGCCGACGAAGGAGGTGATCGAGCCGATGGCGACCGCAATGACGATCAGCCGCGGGAACCGGTCGGTCAGGAGATAGGCGGTGGCGCCGGGCGTTACCACCAGCGCGATCACCAGGAACGCGCCGACGGTCTGCATCGCCGCCACCGTGGAGGCGGCGAGCAGGGCGAAGAAGGTGACCTTGAGCGCCGTGGCGCGGATACCGATGGCGCGGGCGTGGCTCTCGTCGAAGAACACCAGCATCAGGTCTTTCCAGATCACCGTGAGCACGGTGAGGGTGACCACGCCGATGATGATCAACTGGGTGGAATCCGCCGGGGTGATAGCCAGCACATTGCCGAGCACGATGGTCTGGACATTGATCGGCGTGGGCGAGATCGACACCATGAACAGCCCCAGCGCGAAGAACGAGACAAAGATCATGCCTATGATCGCGTCCTCCCTGAGCCGGGTTCGCGCCTTAATAGTGAGCATGGCGGCCGCCGCGAGCCCGCCCGCCAGAAACGCGCCAGCCGCAAAGGGCAGGCCCAGCATGTAGGCGCCGGCGACGCCCGGCACGATCGAGTGTGAGAGCGCGTCGCCGATCAGCGACCAGCCCTTGAGCATGAGATAGCACGACAGAAAGGCGCAGATTGCCCCGGTCAGCGCGGAGACCCACATGGCATTGACCATGTATCCATAGGAAAACGGTTCCAGCAGAAGGCTCACGGGCGCTTGCCCTTCGAAGCCGGCTTGCCGGCGGGCTTGGCCTTGGCCGAAGTCTTGGCGGCGGGCTTGGACCCGGGCTTGGAATTGACCGCCTCTGCCTTGCGGGCCTTGCGCGCGGCTTCGCCGTAGATGACGAAGGGCCGCTCGTCGTCGGTGAGCACGGTCACCTGCCGTTTGTCGTCATCGTCATGCAGATCCTGTCCGCCCAAGGTAAAGTGCCTGAGCACGCCGCCGAAGGCCTTCTGCAGATTTTTTTGCGTGAAGACGTCGCCAGTCAGCCCCTCGGCCAGAACGCTGCGGTTGATCAGCACCGCCCGGTCGCAGAATTCCGGCACGCTGCCGAGATTGTGGGTCGAGACCAGCATCACCCGGCCTTCCGCGCGCAAATCCTTGAGCAGCTCGATGATCTGCCGTTCGGTGGTCACGTCCACGCCGGTGAAGGGCTCGTCGAGCAGGATGACCTGGCCTTCCTGGGCGAGCGCGCGAGCGAGGAACACGCGTTTCTTCTGCCCGCCCGACAATTCGCCGATCTGGCGCTTGCGAAATTCGCTCATGCCGACCCGGTCAAGCGCTTCGTTGACGGCAACCCGGTCCTGCGGCCGCGTCATCCTGAGAAAATTCATTCGGCCGTAGCGGCCCATCATCACCACGTCCTCGACCAGCACCGGGAAGGCCCAGTCGATCTCCTCGCTCTGCGGCACATAGGCCACCAGGTTCTGCCTGAGCGCGCCGGAGACGGAGAGCCCCATGATGCTGATCTCGCCGCTGGCCAAGGGCACGAAGCCCATCAGCGCCTTGAACAGGGTCGATTTGCCGGAGCCGTTGATGCCCACCAGCGCCGTGATCGAGCCTTTCGGCACCGTGAACGAGGCGCCGTCGAGCGCCCGGTTGCCGTTGCGGTAGATCACCGAGACATTGTCGACGGCAAGGCCGCCTGTGCCGGCGGCCTGAGTTGCAACGGGGGCGGCGAGGTTCATGGCTGGGCCGTCAATCCTGTGACGATGGTCTGCGACGTCACCTTGAGTAGATCAAGATAGGTAGGCACAGGCCCGTCCGGTGTCGAGAGCGAATCCACGTAAAGCACCCCGCCATAAGCGATGCCGGTTTCCCGCGCCACCTGTTCGGCAGGCTTGGGCGACACGGTGCTTTCGGAGAATATCACCGGAATGTTGTTCTCGTTGATCAGGTCGATGATGCGGCGCACCTGCTGCGGCGAGCCCTGGCTGTCGGCGTTGATTGCCCAGATCGAGGCTTCTTTCAGGCCAAAATCCCGTGCCAGGTAGGAAAACGCCGCTTCGCTTGTCACAAGCCAGCGCCTGTCTTCGGGCAGCGCCTCGATGGCCGCGCGGATCGGCGCGAAGGTGGCGGCGATCTCCGCCTTGTAGGCCTCGCCATTGGCGGCATAGGCGTCGGCATTGGCGGGATCGGTTTCCGACAGGGCGGTCACGATGTTGTCGATATAGATGTTGGCGTTGCCGGGCGACATCCAGCCATGCGGATTGGCGCGGCCTTGATACGCGTCCTCGGTGATCAGGATCGGTTCGACGCCATCGGACAGCGTATAGGCCTTCACATTGCCGAGGTTTTCCAGATAGCGCTCGAACCAGGTCTCGAGACCCATGCCGTTCCACAGCGCCACATCGGCGCCAAGCCCGCGCTTGATGTCGCCCGGCGTCGGCCGGAACATGTGGATCTCGGCGCCCTCCCTTGTGATCGACACCACCTCCGCATGCTCGCCCGCGACATTGCGGGCCATGTCGGCAAATACCGTGAACGAGGTCAGAACCTTGATCTGCGCCAGCACAGGCTGCGCCGCGCCAAGGCTCAGCGTGATGAAAAGTCCCAGAAGTGTGAGAAAACGCATGTTTGCTTCCTGCGAATGGTTTGCAAGTTCAATCTAGGCGCATTTCTGCCTGTGTCAATGCTTTTGCAAATCATTCGCAAATAGACTGGAAACCGACCATGGCCGGCCGGGGCGCAGCCGGTCGCGCCGCTGGCGGTCAGTGCCCATGCCGGATGTTCGATAGGACGGCGCTGATGGGGTGGATGCGCCGCTCAGGCGCTGCCGAGCCGGGCGTTGCGGTCGATCAGGTATTTGTCGAACAGCGGAAGGCTGGCGGCGCCCAGCGACCGGGCGAGGTGGCCCACCGTTCCGGGCAGGATTCCCGGGACCTCAAGACCCCGCAGGTCGTAAAGGCCGACTTCGGCCTGCGTCGCCGCGACGATCTTTGCCCGGACCTCGGTCGGCAGGCCGCCGTCGATGATCACATGTTCGAAATCGATGATCGAGACCGCAGAGACGATCGCTTGCGCCAGGCCGCGGGCGACGATGCCGATCCATTCATCGGCCAGCTCCTCGAAGCCTTCCCAGTGATCCGGGCTGTTCCAAAGCGGCGAGGGGTCCCGTCCGGCACTCTTGAGCATGCGCTCGAGCAGCATGATCGATGCCCGGTCGAGCAATTGCACGGGATTGCCTTCGGGCCCGGTGACCGGCAGCGGCCCAAGCGCGCCGGCATTGCCGGTGCGGCCCGAATGGACGCTGCCATTAAGCACCACGCCGCCTCCGACAAAGGTGCCGATATAAAGATAGAGAAAATCGCTCAGTCCCGGATGGGTGCCGAACACCAGTTCGGCGGCACAGGCCGCGGTGGCGTCGTTTTGCAGATAGACCGGCATGGCGCAGATCCGCGCCAGCTCCGCGCGGAGGTCGCAGCCGCGCCACTGATCCATCTCTTCGCGCGGCGCCCCGGCCTGTTCGGTCCAGTTCCACAGTTCGAACGGGGTGGCAATCCCAAGCCCGGCAACGCGATCACGCAGCGCGGCAGGCAGTTCTGCCAGCATCCCGGCGATACCGTCGCGGACGAACTCGATGATCAGCGGCGGCGTCGGCCAGGGGTAGCTCTTGCGCAGGGTGGCGCGGGGCTCGCCCAGAAAATTGATGAGGATCAGTTCGGCGCTGCGGCGGCCGACCTTGAGCCCGATGAAGAACGCCCCATCGGGATTGATCGACAGCGGAACCGAGGGCTGCCCCACCTTGCCGCGAATCGGCTCGCCCTTGACGATCAGGTCCTCGGCCTCGAGCTCGCGCATGATCACCGAGCCGGTCTGGGCCGAAAGCCCCGTCAGCCGGGCGATATCGGTCTTGGCCAGATTGCCGTGGGAATAGACAAGGCTGAGAACCAGGCGCTGGTTGTAGGCGCGCAGGCCGCTCTGGTTGGATCCCCTGAGCGGCTGGATCACCGAGCTAGGGCGGTCATCGCCAGCTTTCGCATTGTCCGCCACCTCTGTGTCCCCTCCCAGTGACCGTTTCCTTGCCGTCGTTCCTATCAAAACAATGACGGAAAGACACTCCCTGGTCAATTACTAAATAAGAATGATTTATTTATTGACAGGTGCGGCTAGTTCGTGTTGTTTTAGAAATGGCGCGGAGAACGGGAGTGAGGATTTTCGGCTCGCCGCGCCTGCAGACTGACCTGCAAGAGATATCCCGGGAGGATCAAATGAAGTCGATATCCACACTCAAGACCGCGTTGCTCGCAGCCGCCGCCTTTGGCGCCCTGGCAACCGCACCCGCCTATGCCGCCAGCCACGGCGCCGTTGGCGCCTGCCTGATCACCAAGACCGACACCAATCCTTTCTTCGTCAAGATGAAAGAAGGGGCTGAGGCCAAGGCCGCCGAACTCGGCGTCAATCTGAAGTCCTATGCCGGCAAGATCGACGGCGACCATGAAAGCCAGGTTGCCGCCATCGAAACCTGCATCGCCGATGGCGCCAAGGGTATTCTCATCACTGCATCCGACACCTCGTCGATCGTTTCCGCAGTCCAGCAGGCGCGCGATGCGGGCCTGCTCGTCATTGCGCTTGATACGCCGCTTGAGCCGATCGACGCCGCCGACGCCACCTTCGCCACCGACAATTTCCTGGCCGGCGAGCTGATCGGCAAATGGGCCGCCGCGACGCTGGGCGCCGAGGCCGCCAACGCCAGGATTGCGACACTCGACCTTGCGGTGAGCCAGCCATCCGTCGACGTTCTGCGCAACCAGGGCTTCCTGCAGGGCTTCGGTGTCGATCTTGCCGATCCGAACGTCATCGGCGACGAAACCGATCCGCGTCTGGTCGGCAGCGACGTGACCCAGGGCAATGAGGAAGGCGGCCGCCGGGCCATGGAAAACCTTCTGGCCAAGGACCCGACCATCAACGTCGTGCACACCATCAACGAACCGGCCGCTGCCGGCGCCTATGAGGCGCTCAAGGCGATCGGCCGCGAAGGCGACGTGCTGATCGTCTCCGTCGATGGCGGCTGCCCCGGCGTGGCCAATGTCAAGGATGGCGTCATCGGCGCCACCTCGCAGCAGTATCCACTGCTGATGGCCTCGCTCGGCATCGAAGCCATCGCCGCCTGGGCCAAGGATGGCACCAAGCCGGTGCCGACCGAAGGCAAGGATTTCTTCGACACCGGTGTGGCGCTTGTCACCGACAAGCCCGTCGACGGCGTCGAATCGATCTCGGTCGCCGAAGGCATGGACAAGTGCTGGGGTTGATTACCCGCTGCTACAGGTAAACAGTGATGGGGCGGCCTTGGAGCCGCCTCATTGCAAAGTGCCGCCAGACCGGGCTTGAATGACGCCCGCCCCCTGGCTGTTGATCCATGCCGTGTGACGTTGGGGAGGAACCATGTCCGATACGCAGGAATATGAGAAAGCCGCGACCGCCGGTCCGGCCTCTGTCGCGACCTTCGCGTCCCATGACAAGGGTGCGGTCAAGCGCCTGCAGCATGCCCTGCACCAGACGCCCTGGATGGTGCCTGCCATTGTCCTGGTCGGATCGATCCTGATCTTCGGACTGCTGCTGGGCCAGAAATTCTTCTCGCCTTTCGCGCTCACGCTGATTTTGCAGCAGGTCCAGATCGTCGGCATTCTGGGGGCTGCCCAGTCGCTGGTGATCCTGACGAAAGGCATCGACCTGTCGGTCGGCGCCATCATGGTGCTGTCCTCGGTGGTCATGGGACTGTTCTCCTTCCGCTACGGCCTGCCGACTGAACTCGCGGTGGCCGCCGGCATCGCCTGCGGAACCCTCTGCGGATTCATCAACGGCTTTCTGGTCGCGGTGATGAGATTGCCCCCCTTCATCGTCACGCTCGGCATGTGGCAGATCGTGCTTGCCACCAACTTCCTCTATTCCGCCAACGAGACCATTCGCGCCCAGGATATCGCCAATCAGGCGCCGCTTCTGCAGTTCTTCGGCAACAAGATCGCCTTCGGCGGCGCTGTCTTCACCTATGGCGCGATCTTCATGGTCGTCCTTGTCGTGTTCCTGGCCTATGTGCTCAAGCAGACGGCCTGGGCCGGCATGTCTATGCGGTCGGCGACGATCCGGAGGCGGCCGAACTCGCAGGCGTCCAGGTCAAGCGCACGCTGATTTCGGTCTACATGCTGTCCGGCCTGATCTGCGCCTTTGCCGGCTGGGCCCTGATCGGCCGCATCGGCTCGGTCTCACCGACCTCCGGGCAGCTTGGCAACATCGAATCGATCACCGCCGTGGTGATTGGCGGCATCTCGCTGTTCGGCGGACGCGGCTCGATCATGGGCATGCTGTTCGGCGCGCTGATCGTCGGCGTGTTCTCGCTCGGCCTGAGACTGCTCGGCGCCGACGCGCAATGGACCTACCTGCTCATCGGCGTTCTCATCATCGCCGCCGTGAGCGTGGATCAATGGATCAGAAAGGTGTCAGTCTGATGGAACCCATTCTCAAGGGACGCAACCTCGTCAAGCGTTACGGCCGCGTCGTGGCGCTCGACAATTGCGATTTCGATCTTCACCACGGTGAAATCCTCGCCGTCATCGGCGACAATGGCGCGGGCAAGTCGACCCTGATCAAGGCCGTCTCCGGCGCAGTCACGCCGGACGAAGGCCAGATCTGGCTGGAGGGCAAGGAGATCAAATTCAACTCGCCGCTTGATGGCCGCCACGCCGGTATCGAGACGGTCTACCAGACGCTTGCCATGTCGCCGGCGCTGTCGATCACCGACAACATGTTCATGGGCCGTGAGCTGCGCAAGCCGGGCTTCCTGGGGTCGGTGCTGCGCCAGCTCGATCACAAGGCGATGGATGCGTTTGCCCGCGAGAAACTCAATGAGCTCGGGCTGTTGACCATCCAGAACATCAACCAGGCGGTCGAGACGCTCTCGGGCGGCCAGCGCCAGGGCGTCGCGGTGGCGCGCGCCGCTGCCTTCGGCTCCAAGGTGATCATTCTTGATGAACCGACTGCAGCGCTTGGCGTCAAGGAGAGCCGGCGGGTGCTCGAACTCATTCTCGACGTGCGCTCGCGCGGCATCCCGATCATCCTGATCTCGCACAACATGCCGCATGTGTTCGAAGTCGCCGACCGCATCCATATCCACCGGCTCGGCAAGCGGCTCTGCGTGATCAATCCGAAGGACTTCACCATGTCGGACGCGGTTGCCTTCATGACCGGGGCCAAGGAGCCGCCGCAAGAAGCCATGGCCGCCTGAACCCGGTGATGCATCTTCAGGATAGCGCCAAAAGGCTGGCGGACACGGCGATCGCCAGGGCAGGCGACAGCCACCGGTTCATTGTCGCGCTCACGGGCCCGCCGGGCGCCGGGAAGTCGACGCTGTCCGACGCTCTGGTGGCTGAATTCCTCTCCCGCGGGCAGGGGGCGGCGATCGTGCCGATGGACGGATTTCATCTCGACAATGCGGTGCTGGAAGCGCGCGGCACGCTAGCGCGCAAGGGCGCGCCTTTCACCTTTGATGCCGATGGCTATGCGGCGCTGCTCAGGCGTCTGCGCACCGAACCGGACCGCGACATCGCCGTTCCGGTGTTCGACCGCTGTCTGGATCTCGCACGCGCCGGCGGCCGGATGATCACGCCGGAACATCGGTTCCTGATAGCCGAAGGCAATTACCTGTTGCTCCCGGAAGCACCCTGGGCGCAGATGAAGGCGCTGTTCGACCTGACCGTGATGCTCACGGCCGATCGCGAGGAGCTGCGCAGGCGGCTGGTCGAGCGCTGGCTCGCCCACGGCCTCGATCCGGATGCGGCATTGGCGCGGGCCATGTCCAATGACATCCCGAACGCGGATCTCGTGCTGTCAGCGTCCTTGAAAGCAGATCTGGAAATCACCAGCGGCGTGTGAACCGGGCATCCATCCGGGTTTTTATATCCAGGCAACAAAAAACCCCGGCGCTTTCGCGCCGGGGCTTCATCAGTCAGTTGAACCGAAGACTATTCGATTTCAGCGTACTTGCCGTCGGACCAGCGGTAGAACACGTAGCCCGGAAGCGACACGTCGCCCTTGTCGTCGAAGCTCAGGTCGCCGAGAACGGTCTTGAAGTCGCCTGCATTGAGGGCTTCGCGAACGGCGTCATAGTCGGTCGAACCGGCGGCGGTGACAGCCTGTGCATAGGCCTGGATGGCCGCATAGGTGTAGAGCACGTAGCCTTCAGTGGTCTTGCCGGCGTCCTGCAGCGCCTTGACGACGGCAGCAGCGGTTTCCTGCTTGGTCGGATCCGGCGAGAAGGTCATCAGCGTGCCTTCGCCGGCATCGCCGGTGATGGCCCAGTATTCGTCGGTGACGAGCGCATCACCCGAAATCAGAACAGTGGACATGCCCTGTTCCTTCATCTGGCGCGCCATCAGGCCGGCTTCGGTGTGATAACCGCCGACATAAAGCACGTCGATGCCTTCCTGCTTCATCTTCGAAACGAGAGCGGAGTAATCCTTCTCGCCTGCGGTGTAGGCTTCGTACATGGCCGAAGTGCCGCCGAGAGCTTCAAACGAACCCTTGGTGGCGTCGGCAAGACCCTTGCCGTAGGCGGTCTTGTCGTGAACGAAGGCGATCTTCTTGTCCTTGAAGTTTTCCATCAGATAGGCAGCAGCGGTTTCGCCCTGCTGGTCGTCACGGCCGCAGACGCGGTAGACGCCGCCATCGGCGCCGCCCGGACGCTCATCGGTAAACGCCGGGTTGGTCGAGGCCGGCGAGATCTGGATGATGCCTTCGTCGGAATAGACCGCCGAAGCCGGGATCGAGGAGCCCGAGCAGAAGTGACCTGCCACGAACGCCACGCCGCTGCCGGCGAACTGGTTGGCAACGGCAACGGCCTGCTTCGGATCGCAGGCGTCATCGCCGATTTCAAGCTTCAGCATTTCACCATTGACGCCGCCAGCGGCGTTGATGTCGGCGACGGCCTGTTCGGCGCCGGTCTTCATCTGTTCCCCAAAGGATGCGTATTGGCCGGTCATCGGACCAGCGGTCGCAATAACGATTTCGGCTTGTGCCGAAGACATTGCGAAGCCAAGCGCGGCTCCGGCCAGTAGAATCTTCTTCATGTTAACTCCCAGTAGCACCTGTTCGTTTCCTGTCACCGGTGCCGCAGGCGCAGACAGTGTTCGGCGCCGGTGTGGGGGGCGTCATGCCCCGTGTGCAACCATCTAAGCCGATCTTTTCAAAGAAATACAGATCTTTTTAGACAGTGATCAAAACCGCTTGTCTGTGCGGTTAATTGCCTTTTTGCCGCCAGCCGAACGGTCCGGACCGCTCGAAGGCGAAACTGTACTGCTGCGCGATCTGGCCGGCGCGGGTAAACCGCATGCCCATGAAGGCGAAGATCAGGATGACGACGAAATCCACCAGGAAATAGTAGGGCGACAGCAGCGTGCCGCCAAACAGCGCGAAATGGATGAAGCGAACCGCGAAACACAGCAGCACCATGTACCAAGCCAGTTGAATCGGGGTTCTCCAGGTCTGGGCCACCGCCCGGCCGGTCATCCACGCGGTGCCGCCGCCAAGGATCATCGTGACAAAGATGAATTCAGCGATCGAGACTTCCCACAAGAGGCCTTGTTCCATGTCCTAGCTCCTTGTTGCGGCGGCGCCGATCATTCGACCAGCCAGGCCTGCCGCATCATTTCCGTTCAATACATGCCGCAAAAGGCATGCATCAGTGTGCGCCGCCTTCAAGATAGGCGGCGCGAACCTCGTCGCGCTTCAGCAGTTCGGCCCCGGTGCCCGACATGGTGATGTTGCCATTGACCATCACATAGCCCCGGTGCGCCAGCTTGAGCGCGTGGAACGCATTCTGCTCGACCAGGAACACGGTCAGCCCCTCATTGGCGTTGAGTTCCTTGATGATCTCGAAGATCTGCTTGACGATCAGCGGCGCGAGGCCCAGCGACGGCTCGTCGAGCAGCAGCAGCTTCGGCCGGCTCATCAGCGCGCGCGCGATCGCCAGCATCTGCTGCTCGCCGCCCGACAGCGTTCCGCCGCGTTGGCCCGCACGCTCCTTGAGCCGCGGGAACAGGTCGTAGACGCGTCTGAGATCCTCGTCGAAATGGTCGTCGGAAACCAGCTGCGCGCCCATCTGAAGATTTTCCAGAACGGTCATCCGGCCGAAGATGCGGCGACCTTCGGGGGACTGGGCAATGCCCATCCGGATGATTTCATGGGTCGGCATGCGGGTGATGTCCTGCCCGTCGAAAACGATCTCGCCGGCGCGGGCCCGCGGGCTGCCGCAGATCGTCATCATCAGGGTCGACTTGCCTGCGCCGTTGGCGCCGATGAGGGTAACAATTTCGCCCTTGTTGACATCGACATCGACGCCGCGCAGCGCGACGATCTTGCCGTAATAGGTTTCGACCCCGCGAATGGTCAGAAGGTGCTCGTCACCGCTCATGACTTGCCTCCTTTGTCGCTGTCCGGCTCGTGCTCTTCGGCTTCCCTGATTGCCTGATCGATGGTTTCCTCGACAGCTTCAACCTCATCCTCATCTACGCCGAGATAGGCCGAGATCACCTTCGGGTCATTTCTTACCGATTCGGCGCTGCCATCGGCGATCTTCTGGCCGTAATCAAGCACGACGACATGATCGGAAATCTGCATCACAACGCCCATGTCGTGTTCGATCAGCAGAATCGAGGTGTCATGGTCCTGGCGGATATATTGCAGCAGTTCGTTGAGCTCGGTGGATTCGCGCGGGTTGAGGCCGGCCGCGGGTTCATCGAGGCACAACAGATGCGGCCTGATACACATGGCCCGCGCGATCTCGAGCCGCCTTTGCGCGCCATAAGGTAGATCCGCTGCCGGATCGTCCGCGCGGTCGATAAGGCCGGTCTTTTCCAGCCAGTAAGCGGCAAAATCGATCGCCTCGGCGCGCGCCTTCCGGTAGCCCGGCAGATTGAAGATCCCGCCAATCGTCATCGAGGAGGCGATCATCAGCGGATTGTGTTGCGCGACCAGCAGGTTTTCGAGCGCCGTCATGCCCCCGAACAGACGGATGTTCTGGAAGGTGCGGGCCACCTTGGCGCGCTTGGAGATCTCGAAATCCGGCATGCGCTCGAGCAGGAACACCCGATCGTCGCCATCATCATCGTATTGCCGGCCCGTGCGGGTCAGCGCCTCGATTTTCTCGGCCTGGAAGCCCGCGCCGTGGCGCATGACGATGCGGCCTTCGGTGGGCTTGTAGAAGCCGGTGACGCAGTTGAACACGGTGGTCTTGCCGGCGCCGTTGGGTCCGATCAGCGCGGTGATGTCGCCGCGGCCGACATTGAAACTGAGATCATTGACGGCGACCAGCCCGCCGAAGCGCATGGTCAGATGCTCGACCGACAGCACCACATTGTGGTCCCAGTTGTGCGAGGAAGTGGTTTTCATTGCGGTTTCCATCAGTGGCCCTCACCTTGAGCGACCATGTCGGAGCTGATCTTCTTGCGTTCCTTGTAGACAGCCGACGGGTTGCGGCTGGAAATGATGCCGCGCGGCTTCCAGACCATGATGAGCACCATGGCAAGGCCAAAGATCAGCATGCGGTACTGGGTGGGTTCGAAATCCGGACCGAAGATTTCCTTGAGGAAGCCCAGGTTTCTCAGGATCTCGATGCCGCCGATCATCACCACCGAGGCGATGACGACACCCACTTGCGAGCCCAGTCCGCCCAGAACCACGATCGCAAGAATGATCGCCGATTCAAGGAAGGTGAAGCTTTCGGGTGAAATGAACCCCTGCCGCGTGGCGAAGAAGGATCCGGCGAAACCGGCAAACATCGCCCCGATCGAAAACGCTGTCAGCTTGGTGTTGGTGGTGTTGATGCCCAAGGACCGGCAGGCGATCTCGTCTTCGCGCAGCGCTTCCCAGGCCCGGCCGATCGGCAGCTTGCGCAGCCGCAGCGTGACAAAGTTGGTGATCAGCGCCAGCACGAGGATGATATAGTAGAGATAGATGAAGCGGTGGATCGTGTCGTAATCAAGTCCGAAGAAATCCGCAAATCCGCCGGTCCGGGAAAATTCCAGACCAAAGAAGCTCGGCTTCGGGATGCCGGAAATGCCGTCCGGGCCGCCGGTGAACTCGTACCAGTTGAGCAGCACCACGCGGATGATCTCGCCAAACGCCAGGGTGACGATGGCGAGGTAGTCGCCGCGCAGCCTGAGCACCGGATAGCCCAGGATGATCCCCCAGAAGGCAGCCAGAAGACCGGCCAGCGGCAGCGCCGTCCAGAAACCGATTTCAAAATACTGGGCCAGCAGCGCAAAGGAATAGGCGCCGACCGCATAGAAGGCAACGTAGCCAAGGTCGAGCAGCCCGGCGAGCCCGACCACGATATTGAGCCCCCAGCCGAGCATGACATAGGTCATGATCAGGATCGCCAGGTCGATGAACTGGCGGTCGCGGTTGGGAAACAGGGCCATCAGGATAAAGGGCAGGCACAGCGCCACGATCAGCAGGACCGGTCCCAGGAACCGGCCGACGACACTGGTCACGCCGCTGGGCACGGTGATCTTGATCCCGCTGGTGATCGGCTTGGCCGCCTTGAACACGAACAGGTTCAGAGCCAGCCGCACGCCGAAGGTGATTGCTATGGCGATCAACCACAGGCCCCAGCGGTAGGTCAGGTCGAGACCGCCCGTGCCGATGTCGGTCCTGAGCGCGAAAAAGAAGAAGCCAAGGACCGCGACGAGAAACGCTGCTATCGCCGCGTCCTTGACGGATTCGGCCATACGGGCCGTATTCTGAGCGGCGGTCATTAGACTTTCTCGACTTCAGGTTTACCGAGCAGACCGGACGGCATGAAGATCAGCACGATCACCAGGATGGAGAAGGCGGCGACGTCCTTGTACTCGACCGAGAAATAGCCCGACCAGAACACTTCGATCAGGCCGATCAGCAGGCCGCCGAGCATCGCGCCCGGAAGCGAGCCGATCCCGCCCAGCACCGCGGCGGTGAAGGCCTTCACGCCGGCCAGGAAGCCGATGTAGAAGTCGATCACGCCGTAGAGCAGCAGGAACATGAAGCCCGCCACGGCGGCAAGTGCTGCGCCCATGACGAAGGTGAGCGAGATGGTGCGGTCGACATTGACGCCGAGCAGCGCCGCCATCTTCTGGTCCTGTTCGCAGGCGCGCTGCGAGCGGCCAAGCGATGTCTTGGAAATCAGCAGCGAAAACCCGATCATCAGGGCCAGCGTGGTGGCGATGATGATCATCTGCATGTAGGAAAGCTGAACCGCAATGGTGCCGTTTTCGGTCACGCCTTCGATCAGCGTGACGCCGCCCTGGATCTGCGGCGGCAGCGGCTTGACGCGCGCGCCCTGCGTGATCTGGACGAAATTCTGCAGCACGATCGACATGCCGATTGCGGTGATCAGCGGCGCCAGCCGGAACGATCCACGCAATGGCCTGTAGGCCAGCCGCTCGACCGTCCACCCCCACGCGGAGGTGAACAGCATCGCCACCAGAAGCGTGATGAACAGGATCAGCGGCAGTGCGGAGATGCCTATGGCGACAAGCGCAAGGAAGGTGGCCAGCGCTATGAAGGAGCCGACCATGAAAATGTCGCCATGGGCGAAATTGATCATGCCGATAATGCCATAGACCATGGTGTAGCCGATGGCGATGAGCCCATAGATGGAGCCCAGAGTGAGCCCATTGATAAGCTGTTGAAGAAAATACTCCATGAGGCCGCTGTCCCTCTCGTCTTTTTATGGGGGGTGCTTTCATTGCACCCTCTTTCCCCTGCTTGAGTCTATAGCGCGTTTTTCAGAAGTGAAAACAAGAAAATTTGCAGCCGGGCCCGAATTCAGTTTTTCACTCGGCCCAGAGGAAGACTATTAGTGAAACATCCGGTTTGGCGTGCTCCACAACGCCGAAACCGGGAAAGTCACACATCTGCCTGTCCGGGGCGTTGGCCGGAAATCTGGGTGGGGCTAGGCAATCCGCTTGAGAAATCCGTCCGGGGCCACCGTGATGAGCAGCTTCTTGTCGATGCGGCTGTCGATTTCGAAGCTGGCATTGCTCTTGAGGAAAGCGTGAACCGCGGATTTCGGAGAGTTGCCGGGCCCCCATGGGCGATCGGCCGACAGACGCTCCGGCATGTCCTCGACAAGGGTGTCAAAGACAATGCAATAGCTGCCCGGCGTGACCAGCGGCGCATAGGCTTCGAGTTCAGCCAGCACATGATCGTGGGTATGATTGGAATCGAGGCACACCAGGATCCGCTTGTAGCCCGATGCGATATCCTTGACCTTTGAAATCGTCTCCGAGGTTATGCTCGAGCCCTCGATCATCTCGATGCGCGGGAACAGCGGATGCGCTTCGATCGCCTCGCGATTGTGCGAGCGGATGTCGATGTCGATGCCAAGCACCTTGCGTTTGGGCTTGCGCGGATCGAGCATTTCGCCCTGTTCGGTGGCGTCGCACAGGTCCAGAAGCGCAAGCAGCGAGGCCGAGTAGATCAGCGATCCACCATGGGCGATGCCGGTTTCGATGATCAGGTCCGGCCTGATCGACCAGACCAGTTCCTGCAAGGCCCAGGCGTCGTTGGGAAGCTGGATCGCCGGCCGTCCGAACCAGGAGAAATTATAGGTCCATTTGTAGGGCGTTGCTTCGCGGATCCAGACCCGCGACAGCGCCTGCAGATCGGCGTCGCCGGCCAGGCCATCGATGTTCTCTTCCACCTCGGCGCGGAATGCATCATGAGGGTTCATTCAAAAACTCCTTCCAGTCCCGCGTTCGGGACGTGATTGTTGCAAGCCCGCTCCGGCCGCAATTGGCCACCAGATCCAGGCCCGATACATATGGTGTAAATGCGCCATGCGATTGCGGGTAGGGCGTTCGTTGGTAGTCCATATACGAAACGCTGATGCCTTCCGCCTCAAATATCTGGTGATCGAGATAGTTCTTGGCACCGTGCCCGGTAATATAATCCGTGCCATTCACCGCCTTGACCAGCCCAAGCACGCGGGCGCTTCCGGATCCGCCAATGTTGAAATCGCGAGAATCCGTGAACCGGGTTGCGCCATCCAGTCCGAAATAGCGGCACAGTGCCAGCATGCTGCTCCGCGCCAGGTCCGCCAGAGTGTCGTGGTCGCCGCCAATCACGCTGGCGGCAAGTTCAAGCGCGTCTGCGGCATGGGGAGCGCCATCAAAACTTTGTTCCAGCAACGCCAGATGGCGGCCGCGCCAGGCTTCAGATGGCTGAAGCCGCACCTCATCGATTGTCTGGCCGAGGCGGTGATCGCGAAGCGGCACGGTCATCCAGCTCATGCCGCCTGGCAGCTTGACCTGAACCCTGTTGCTGAAACTTCCCTTGGAAAACTGGACGTCGTCGTAGTGGATAAACTCGTCGGCAAGGCGGATCTGCTCCAGCATGCCCACCCAGGGAAAATACATTGACTGGCTGATCACGACCCGTCGCATGGTCAATCGCCCCGAATCGAAGCAGAGGCTGAAAACTTCGGCACGGGGGCGCACTGGACAGAGTGCCAGGCCGACATGGATCGGGATGCAGCGTCTTTCATTCCATGCCTCCTGTTGGTTCTCGAATGCGTGCGTCGCTGTTCAGGTGCGCTAGTCGGCGAGCCGGCTTTGAAGCAGCCGCACCGGAAAAAGCATGCCGTCCAGGAGATTGTAGAACTCGGCGGCCGTCTGCGCGTTACCGATACCCATGTCGAAATTGAGATGTCCTTCGGCGTGCCCCATGAATTTCGGCACGTCAGGTCGATATTTGTAGGTCGGATTGAATTGCTTGAGCGCCTGGGCGCCGCGCCACTCCTTGATCGCGGCCGCATATCCGGCTTTTTTGGCTTCAAACCGGGTCCGGTCATTCTGGCTCTCGCAGTCTCCGGCGCAGGCTTTGATGAAGCCTTCTTCCCAGCCATTCAGCTCGATGCCGTAGCGCTGCTTGAACCATTCCATGGTGTGACCCACCGAAGCCGTGATTCCGAGTTCGATCGGAAACGGAAAATCTTCGGCTTCAAGCCCGCCTTCATTCTCCCCGCGAACAGTCTTGAGGCGTTCGAGACCGACATTCGGATCCCTCAGGCCGGCTGTGTTGGAGGCCTTGCAGGCCCCGAACACGGACAACGGCCGTTCCCAGTAGATGCACATGTCAGCCATCATGACGGTTTTGCAGATGCTGTCATAGTCGGCATTGGGGTGCTCGAAATAGCGGTTTGAAAAGGCATCGCGAATGCGGTCCAGAAGCTCCTTCTTGAGCGCGCCATGATAGATGCCGAACGGGCAGGCCGGCCGGTCCTTGGCGTCTACCCAGAAGAACATCTTTTTCATCAGCTCCTTCTTTTCCATGTGGATCAGATGGCTGCCTGTCGGGATCCGGGTGATTTCGCGATTGGGTCGGACTTCGGGCCAGACGAAATAGGAGCGGCCCCAGGTGAAGGCATCGGCGTTTGGAACCCGTTCGCTGGTCACACGCAGCGCTTCACACAGTTCCGGGTCGAGATAATCGTCGTCACCGATGATGCTGAGCCATTCGCCGCGGGCATGCTGCGGCATGCGTTCCCAGTTGTCCTGCATCGAGAGCGGCTTGGACTCTGGCGGCAGCAGACGCAGGCGGCTGTCGTTGCGTTCCGCGACGAATTCGGCCAGGGGAGCGGCGTCATCGGAATTGTCCGCGACCAGGATCTCGAAATCCTCCCGCTTTGAGGCCAGCATGTGACGCACCGCGTCCATCGCGTAGCTCTGGCGGTTGCGGGTGGGGATGCAAATGGTCAGCCGGGTCATCGTGCAAACACCCGGGCGCCGGAGGCGACGTGTTCGATCGGCATGATCAGGGCTTCGCCAAAGCGATAGAATTCCGCCGGTGTCCGGGCTGGCGGCACATCCTCGCGAATGTAGAGATAGTCCTTGAGCACACCGCAAAGCTCATTGTGCGAGCGGTTGCCCCAGAACACCGGGGGCTTGAAGCTCTCGCGCCACCGGCCTCCCTCCCAGGCGTCAAAACCACGTTCGAAATAGGCCTTCTTGAGCTCGTACTCTTCCTCGATGATGATGCCGCTCAATTCATCCATTGCGGCGCGAACGAAGTTCTCGGGAAAGTCGGTGAGGTCGATGCCGTAGGTGCGGCAGAACCAGTATGTGGTGGACGCCACTGACGCACAGATCGAGGCGCCGGGATCGCTGATCGGGAACGGAAACACCGGGTCGTCCATATCGATCTTGCCCTTGGACTCGGCCTTGAACGTATTGACCCGCTCAACCATGGTCTTGCGCGATTTGGTGCCGGCTGAGTTGGAAGCCTTGCAGGCGCCCAGAACCGAGAACGGCCGCTGGCAATGAACCAGCATCCTGGCTTCCCGGATGATCTTGCAACTGCTTTCGTAGTCGACCACCGGGTGCTCGAAATAGCGCCCGCCATATTTGCGCTTGATCCGCTCCATGACCGGCTTGCGAACCGCGCCATGATACAGGCCGAAGCCCACGGCCGGTCGCTTGGTGCCTTGCGACCAGCGGTACAGCCGGTCCTGCACAATGGATTTGACCGCCACATAGGTGTCGTGGGCGACCGGGACGACCGACAATGCCGGTTCCGGTCGATTGTCGGGCCAGTTGTAGCTCATGCGGGCCCAGCTTACCGAGTCGACTTCGGGGTAAAGCCGCTCGTAATATTTGAGCAGGAGCACAAGCTTGGGATCGATGTAGTCATCATCGCCGATGACGGAGAGCCACCGGCCCCTGGTCAGGCCGATAAGCCGCTCCCAATTGTCGACCATGGAAAGCACGGTGTCTGCGGGACCGACGAGGCGGAACCGGGGATCCTTGAACTCCTCGGAAAAGAAATCGGCCAGCACCGAGCCGTCATCGGAATTGTCGCCGACGATAACTTCGAAATCCGCGCCGTCGCTTTCGGCGAGTGCGCGGATCGTCTCGATGCAGTAGCTCTGCCTGTTGCGGGTGGGCAGGCAGATGGAAAGATGAATCATATGGTTTCTTCGCGTGAGGCCTTTGCCTGGTCACCCTGTCAGGCCAAGCTTGCCCCATGCTTGTCCCAAAGCATGGTTTTGTGCGGTGGACCTGTCGCGGTTTTGAAGACGGCGTGTCGCAGGAGGGGCTGGATTTCGCGGGTGAATCCTGATCGAGTGCGGCCAGTTTTGAGTTGCGTATCGAGGAGAGCCCCATGAAAATCACCGATGTCCGGACCTTCGTGGTCGCCAACCCGCCGCCGCAGATCGGCGGCCGCTATTTCCTCTTCGTCAAGCTGACGACCGATGGCGGTGTCGTGGGCTATGGCGAAGCCTATGATGCAGCCTTCGATCCGCACCTGACCGCAAAGCTGATGGAGGATGTGGCGGCGCGCTATCTGGTGGGCCGCGATCCGCACGACATCGAGAATTTCTTCCGGCTCTGCTACTCCTCGGGCTTCTCGCAGCGCCCGGACATGACCATGATGGCCTGCTGCTCGGCGCTCGAGATGGCCTGCTGGGACATCATCGGCAAGGAAGCGGGCCAGCCCATCCACAAGCTCTTGGGCGGCCGTGTGCATGAGGGCTTGCGCTCCTACACCTATCTCTACCCCGCCACCGGCAGCGTCGACCCGATTGCCACCGACAGCAAGGTCAATGTCTACAACGATCCCGATCTCGCCGCCGCCGCCGCGCTTGAAGCGGTGGGCCAGGGCTTCACCGCGGTCAAGTTCGATCCCGCAGGACCCTACCGCGTGCAGGGCGGGCATCAGCCGCTGCTGACCGACATCGATCTCTCGGCCCGCATGGTCCGCGCGGTGCGCGAGGCGGTCGGCACCCGCGCCGACATCCTGTTCGGCACCCACGGCCAGTTCACCGCTAGCGGCGCCATCCGCATGGCCCGCGCCATCGAGGCCGCGGATCCCCTGTGGTTCGAGGAGCCCGTGCCGCCCGACCAGATCGCCGCCATGGCCGAGGTCGCGCGCGGAACCTCGATTCCCGTTGCCACCGGCGAACGGCTGGTGACCAAGCATGAGTTTGCCCGCGTCATCGAGGCCCGGGCAGCTTCCATCCTGCAACCCAATCTCGGCCGATCCGGCGGGCTGCTCGAAACCAAGAAGATCGCCGGCATGGCCGAGGCCTTCGGCATCCAGATCGCGCCGCACTGCTATTGCGGACCGCTGGTCGCCGCCGCCAACATCCAGCTCGCAGCGACGCTCCCCAATTTCCTGGTGCTCGAATCGATCAAGACCTGGGACGGCTTCCACGCCGAGGTTCTGAAAAAGAAGATCCAGTGGGAAGACGGCTACGTCATTCCCTCGAGCGAGCCGGGGCTGGGCGTCGAGCTTGACGAGACGGTGTGCGAAGCCAATCCCTGGAGCGGCGAGAAACTGCACCTGGAGATGACCCGCGAGCCGATCCGCTTCTGATCAGGTCGGGACGATCTTCTTGTCCCACTCCGGATCGTCAAAACTCTGGATCTCGACGCGGTAGCCGTCGGGCGAGTGAAACAGGGACGAGTAGACGCCAAATTCTTCGCTGTGCTCCGGGCCGCTCACATAGGTGACGCCCTTGGCCTCGAGGAAGTCACGCCAGCCGTCGACATCGGGCGAGACAATGGTCAGCGTCACGCCGGCCGTGCCCCGGGGCCGGTCGGGCAGGTTGCACACGCCGATATAGCTGAGCGGCGTCAGCCGGTAGATGTGGCAGGCGCCCTGGTCGACCACGAAATCAAGCTCCATCGCCTCGCGGAAAAACCGCGAGCCGCGCGCGAGATCGTCGGTGTAGGTGAACACGATGGAATGGCTGATCGGCGGTCGGGTCATGCGGGGCTCCTGTCTCCGGGCGGCAACATTGCCCGCCGCAGCCTCGGTCTGGCAAGCCGGTTCGGCGGCCTCATTTGGGCTTTGCACAGGTGCGCGCTTGCGCCGGCTTGACCTCGGCACGGCTGTTCGGGCAAACCGGCGCGCAAGAGCAAGGGCGGATGCGCCCCAACCGCAAGGAACCCGCCATGACCCGTCCCGTGCTGATCGCCCCGTCCATCCTCTCGGCTGATTTCTCGCGTCTCGGCGATGACATCGAGGGCGTGGTGCGCGCCGGGGCCGACTGGATCCATCTCGACGTGATGGACGGCCATTTCGTCCCCAACATCACTTTCGGTCCCGGCATCATCAAGGCGGTGCGGCCGCGCACCACAGCGGTGTTCGATTGCCATCTGATGATCGAGCCCTGCGATCCCTATCTCGAGGCCTTCGCCGACGCCGGTTGCGACATCATCACCGTCCATGCCGAAGCCACCACCCATCTCGACCGCTCGCTGCAGGCGATCCGGGCGCTCGGCAAGAAGGCCGGCGTTTCGCTCAATCCCTCGACCCACGAGAGCGTGATCGAATACGTGCTCGACCGTCTCGACCTGATCCTTCTGATGACCGTCAACCCCGGCTTCGGCGGCCAGGCCTTCATCCCCTCGGTGGTGGACAAGGTGGCGCGGGTCAGGAAGATGATCGGCGACCGGCCGATCCACATCGAGATCGACGGCGGCGTCACGCCGGTGACCGCTCCGCTCGTGGCCGCCGCCGGCGCCGATGTGCTGGTCGCAGGCTCCGCGGTGTTCAAGGGCGCGGGCGAGGCCGATTGGGCCAGGAACATTTCGGAGATTCGTCAGGCGGCGCAGTCCGCCGCCTGAGCAGGCAGGTTCATCCTATGGAATGCCCCCGGTTCGGATGAACCAGGGGCTCTGTTATCGGGCGTTCCGCCGGGCTCACTCGTCGAGTTGTTCCGGCAGCGCGAGGTTCAGCACAATCGAGATCACGGCTGCAGGCAGCACGCCGCTGGTCAACAGGATCTGCGTGGTCCTGCCCAGATGCTGCAGCGCTTCGGGCACCAGTTGCAGGCCGAGGCTGATCGACAGCGCGGTGGCGAAGATCACCATGTTCCGCCGGTTCCAGTTGACGTCCGAAAGCATATTGACGCCCGCGGCGCAGACCATGCCAAACATGACGATGACGCCGCCGCCGAGCACATTGATCGGCACCGTATTGATGAGCGCGCCGATCTTTGGCACGAAACCGCAGATGATCAGGAACAGCGCCCCGATCGTCACCACATGGCGGCTCATCACCCCGGTCATGGCGATCAGACCGACATTCTGCGAAAATGAGGTGTTGGGCAGTCCGCCGAACACACCGGCAACCGCGGTGCCAAGCCCGTCGGCGAAGGTGGCTCCCTCGATTTCCTTGTCGGTCGCCTCGCGTCCGGCACCGCCCTTGGTGATGCCTGACGTGTCGCCGACGGTCTCGATGGCCGAGACGATGGCCATGAAGCACATGCCGATGATGATGGCCACGTTGAACTCGAAACCCCATTTGAACGGGATCGGAAGGGAGAAATAGCCGGCCCGCTCAAAGCTTGTGAAATTCACCTGGCCCATCATGAGCGCGACGACATAGCCGGCCAGAATGCCGATCAGCACTGCCGCGACCGCCGCGAAGCCGCGCGTGAAGAACTTGACCGCCAGGGTAACAGCGATCACCACCAGCGCCGGGACCCACATCGCCAGGCTGCCGAACTCCGGCTTGCCCATCAGCGGCACGCCGCCGGCGGCATACTGGACGCCGACCTTGACCAGCGCCAGTCCGATCATCAGCACGATCAGCCCGGTGACCAGTGGCGGCAGCGCATAGCGGATGCGGCCGACGACAAAACCCAGGCAGAAGTGGAACAGCCCGCCGATCATCACGCCGGTCATCAGGCCTGCAAGGCCCGCGGCCCCGAGCCCCGCCACCGCCGGGATCATGACGGGGACGAAGGCGAAGCTGGTGCCCTGCACGATCGGCAGCCGGGCGCCGACCGGACCCATGCCGATGGTCTGCAGCAGCGTTGCGATGCCCGCGAACAGCAGAGACATCTGGATCATGTAGGTCATGTCGGGAAAGCCGAGCGCGCCCTGATCCGATCCGAAGCCGATGCCGGCAGCACCGGCGACGATGATCGCAGGTGTCACATTGGAGACAAACATCGCCAGCACGTGCTGGATCCCCAGCGGAATCGCCTTGGCAAGCGGTGGCGTGTAGTTCGGATCCCGCAATTGTTCCGCAGTTCCAAGCGATGTGTCGGCCATGGCCGTGGTCCTTTTCCCTCAGGGGTGCTTGTCACACCGGTCCGCGGCCCCCCATTGCCGCGAACCGGCTGAACTGCCGGTTATTGTCGACCTGTCAGCGACCCGGGCTTCCCCGCCCTGTCCCTGATTCGGTCCATATCCCTGAAAGGCAAGACCTATGCCATTACCTCTGCTTTTTGCTTCTCAGGCGAGACGTCCGCTCAGTTTGATCCGGCTGATGCCTCCGTCAGGGAAAATATTGAGCCGCACATGGGTGACCGGGCCCAGATCGTTGAGATGAGCGGAGAGATCGTGGACATGATCGGCTTGCAGCTTCTGTTGTGCGATCAGGTCCGGCCAGAACATCGAGGCGGTGATGAGCGCGTCGCCCGCATCCGTTCCGAATTCGCTCATGTCAGCGGCCTGGATCGAGCAGCTGTCGGGAAAGTTGCCTTTGTAATAGGCAGTGTCGACGATCGCCGACGAGATGACGCCGCGGGCGCCGAGCGCGATGACGATCCATTCATTACCCGGAACGCGCCTGCGGCTGGTCTCCCAGCCGTCGCCCATGTTGAGCCCGCGGCCCGGCGCCAGCAACCGGTGATAGGCGCCGTAATGGGCGTCGGAGAAGCCGATGATGCGTCCGCCATTGAGCGAGGCCGAGAGTTCGATCTCGCCGTCGCCTACGCGCGAGCGGTCGAGGAAGGGCTGGCCGTAGACGCGAAGCCGCGCCACGCCGCCATCGGGATAGATGTGCAGGCGCACATGGGTGTAGATCTCCGAGGATTGCGAGGCCAGGTAATGATGCGCGCTCGGCCCCAGCGGCGATGTCGCCAGCACCTCGGTCCAGACGGTTGTGTCATCGGGATCGCCCGTCACATTGCAGGCCTCGATGCGGGCGGCAGGCGGGTAATTGCCGGTGAAATGCGAGGTGTCGACATCAAAGCCATCGATCCGGCCGGCGGTGGCAAGCCGGATGACCGCGAAATCATGGCCCAGAACCCGCTTGCGGCGGCTTTCCCAGCCGTCCATCCACTTGCCGTTGTCGTCATACTTGTCTTCGATGAAAACCGCCGGCTGGTCGGCGAGCATGCGCGCAAGCGGCGCGAAGAACTCGTCGGTGGCAAAGAGCCCCTTGGCGCCGAGCCCTGCGGAGGCGAGGTTGACGGCATTGCGTGCAAAACCCGGAAGCTGGGCCGGCATCTGTTCACTCATCATCTAACTCCTGGCATAATCGGACCGGACCAGACCGTCCGGAATTCAGATCATAGTATGGCAAGAAAATAAGTTCCGGTTTCAAATTTTTCCGGAAGATGTTGAAGCCGCCACCCGCTCTATCTCCGCCCTTGTCCCCTTGATCACATGATCGACGAAGAGTTTGACCTTCGGGTCCTGCAGCCGCTTGTGCGGATAAAGACAGGAGAATGGCTGCGGCGTTGGCGGCGTGGCGCTTGCGACCTCTACCAGCGTACCGGCATCGAGCTGTGTAGCGACGTCGTAGCGGGTCTTGTTGACGATGCCGCATCCGGCCAGCGCCCAGGCGGTCAGCACGTCGCCATCATCGCTTTCGAGCGAGCCTTCGGGATGAAAGCCGCGGATCTCGCCATCGACAAACAGGTTCCAGTAAAACTCGGTGGCGCCGGGATAGCGAAGCAGCAGGCATTTGTGCGCCTTGGCGATGATCTCGTCACCGGTCTCAGGCTTGCCGTGCTTCTTGATATAGCCGGGAGAAGCCACCAGCACGCGCTCGAATTCGTGGATTGCCCGGACCCGCATGTCCGAATCCGGCAGCGGCCCGAGCACGAAGGCCGCGTCGAGCCCCTCCTGGGCGATGTCGACCTTGCGGTCCGACAGTCTGAGCCGCACGCTGATGTCGGGATAGTCGAGCTTGAACCCCGGGATCAGCGGCGCCACCAGCTTTTTGCCCAGCGCCAGCGGAGCGGAGATGAACAAGGTGCCTTTGGGCTGCGCGGTGATCTCGGCAATCCCGCCTTCGACCTCGCGGATCGTATCGAGGATCTTGATCGCGCCCTTGTAGAACAGTTCGCCATGGGCCGTGGCGCGCAGGCTCCGCGTGGTGCGGTTGAACAACCGGACACCGAGGCTTTTTTCCAGATCCGAGATTCGGCTTGAGGAAACCGCGGCCGAAACCCTGAGGTCGCGCGCGGCCGCCGACATGCTGCCGAGTTCATACACGCGCACAAATGTCTTGAGCATGTCCACATAGGCCATGGTCCGTATCCCCCGATCAGACTTTTGCGTCAGTTGACTGCGCGAGGCACGGATTGTCCAGATAAATCAGAAAGCAAGGCGCATTGCCTTGTGGGGAGTGAAAATCAGGCTGTGAAAGCCTTGTCAGCCGTGGCGCTTCAAGCGCACCAGCGCCAGATCCAGCGCCGAGAGAAAGCGCGAGCGGTCCTGACGCGAAAACGGCGCTGGGCCTCCGACCTGCGCGCCGCCAGCCCTCAGATCGGCCATGATCGACCGTGTCGCCACCGCCATGCCGATCGAATCATGGGTGAAAGGCTTGCCGGTGTGGCTCATCACCGCGGCTGCTTCCGCCTTCAGGCAGCGTTCGGCGAGCAGGATGTCGGCGGTCACCACCACGGCGCGCCGCGTCACATAGTCGACGATGCGGTCGTCGGCGGCGTCGAAATTGCCGGGCACGATCTCGCGCTCGACCAGCGGATCGGCCTCGATCCGGAAGAAGCTGTTGGAGACAAAGGTGACGCGCACGCCATGGCGCAGCGCCACCTTGACGCATTCCTCCCGCACCGGGCAGGCGTCGGCGTCGACCAGCAGGCGAATGGGCAGGGTATCGGCAGGTTCCATGCCGCTGCTTTACCCGCTGTCACCCGGTTCGCCAAGACCGCCAGAGCTGTTCTGGTCTGACCTGTCAGGCTAAGGCCGGTTCGCCGGCGCGCGTGAGCATGCCGAACAGATCGCGCGGGTCGTCCGGATCGGCGATCATGTCGAGCTGGACGAAATGCCCGGTCTTGAGCGCCCGTTCATGCACATATTTGAGTGCCGAGAAATCCTCGATGGCAAAGCCGACGCCGTCGAACAGCGTGATCTGCGAGGCTGACGTGCGGCCCTCCGCCTCGCCTGTGATCACCTGCCACAGCTCCGTCACCGGATGGTCGGCCGACATCTGCTGGATCTCGCCCTCGATCCGCGTCTGCGGCGGATATTCGACGAAGATCTGCGACCTCAGCAGGATGTCCTTGTGCAGTTCGGTCTTGCCGGGGCAGTCGCCGCCGATGGCGTTGATGTGAATGCCGTCGCCGATCATATTGTCGGTCAGGATCGTGGCGAACTGCTTGTCGGCGGTGCAGGTGGTGACGATCTGTGCCCCCTCCATGGCTTCCTGCGAGGACCGGCAGGCCGTGACTTTAAGCCCCGATCCGGCCAGGTTGCGGGCGCATTTCGCGGTAGCGGCGGCGTCGATGTCGTAGAGCCGCACTTCCTCGATGCCCACGACCGCCTTGAATGCCATCGCCTGGAATTCCGACTGCGCGCCATTGCCGATCAGCGCCATCACCTTGGCACCCTTAGGTGCGAGATGCCGCGCCGCCATCGCCGAAGTCGCCGCAGTCCTGAGCGCCGTCAGCACGGTCATCTCCGAGAGCAGAACCGGATAACCCGACGACACGTTGGCCAGCAGCCCGAAGGCGGTGACCGTCTGCAGGCCCTGCTTGGTGTTGGTGGGATGGCCATTGACATATTTGAAGCCGTAGAACTCGCCATCCGAGGTCGGCATCAACTCGATCACCCCCGTCTCCGAATGGCAACCGAACCGAGGGGTCTTGTCGAACAATTGCCAGCGGGTGAAATCATGCTCGATCGCGTCGGCCAGTTCCTTGAGCACGGTTTCGACGCCGATGGAATGCACCAGCCGCATCATGTTTTCGACGCTGATGAACGGCACATAGGCGAGGTGGGAAGGCGGGGTCATGGGTAGTCTCCAGATGAAAGGGACGGACGTATGAGAATCAGGCGCCGCGGTTGACGCGGTCGAACACCTTGCGCCCCATCAGGCTTGCGGTGAGGTCGACCATCAGCCGCGCTGTGCGGCCGCGCTCGTCGAGAAACGGATTGAGCTCGACCAGGTCGAGGGAGCTCACAAGACCGGACTCATGCAGCATCTCCATCACCAGATGGGCTTCCCGGAACGTCGCGCCGCCGGGCACCGTGGTCCCGACCGCCGGCGCAATCGCGGGATCGAGAAAATCGACGTCGAGCGACACATGCAGAAGCCCGTTTGCCTCACGGACTGTGTCGAGAAAGCCCTTCAGCGGGGCCACGAAGCCGCGCTCGTCCAACTCGCGCATGTCCACCGGCGTGAGCCGGTGATCGCGCAGCGCCGCGCGCTCGTCCGGATCGACCGAGCGGATGCCGAACAGGCAGATCCGCTCCACCGGCACGGGCGCCGGAAACGGCGGGAAGGCGTCAAAGCCGCTGCAGCCGGCGATATAGGCGACGGGCGTGCCATGCAGATTGCCGGACCTGGTGGTCACCGGCGTGTGAAAATCGCTGTGCGCATCGAGCCAAAGCACGAATAGCGGCCGGCCCTGATCCGCCGCATGGGCCGCGACGCCTGCCACCGTGCCGAGCGACAGGCTGTGATCGCCCCCGAGGAAGATCGGGAATCCCGCGTCCATGGCGCCGCGGGCGGCCGCGGCAAGCGCATTGGTCCAGGCAACTGTCTCCGCCAGGTGATGCACCGCCGGATTTGGGCAGCGGGCCGCTTCGGCCGGCCTCGGCGTCACGTCGCCGCGATCGATGACGATGAAGCCGAGTTCCTCAAGCGTGGCGGCGAGGCCCGCCACCCGGTAGGACGCCGGCCCCATCAGGCAGCCCGGATTGGATTGTCCGCTGTCGACGGGTGCGCCGACCATGATGCAATGCTGGTTCATGATGTTCCCTCTTTTCCAACCCGTCGCAGAGGCGGCTGGCGGTTTGAAGGGGGAATTTTGCCGTTCAGCAGGCCAAAACAGCGCTTGTGTCAGTCCGTCTTGCCATTTTGGCAAATCGTCCCGGCGCAGAGGTCGCGCTTCCATTGCATTCTTTCAGACTGCGGTCCCAGAATTCGCTCTTTGCACAATTGAATTCCAGGTTTATGACCAATTCGAAAAGCCAATGCATCAGATCGGTAACACCTCATGTCTAATCTGGACGACATCGACATCCGCCTGATCGCCGAACTCAGGCGCGACGGCCGCGCCTCAATTTCCGACCTCGCCACCCGGCTGAAGCTGGCGCGCGCCACGGTGCGCAGCCGCATCGAACGGCTGATGGCCAGCGGCGAGATCGCCGGTTTCACGGTTCTCACCCGCGCCGATGTCTCGGCGGCGCCGGTGCGGGGACTGACGCTGATCGGCATCGAGGGTAGGGGGACCGAACGGATCATCGCCCTTCTGCAGGGAATGCCTGCCGTGCAGGTGGTGCATTCGACCAACGGCCGCTGGGACCTGATCGTCGAACTGGCGACCGATACGCTGCAGGAACTCGACGACACGCTGGTGCGCATTCGCAGGTTCGAGGGCATCACCTCAAGCGAGACCAACCTGTATCTTTCAACCCGGCGGCCGTTGAAGCGGCCTTGAGCCATACCCGGTCACAGGTTCCGACGCCTTCAGAGGCGCGCGACCCGATCATCAGGAAATCTTCCCCAGCAGGTGATGGTACCCGGAAGGGCAGGGGCTTGGTGCAGGATGGAACCGGAGCGCTTCTGCCGCGTTGAACAGGACAACCGGCACGATGTGGCGGTGGTTTCCGCTGCCTGTCATCAGGCTTGCTTTCGCGAAAGGATGAAACCCATGGTTCACCAGAACATCACCGACGTCATCAGCAAGATTGTCGAAGATCCGGAGCTCGCGAAGTCCGAGAAGATCAGCCAGCTTGAGAAATTGCGTCAGGACGCCCGCGCCGAAATGCGTGCGGCAAGCGAAAGCGCCATGGTCGATGACGTTGAAACCGGCGACGACCTCAAGCAGCTCGATCTGGCGCTGGAGAAGCTTGGATCGGATCCCGATTCCATTGAGGACAACAGCACCGCGACGCTTTGATCGGGTCAGGTGGAATGGGACCGACTGCGGTACCGCCTGCCTGTCAGCGGACTATGATCGTATCGATCCGTCCGTTGATCTGGGCGCCCTGCGGCAGGCCGCGGGCGAGAAACGGTTCGTA
>Ga0180017_100045_pt1 | contig 49928 bp, 47 predicted proteins | sample KR46_S_MetaG_FD_129674 | JGI IMG/M metagenome (GOLD analysis project Ga0180017, IMG submission 129674) | Groundwater microbial communities from the Olkiluoto Island deep subsurface site, Finland - KR46_S_MetaG | ecosystem: Environmental > Aquatic > Deep subsurface > Groundwater | place: Finland...
CGGCCGCCGAGAGGGCTCAACATAACCAACATTCCAGGGCTCCGGACCCAGTACACGCAGGAAGGTGGCCGGGTTCATGGTACCGGCACCCTTTTCAATGTCGTACGGCTGGGCGATGATACAACCCTGTTCACTCCAAAACCGGTTCAAAGTGAGGATCAGTTCTTGGAAGTTCAAAGCTCGGGTCAAAGCTCGGGTCACCTCTTTCGCGGGAATAAAGATGAAAACCCCCCGCCCGGTATCGTTCCGAGAGAAAACGGGAGGTTTTAGTCAAAATTGATGTATATTAAGTAACAAATTTTAGCCATAAAGTCAAGCTTTTGGGTAAGACGTCGTGATCTCAGCCAAGAAAGACAGAGATTTGGGCTGCTTTTCCAGGTGTACGCCGATGGTGCTCCTGAGGATTCGCGTAATGTCCCGGATGGTGTCCGAATCCGGCTTTAGGTTCGAAAGACGGTCAAGAGGCCAGGACCGTAGCGTTTCCAGCGTTCTGATACTCCCCAGCGAAACACTCAGGGCACCGGACTCCCCGTCTCGACAGGATGCACACAGAATCCCTCCCTGAAGAGGACTGAAAGACAATCCGGGCTGATCTGCGGTTGCTCCGCATCCCTGGCAGGTTTCCAGCACGGGGCCAAACCCGGATACATCCAGCAACCTGATCTCGAAGGCTGGCAACAGCAACGGATGGTCCCCCGTCCCACCCAACCGGGCCAGGATTTCAAGCAATAAGGCATACAACTCGATGTTCGGCTGGCCCTCAGCCGCAAATCCTTCAACCAGTTCACAGGTGTAGGTAGCCCGGGTCAGCGATATTAAGTCAGTGTGCAGATGGCCATGGTAGTCCAAGCCGTCCGCCTGACGGACCGAGTCGATCTCTCGGCCTGCGGCAACCATAAATCGGGCACGGCAGAATGGCTGAACCGCCCCGCGCTTTTGACTGCCCGGTTTAGCCACTCCGTGGGCCCACAACCGAAGCAGACCCCGGTCACGGCTGAAACAAACCAGCACCTTGTCCGCTTCCCGAACCACGTAGGTGCGCAGTACCACGCCTTCGGTCCGGTACAGCTTCATGGGGCGAACGCTTCCCTTCAGGCTCGGTTTAGATTAGAATTACACGAGGAGGAGGTCGGCTCAAATGCGTATCGTAGTAGCCATCACCGGTGCTTCAGGTGCCTTGTACGGTATCGAAACGGTCCGTCAGCTTACGGCCCATGGAGTCGAAACGCACCTGGTGATCAGTAATGCCGCCCGCTATATTATCGTCCAGGAAACCGGTCAATCCCCGGACGACCTTTCTGCTATAGCCTCGTTTACCTATGGTGAGGATGACTTCGCCGCACCGATAGCCAGCGGCTCTTTCCGCCACGACGGGATGGTCATTACCCCCTGCAGCATGAAAACCCTGGCGGCCGTAGCTACCGGCTACGCTTCCAATCTGATTCAAAGGGCGGCCGATGTCTCGATCAAGGAGGGGCGAAAGCTTGTCCTCCTGCCCCGAGAGTCTCCGTTCAGCGCCATCCACTTGGAAAACATGCTCAAACTCGCCCGTCTCGGAATTGTGATAATGCCCCCGGTACCCGCCTTTTACACCCAGCCCGAGACCATCGCCGATATCGTCAGGTTCACGGTGGGGCGCATCCTAGATCAGTTTGGCGTTCCCCACAACCTCATCCGCCGGTGGGGTGAGCCGCCGGTCAGCGAAGATAATTGAGCAGCAACACGGAGGCTACGCTGAAATAAATCAGCATGCTGGTAACGTCCATCAGCGTAGTGATGAATGGTCCGGACGCCAGTGCCGGGTCAATGCCAATGCGGTTAATGATTAGTGGACACAGACTTCCTAAGGCCGTGGCCAGGATCATGCTGCAAGCCAGAGAAAGGCCGACCACAACCCCCAAGGTGGCTGAGCCCTGCCAGACAAAGGCAATTAGGGCTAGGACGGAGCCGCACACCACTCCGACAATCAGACCGACACGCATCTCCCTGAGCATTACCATCACAGCCTGATGCGAGGCTACCTCTCCCGTGGCCAGACCGCGCACGACCACAGCCAGGGTCTGCGTCGCCACATTGCCCGGGCCGCCGGCCATCACCGGGAGAAAGAAAGCAAGTGCCACCACAGATTCCAGTGTCCCTTCAAAGAACTGGATCACACTGCCCGCCAAAAGCGCCCCGAAAAGAAGGGCGATCAGCCAAGGCAGGCGTAAAACCGCCCTCTGAATGTCATTCATCTCCAGATACTGCCCTTCCCGGTGGACGTTCGCGAGGCTCAGGAAGTCCTCGGTGGCTTCCGCCTCGATAACATCCAGGACGTCGTCAACGGTTACGATGCCGAGCAGCACCCCGATGTCATCAACAACCGGGATCACCAGGAAGTTGTACTTCTGGACGACACGGGCAACTTCTTCCTGGTCAGTGTGTACATTCACACTGATCACGGTGGTGCGCATCACTTCTCTAATGCGGGTCCCGGGTGGGGCAGTGATCAGCTCACGAAGCGAAATCACACCGACCAGCTGTTCCTGATCATTGACTACGTACACGTAGTACACGGTCTCAGCCTGACGAGCGGTACGCCGCAAGACCTCGATCGCCTCTTCGATGGTGATTTCCTTATTAATGGCCACGAATTCAGTGGCCATGATGCCGCCAGCGGTGTCCTCGCCGTATTCCAGCAGCTCCTGGACGTCTTCGGCGTCACTCCGGGACATCAAACTGAGATAGTGTTCTTGCTTATCATCCGGCAGATCGCCGATCAAGTCCGCGGCATCGTCCGTGGACATCTCGCGAAAAATCTGGGCCAAATGCTGCTTGCCCAGACCTTTGATTAATGGCGCGATTTGCTCGCGTTCAAGCTCGAAAAGGACCTGAGCGGCCTTAGCGTTATCGATGATACGGAAAATAGTAAGCTGCTGGTCTAGGTCAAAGGCGACCAGTGCTTCGGCCAGGTCGGCGTAGTGAACGTCAGCCAGATACCCGGCCAGTTGCTCCAGAGCGTCTCCAGCGAGAAAACCACTAATGGTCTCCTGCACTTCGTACACTGCAGCCATGGAGATCCACCCCCCAAAGGTTAGGCGGGCTCTACCCGGGGTAGGCCCTGCCTGCCGGTACTCGGCGGTTGCTCAAACCGTGTTGAGTCAATATCCACGTAGGCCCACCCCCTATAAAAGAGTAGAAAGCCACCTTTGGCACGGGGCTTTGTAAGAATGGATGTAAACCAAAACCAATTTATCAGTTAATCCAGCCAATGTCAACGACAAGAAATTACTTTCCACTGCCCGCGTTTCTTCTGTGTCGCGCCTTTTCCGGGTCTGTAATTCCCAGACGCAACGCTTTCTTACGCACCGCTTCGCGCAGAGCCAACTGATCGTTAGACAGGTCACCGTTTTGAACCCGCTCCAACAGGATGCTCAACATCTGCTTCACCTGCGGCCCACGACCAACCAGTGACGCCACCTCCCCGCCACTGATGGCCAGGTCTTCAGCGTAGAAGGGCACTTTTATCAGGCAGTGCTGAACCATGTTCTCCAGGATTACGTTTTCATGGATTATCTGATCCGGATCAACTTTCCCCCCGCGCAGATCGGCGGCGCGTAGGATCAAGCTTTGCCTGGTAGCCTCCGCCAGCTCCTTGCGGCCCGAAATTCCACCGGATAACCTTTTCAGCCATTTCACCACGGATTCCTCAACAGGCTTGGGATAGTCCATGTGCTCTCGCACTAACCAGGCCACTCGACCCGCAAAAGCCGGCGGCATGCGCAGGCGGTTCATGATCGTGAGGGCGATATCAGCCCCTACCCCTGCGTGTCCGTAGTCAGCCGGAAAGTCATGTTTGTTGAGGCGCCTCACACCGGGCAGGCCTTTCGCCACATCATGCAGCAATGCTGCCCAGCGAAATAATGGCTCCGGAGTAACATTCTCGACCACGCTCAGGGTGTGGTCCCATACGTCAAGACTATGGTATTTTGGATTTTGCTCCACACCGACCAGCCGGTCTAGTTCCGGCAGTACGGGGATTATCTCTTCGCTTCCACAGCTGCGACAGCGGCAGGCCGTGTTGAAAAGCCCGGTTTCCTGCATCAGGCGCAGTCCCTTCACCGCCTGCGGAGCCAGCAGTATCTTCTCAATTTCATCCCGCACCCGTTCCACAGACAAGCCTGCCACTCGCGGTAGGGCATAGACAATGGCCTCCCGGGTATCATCTTCGATGGTGAACCCGTATTCGGCCACAAAGCGGCACGCCCTGAATATGCGCAGGGCATCCTCCTCAAAGCGTTCCTCAGGGTCACCGACCGCACGCAGTACCTTCTCCTCGAGCGCCTTCCTGCCGCCAAAGGGGTCAAAAATCTCTCCCTTAAGATTCATGGCCATGGCGTTAACCGTAAAGTCACGGCGTGCGAGATCGTCCTCAAGAGCCCAGACAAACTCCACCTTCTCGGGACGGTGGGCGTCCTTTCCGTAAATCTCCGTCCGATAGGTGGCGATTTCGATTTCCTCGCCATCAAGAATCCACGCCATTACCCCAAAAGCCGCACCCTTACGGTAGGCCTTAATCCGATTCTCCGCGGCAAGAGTCATCACCGCTCGCGGGCAGGCGTCGGTACAGATGTCGTACTCTTTAGGCACACGTCCGAACACCATGTCCCGTACGGCACCGCCTACTACCGATACCTCGTAACCGGCATCAGAAATAATTTGCATCACCTTGCGTACACTGGGGGTGAATAGAGGCATTAACTACGTCCTTTCGCGCCCATCCCGGATACTTAGTCCATGTTAACCCCAACCATTTCTCTTCTACACCGCGGCAACCACTCCTGCTTCAAAAACAGGAGACAACAAATATCCCCCACCCATTTCAGTCTTTGCCCTTGATCACAGCTAAAGGCCGGAGGCGGGCTACCAGGCGGGTCATGTTAATGGCTGCGAGGGTGTCCACAACCTCATCGATATCTTTGTAGGCCTGAGGTGCCTCGTCCACGATGTCCTTATAGCTGCGTGTGTTGTAGAGCACTTTTCCCATCGACCGCTCAAAATCATCTCGAGTAATCGTCTTTGCGGCTGCAGTACGGGACAAGGTGCGTCCGGCTCCATGGTTTACAGAATAGAAAGATGCGGCCGTATCTTGAGTGCCGACCAGCACATAGGAGGCAGTCCCCATGCTACCGGGAATCAGTACCGGATGACCCGTGTCACGGTACACCGTGGGATTATCACCGTGCCCGGGGGGAAGCGCCCGGGTGGCCCCTTTTCGGTGCACCAGCACTCTCCGCCCGTGGTGGGTTTCCCATTTCGCAATGTTGTGAGCCACATCATAAACCAAGCGCATCCCGAGCTTCTCAGGCGTTCCTAAGACCTTAATCAGGGCACCCACCGTCTCGTGCGTGATCATCTGGCGGTTCGCAAAGGCGAAGTTTACAGCGCAGGCCATCGCCTGATAGTAAGCGATCCCTTCCGGGGAATCAGCCGGAGCACAGGCCAGACCCTTACTGGGTAACTCAATGCCGTATTTCTTAGCTGCCGATAGCAGGCTCTTACTATAGTCCGTACATATCTGATGCCCGAAACCCCGGCTCCCAGTGTGAATCATCACCGTGAACTGGCCCGGGAAGAGACCGAACTTGGCGCCCAGCTCGACGTCGAATATTTCGGTGACTTCCTGGAACTCGATAAAGTGATTACCCCCGCCAAGCGTACCGAGTTGAACCGCACCGCGTTTGGCTGCGGCAGGGCTGATCGCATTCAAATTCGCTCCGGCCAGACAACCGTTTTCCTCAATGCAGTCCAGGTCCCGGCTGGTGGCGTAGCCCCCTTCAATCAGCGCTCGTACCCCCTCATGCACTACCCGTTCGAACAATCGAGCGGTAAGGTTCGCCTGCCTGCCCTTCTTCCCTACTCCGCTTGGGACACAATCCTCCACGCGCTCCATTAGCTTACGCAGCACTGGTACTGTAAGTTCACCGGCCGCTAATTCAGTGCGAATGAGCCGGACCCCACAGTTGATATCCATACCGACAGCACCCGCTGAGATAACGCCACCTGGAGTCACGGCCATTACTCCCCCGATCGGCAGGCCGAACCCCTCATGGATATCCGGCATTCCCACCACGGGGTCGACTACGCCCGGGAGAGCAGCAGCATCGGCTAGCTGGGCCAGAGACTTGTCTTCCTGAAGCAGTCGTTTCAAGTTCGGATTTACGTAGACCATTCCGGATACCCGCATTTTCCCGCGACGCGGCAGGCGGTAGCGGTTCATCCCTGCTCTAACCAGTTCCACAATCTTGCTCCTCCAGCCAGCGCTTAGCACTCTCTCAACCCGATGTAATGTTTATCGTTTATGCACCGGTAAGGCTTGTCACTAGGCAATCCGTTAAGTAAGTGTCGTGACCCCATTTCTTATCAGCCTGAGTGTTATGTTCATGGTTTATGCGTAGGCAGAGATTGTCAATAGGGAAGGTTCTCTATCCGGGAACCTGGCTCTGTTCAGGCTCGGCGGAAGCTTTCAGAATCGGCTTCAGCAACACCGCCAGCGCCGCCAGCCCCAGTACTCCGCATACGGCGAAGGCGGCGGAAGCTCCGAGCCATTTGGCGGCGGCCCCAGCCATCAGATTACCGAAGGGGGCCATCCCCATAAACACCAGCGAATAGACACTCATGACCCGACCCCGAAGCTCGTCGGGGACAACCAGTTGGACGGTGGTGTTGACCGTACCGGCAAAAGCCAGCATCGACCACCCGGACAACACCATAATCGGTAGAGCAAGCCAGAAGACGCTAATCGGGGCCAGGAACACCTGCGTCAGACTCACTCCGATGACACCGCCGATCAGCAGTGAGCGCTTGGGCCCGAGATGGCTGAAGTAGGCTAGAAACAGGGAACCGATCATTGCACCTAGGCCGTGGGCGGCCAGTAGAAAGCCGAAACCTTCCGCACCCTGTTTCAGCACATCCCTGGCGTAAACTGGTACTAGCACGTTGAAATTGAAGGCGAACAGACTCACCAGGGCTAGAAGCAGCATTGGGTAGAGAACCGTCGGGGTGCGCCGGATGTACCTTAATCCCTCGCCGATCTCTGCGAACACCCGTCTGCTTTGATGGGTGGCGAAGGCCCGATCTTCAATGCGCAGGGTCAGCAACCCGAGCAGTACCGCCAAAAAGCTGATTCCGTTCAGGAAGAAGCACAGCGGCAGGCTGATATAGGCGATCAGCACTCCCGCGATCGCAGGCCCCACCACCCGCGCCCCGTTAAAGACCGAAGCGTGCAGGGCGATGGCATTCATCAAATCTTTCTTGCCGGTCAGTTCCACCAGGAAGGCCTGGCGGGCGGGAATGTCCAGTGAATTGGTCAAACCAACCACCAGCGCCAACCCGAAGATGTGCCAGAACTCCACGATTTGCAGATAGCTTAGGGTACCAAGGGCAAAGGCCACCAGCATCATTACCGTCTGACAAGCAATGATCAGCTTACGCTTGGGCACATGGTCGGCGACCACTCCGCCGAGCAGGGAGAACAATAAGATGGGCGCGAACTGTGCCGCACCCACCACACCAAGCAGAAACGGGGAATTTGTTAACTCCAGAACCAACCAGGCCATCGCCACGGATTGCATCCAGGTACCGACTACCGAAACGGTCTGACCAAGCCAGTACCGGCGGAAGTTGGTGTGTTGCAGGGCGGCCCAAGGTTTGGCTCTGGACGCCGAAGGGGTTTTACGCTGCAGGTCTTCGGCCGCAGACGGTTGTACCGGCATTTCCAGAACTCCTCAAGGAAATTGACTAGCTACAGGCGTGATCGTAACAAACTTTCGGTGTTTCGGTCAATTCCCTTGTTGTTGGATATAGATCCGGGGCACACGGACGCTCAGCGCACAGGTGATTTCGTAGTTGATGGTACCAATCTTCCCGGCTGCGTCCTCAACCGGTAAATGCACACCGTCCTGTACTCCGTAGAGGACGACCTCATCGCCGATGGCGACACCATCAATGCGCGTGACGTCCACGATGATCTGATCCATGCACACGGTACCCACTACCGGGGCTCGCACCCCGTGCACGAGAACCTCGCCCTTATTCGACAGTAGTCGCGTGTAACCGTCCCCGTAGCCGGCCGGAACCGTGGCCAGAACCCGGGTATCCTCGGTGGTATAGGTACATCCGTAGCTGATACCTGTTCCCGCGGGAACCTTCTTCACCATACTCACCTGGGCCTTAAGGCTGAGCGCCGGCCGCAGTTGAACGTTCTTGTGATCAACCTGGTCGGACGGGTAAAGGCCGTATAGCATGAGGCCTGGGCGCACCAAGTTCATGTGACTCTCCGGGATGTCGATTACGGCCGCGCTGTTGGCCGCGTGCAGCACCGGAATGTCTAACCCGTCCTGCCCCAGCGTGCATGTCAGCTCAAAGAATTGGAGCAGTTGTTGGTTGGCATGACGCTTGTCCTTCTCATCGGCTTTCGCAAAGTGGGTGAACAGGCCCTCGATCACCAGGTGAGGTAGAAGGGCAATCTGCAGAATCTCTTTGTAGATTTCATCGTTGACCTGTAGCCCAAGCCGGTGCATACCGGTGTCTATTTTAAGATGAACCCGGGCTGATATCCCAGCCTTTCCGGCTTCCACCGAAAAAAGTCGGGCTAATTCGTAGTTATAAAGGGTAACTGTAAGTTCATTCTCGAGGACTTGACGGTAGGCTGCGGGGGGCGTGTAACCAAGCAGTATAATCGGCGCTTCGATACCGGCCCGACGAAGTTCAACGCCCTCCTCCGGTCGGGCTACCCCCAGGCGATCCGCTCCGTTATTGAGGAAAATCCGTGCGGCATCCACCAAGCCGTGCCCGTAAGCGTTGGCCTTGACTACAGCCATGATTTCGGTACCGCGCCCAACCAGCCGAGAGACCTCGTGCAAATTGTGGATAAGAGCTGAAGCATCGACCTCGGCCCACACCGAATGCTCACCCATTATTGGGTAGTCACCTTCTCTCCACTTCTTTGAGGGCAGCAGGTATGCTCTCTATAATCGCACCCGCGGTCAAGCTCATCTGACCGGTATTCTCCGCCGCCAGATCTCCGGCCAGACCATGCACAAAGGCGGCAGCAGCCATGGCCTTTGTCGGAGCACAGCCCTGAGCTAGAAGGGCCGACACCAGCCCGGTCAGGACGTCTCCGGAACCGGCTGTAGCCATTCCCGGATTACCGGTGGGATTGACATATGTCTCCCTCAAGCCGGCGATAACCGTGGGCCGTCCCTTGAGGGCCACGGTACAGCCCCAGTTTACGGCTGCGATCTCTGTTGTTCCGATACGATCACTCACCAGGTTAGCGACGGGCACCCCTAACAATCGGCTCATCTCACCCGGGTGGGGAGTAAGCACAAATGGAATGCCACCATCCAGGGCTGTTCCACCACCCACGCCCAACAAGGCCAGAGCATTTAAAGCGTCGGCATCCAGGATACAGGGAATCCTAACGTCAGACAAGACCAGCCTCACCATTTCCACAGTCTCCGGGTGTACCGAAAGCCCCGGACCCAATGCCATCACCGTGGCCTTTTTCTGAAGGTCAAGGATATGGTCGCGGGCCAGAGGGCTGATCGTGCCGTCCAGTGTCTCCGCCAATCCTGCGGTCATTGCTTCGGGCACAACGCCGGCTGCCACATCCTGCAGGCTCCTCGGTACCGCCAGAGTCACCAACCCAGCCCCGCCCTTCAAGGCTGCCCGGGCCGTTAAGCAGGCGGCACCCACCATTCCGCGTGAGCCCCCGATTACTAGGACGTGACCGAATTGTCCCTTATGAGCACCTGGCAGCCGGGGCTTCAGCCACTCACTAATTTGTTCCGCGGTAATCAAGCGGCGCCTGAGACCGTCGGACACCCCGCGGGGGATGGAGATATCCGCCACATGTACCGTTCCGGCGTAGTCGGTCCCCGGTTCCAGAAGCAGTCCCAGTTTGGGAAAACCGAATGTAACGGTGTGGTCGGCCATAATGGCCGTTCCCCGCACCGTACCGGTGTCCGCGTGCACCCCCGAGGGCAGATCCACGGATACAACCACCCGCTCTGAATCGTTGACTGTTTCGACCAGCTTCTTAAGCCGATCCTGGATCTCACCCCGAAAACCCGTTCCATACAGAGCGTCAATCACCAGATCAGCCTGCATCAATGCCAGGTGAAGCACCTGTAGTGAGTTTCGATCCTGGATGCTATAAACCTTTTGCCCCATCCTCTGCCAAATATCGTAGTTCACACGAGAGTCACCAGCCAGTGACTCTGGGTCGGAAGTCAGCATCAAGCGTACTCGGGCACCGTGGTTAACAAGATGGCGAGCGGTCACAAGACCGTCACCCCCGTTGTTTCCGGTGCCGCACATAACCAGTACAGTCTTGTCTGCTACGGTCCCGAGCAGTTCGTGAACCGTACGATAAACAGCCAGACCGGCGTTTTCCATCAACACGAGTCCGGAAATGCCGTATTCGCTAGTAGTTTTCTGATCAATCTCACGCATTTCTGCTGCCGTAACGAGGTGCAAACGGGTCGCCTCTCTTTCCAATGTGGTCCTTTACAGGCTGCCCAGGGCGACCGCAAAGGCCACAGCATATTCACGTTCGTGGGAAATAGACAGCATGATCTCGGTGATGCCTTGCTTCTCAGCCTCTCGGGCAGCACCACCGGAGAGAACCACCTGCGGGCGACCGGATGAACAGTTCCGGACTTCCACATCCTGCCACCCAAATCCGCTCAAACCGGTTCCGAGCGCCTTAAGCACCGCCTCCTTGGCGGCGAATCTGGCGGCATAACAGGCCCACACCGCTCTTTTTGAACGGCAGTAGTCCCGTTCCTCGGATGTAAACAACCGCAAGAGGATTCTGCCGGTGGTGCGATCCACGGCACGGTGAATCCGAGCCACCGATACCACGTCGGTGCCGATCCCGCGAACCGTACCGGCTTTGCTCTCCACGTCCTAAAACCCCAGAATCCGGCGAAGTTTCTTGGCCTGAGCACGGCTCAGGGGCACCTCACTACGGTCAGTATCGTCCATTACAAGCGTGTAGGTTCCGTTGAAGAAGGGGATAATCTCCTTTACCTTGCGCAGATTAACGAGGCAGCAGCGGTGGGTGCGGTAGAAGACTCCCGGATCAAGCCGAGCCTCCAGTTCCTTTAGAGTGAAGTGTGTTGACAGTACATCAGAGAAGGTCTTTACGAATACGGCATCCTGCTCTGTATAGGCATACACTATTTCTGCCAGGCTGACCAGTACGGTCTTCCCGTTCATGTCAGCCGGGATCCGGTCGATCTTTATTCTGGCCACTTCTTCGTCAAGCTTGCCCTGATTTCTGGTTCCAGTGTCCTGGGTCGCTTTTAGCACTTTGTTGACCGCCATTCGCAGCCGGTTTTCCTCAATCGGCTTAAGAATGTAATCAATGGCGTTGACGTCAAACGCCCTTAAGGCATACTCATCGTATGCGGTGACAAATATGACGTAAGGGGGCTTCTCCATCTCCTGAATTGCGGCACCAAGTTCAAGTCCATTCATTCCCGGCATGGATATGTCCAGAAACAGGATCGAATAACCCAGAGCTTTGATGAGGGCCAGCGCTTCGGACGCATTTGCTGCCTCACCGACGATCTCTATATCCTCAAACTTACCTAGGATGTAACGCAGTTCCTGCCGTGCCGGATACTCGTCATCCACGATCAGGGCTCTAAGCTTCAATGGATACTCCCCCCTGATTGTTCTGGGCCTGATTTGGCATCAGCAACGGCAGCACAAACCGGATTCGCGTACCTTTGTCCTCTGCGCTGTCGAGCTTCAGACCGTGCTCTACCCCAAAGAGGTTCTTCAGTCGCTCGTTAACATTACTCAGTCCCACGCCGCTCCCGGATCCAAATCCCGGTGAGAAAATATGCGGCAGGATATCTCCCGGAATACCGACTCCGTCATCCGCGATTTCTACAGCCATTAGGTCGCCCTGCCGGCTAACCTTAATGCTGACCGTTCCGTTGCCCATCTTGGGCATGATTCCGTGTTTTACAGAATTCTCCACAAGTGGCTGCATGGTTAGCACCGGCACTTCATAGTCCAGCAGACTCTCATCAACGTCCCGCACAATCTGTAGTTTTTCCTGAAAACGCGCTTTCTCCAGGATCAGATAGGCCTCAACACACTCGAGTTCCTCCTCTAGGGTACTGAAGTGGCCAGTGCGCTTAAAGGCGTGGCGGAAGAATGCCGCCAGGCGGATTAACAAACGGCGTGCCGTTTCGGGATCGGTGCGGATGAACATAGTGATAGTGTTAATCGTATTGAACAGAAAATGCGGGTTAATCTGTGCCCGCAGAGCGTCGAGTTCCGCCCGTGTAACCAATTGGGACTGACGCTCCAGAGCCTCCAGTTCCAGCTGCACTCCGAGCAACTGCGCAATGCCGACGGCAAGCTTCACGGTGACAGCGGGCATTGGGCCTTTTTCGGTGCGATAAAGCTTGATGGTGCCGATAACCTCGTCCCGCAGTTTTAACGGTACGATTACGGCGCTGGCCAAGGGACAATTGCAGTCACTGACCGGACATTGGAGGTCGGCCTGTTTCTCAGCAATCTTCATTTCCCCGGTATTGATCACCTGATGGGTCGCTCTGGTAGCAATTTTACGTCCCGGCGGATGGCGTTCACAGCCGGGACCGATAAAGGCCAGTACCCGCTCACGGTCGGTGATCGCTACGGCCGGCACATCACCGATCTTCTGGATCAGTTCGGCCGTCTTGCGGGCGGTCTCCTCGTTTAGCCCCTTACGCATGTATGGTAAGGCCTCGCTGGCAATCTGAAGCGTAGGATCAATCGGTTGGTCATCGAGCTTCACGGTGATCACTTTCCGGCCGGCCTGCTGGGCCGGAAACAAATAATACACAATGATCCCGTTAACCGCACCGATGGCGAGTGCCAGCGGCCAAAGCTGTACATCCCAGATCAGAATCGCGGCCACCATCACCAACTGACCGGCGGCAAACCACAAACGCCGCCGTTCATACCATTTGGGTTTCACGACGCAACTCCTCTCTAGTCAAAGGGAAGAATGGTTACTACTAATATACTACAGATTAGAATGACGGTAAATCAGGCCTCATCACGAGGTATGTTAGACATCCTCGAATGCGCCCCTCCAGCGCGCAGGGAGGTGCAGGGAGACCACCTTGGCCAATTCGCTAATCACAATCCGCTTTCCGAACCCTGTTTCCCACCACCGGTTGGGGTCGAAGGACCGGCTAGGAGCAGCTGAATAGATCAGTCTGGACCGATCCTCTTTAAAGACCGGTTCAAATACCATTTGTACCCGGCGCATGTGGTATGGTGATGAAACCACAACCGCCGATTCAAACCCGTAATCATCCATTAACTGTTTGATAAACAGAGCGTTCTCCTCGGTAGTCTGGGCCTGCGCTTCCTTGATCACAGAGGCTGCTGGCACGCCGAGACCGACTGCATGCCGAAACATCAAGTCTGCAGCGGCCGTTTCCTGGTAGATGGCTCCACCAGAAACAATAACCCTATCCGCCGTTCCGAGGTGAAACAGATCAGCACCGTGCTCCATCCTCTCCCCTCGGTCACCTGAGAGCACCACAATCACATCAACGCGGTCTACTTCCTGGTCAACCAGCAGATACTGGCCAGCCAAAGGCAACAGCAACCAACCCACACCCACGATTACCAGCAAGACAACGCACAACACCGCCAACTGCTTGCCAAGTCGCTGCAGGCGAACAAAGGCCGTTGGGCGACTGTGGTCCTTTAGGTTGCCCTTCTTCCCTTTTTTCGGTTTCCTATTGGAACGAAGTGAATTCAGAGGGTTCATCTCTTTCCTCATACTACGCAGTTTCGACCCTGGCGCTTGGCCTGATAGAGGCGCTCGTCCGCCGCGCTGAGGAGTCGGTCGGCAGCCTTTTCGGGGGATTCTGATGGCAATCGATCGAGCGTAGCAATGCCCATACTGAGAGTAATCTTCAGCCGGTTTCCGTCTACTTCGAGAATACTGTTCGAGACGTGTTCACGGATCCTTTCGGCCGCGTCCCTGGCCTGCACCTGGTTGGTGCCCGGAACCAGGATCACAAATTCATCGCCTCCATAACGGGCCATAATATCATAGGGGCGAAGCATTGTGCTGATCTTGCTAACGACCTGAACCAGAACCTGATCGCCGGTACGATGACCATGTCGGTCATTGATCTGTTTAAAACCATCGACATCAAAAAATATCACCGAAAGCTTGTTGCCGGTTCGTTCCGCTGAGGCGATCTCCTCACCCAGGCGGGAGAACAAGTATTTTCTGCTGTGCACCCGGGTCAACTCGTCGGTGACTACCATATGTTGCAGCTTGTTGTTGGCCTCCTCGAGGGAGGCCTTATGCATCCACTCGGCCTTGGTTTTCCGGTCCAATTTCTCAGCCATCTGGTTGAACGATTCTGACAGCGACTGGAACTCGGTACAGTATCCCCCAGAAACCCGATGGCTGAAATCACCGTTTCCGGTCTTTTCCACCGCCCGGCGTAATATCTCCAGCGGTCGAGAGACCACTCTCTTCGATCGCCTTCTCCAAAAATTGTCCGATTGTAACAGCCCCGATCAGGGCCAAGGTCTCACATTGCACAATCCGGTCTTCTTTAATTTCGTTCGACTCACGGTTTATACTAAAAAGGGCAAATCCGATAATGACCGGAAATAGGACCATTAGAAAAATCAAAGTGATTCGAACTCGCAGCGTAAAGAGCCTCCGGGATCTCAAGCACTTCACCGTCTTTCAACCTTTGGCCAGGACTTATCTAACTCTTAAACCTTGAAGATCAATGTCACCGCTTTCTTGGTTTAAGACCGCCTTAATCCTACGCATCGCGGTGTCCAAAGTGAGCGAGCGGTTCTCGATCTGGATCACTAATCCCGGATATGATAAATCGACACGAACGATGGCCTCACGCTGGATCTGGATCTTGGTCTTGCTCACGGCGCGTTCGTTCCCTACCGTGACCACCGTAACGTCGCTTTTTGACTGAACCAAGCCGCCTGTCCGGTGGCCTCAACTAGGCTGTTTGTCACAGCGGCCAGAACAATATCCGAACGCCGCCCGCTAAGCGTCATCAGTTCGGATTTGGCTGTACGCAAGTCGGTGAGAGCAATTATCAGCGGCCGGATTGTCTCCAGTGAAACCATTTCAATACTGAGAAACACCTTGGCTAAAAAACCACTCGCTCTTTCAAGGCTTTCCGGTAGCCACAGTCCGGCCTTCTTGGTAATGGAAACCATATCGCGCAGTTGGCTGACCCGGGGCCGGATTCCTTTAAACCGGTGGTCAACAAGAACCATTAAGGCCTGCCCTGCCGTTATCGAACGGCCACCGGCAAGGCTACTCTGTACCAGTTGGTTGCAGCTTACCAGAGCAAGCTCATATTCGGTTGTCAACTCGTTAAGCAATAGCTGGTATTTTGCCAGGTGGGCTCCCTTCCCTCCAGCCCTGATCTCACTGGAGAACACATTACCCTTGACGACCACACCCCGCCCGCCTGTTATAACCGCTCCAGACACTGAGCCGGATATTTCGATCTGTCCGTCGGCGTGTACAGCCATCCCTTCAGCCACCGCACCGCGAACCCTAACATCCCCCGAAAAGCCAATGCTACCAGATTTCAAGTTTACGTCAGCATCGTGTTCAAGTACGGGAACGATCTCAAACCGATAGGTATCACCATCCCGGCGAACTATAGGCCTACCGCTCATAGCTGTTCTGACGCTAAGACCATCAGCCGAAACCTCGGTGTTGCTCCCTGCCTGGAACGGGAACTTTTTCGGTTTTGGAGGCGGCACAGTTTCACCGGTTAGTGCCATCCCATCCTGACCTGGTATGCTTTCGCTCTTAATCGCTAGCAGAGTTCCCTGACCTACTGAGGTATAAATTTGGAGATCCTTGAAGTCAACACTGCCATCAGTCCGAACCGCAGGTAGTCCCTTGCCGGCTATCTTAAGCAGGACTTCCACGTACTCATCAACAGGTATACCTGGAGGTGTCCCTTGTGCTGCCAGAAATCGACCGCCCTGCCCCCTACCCAAAAACACGCTGATGCTCTCTTCAATAATGCCATAAATGATGCCTTTTTCCCGCAGGAAGTTAAGCACTTCTTGTACCGTCCATGGCATGGATGTGCTAACCTCCGGGTTGCTTTTCAATTCAATATGCTTTGCAGGAGAATGGTCAATTAGAGAATAGCTGGTTTTAACCTCGGGGGTGACTTCGAGCCAGGCCTGCATTCGATCGCGGCTGATCTCCAGTACTAATCCGCCGGGTTTGGAAACAACCCGTGGAAGCAACATGATTTCGTCCCGGGACGTCAGGGCAGTCGAACCCGCACACTCACGGCCGTTTACCAACAGGATGATTTCGGGCGCAGGGATAACCGTAGCGGGCTCGCCATTTTCAGGTGAGCCTTCTGCATATAGCCGTCCGCCTTTCACCCACACCTGTCCCTGCATTAACGGGTAACCTCCTAACTAGGGATAGGTTTCAACATAAACCCTGCTATTTCCTGTCAGTTAATATTGAATAATCCATTAATCGGACAATATTCCTGTTCCCTTTCCGTGAACAGTTCGTATCCAAAAGTTCGGTCCGGCAGGAGTTTCGCCTATAATGTGGTGACTTAGACTTGCGAGGTGAGTTGTGGTGGTTACGTGCAAACTGTGCGGTGCGTCCGGTTTTCTGCTCCGCGTCGACGGATTGGGTCTGTGCGACGAATGTGAGGGAATATTTGCTATCGAACTTCGCCAGCGTACCCGAACGATTGAAGAGGCGCACCGGGCTCTTTCTTCCCCCGTTGATCCAGAAACCGCCCTGGAGTTATGGGAACTGATTCGGCAAAACGCGCGCGAGTTGCTTGTGTACGAGGAGATGGACCTTCCCATCAAACCGGTCCCTTCGCGATTGCTAAGCGAAGTCTCGGAGGCCGTCGATGCCCTGCACGTGCAGATAGTACGTGAAAGAGTGGAGCGCATTCTAACGCGGGCGGAACAGGCGGACTCCAATCGAGCCAAGTCCAGAGACGCCTGCAAAGCCATCTCCCGGATTGAACCGGCCCGCCAGGAGATCGAAGGCGACAAAAACCCCCTTGATGAACTGGAGTCCAGAGTCAGACAGTTCTGCAACCGTGTTCAGTTCATTCCCTTTCTCGAAGCCTTCCGATAAGGTATACCGTGCCACCATCTGGGACATGATGGTTCATCCGCAGTACCGTGGGTTTGGTCTAGGCTCTAGGATTATGGAGGCAGCGGAAGGTTAGATTACCAAGGAGGATCGGGTCATTCCATAGTCCCTGCTATTCACGGTTGTGTGGAAATCTACCCTTGTACTGGAAAGGAAGTAAGCACCCACTCACCGAATAGTATTGATATACTCTTTCTCAAAGGACGGACGATCAATGTCGGACTCACATGATCCTCGCATCGAGGCCGGCCTGATTCGGTTTGATGAGCTGTTCGATTATGACGAGCTTACTAAACTGATGGATTCTTTCTTCGCTGCCACCGGAGTCTTCACCGGCATCTTCACCCCTAGGACGGCTGAGATGCTGAATAGCTCAAGTCAGGCACCCCTATGCTCCATGCATCGGCTTTCACGCTCTGCGGGCCGTATATGCGCCCGTGATGTGCAATTACTGGTTGAAGCAGTTGCTCTGTCCGGAGCGTGTCAAACCCGCACCTGCCCGCATGGACTGATCCATTCAGCCTGTCCGTTGATCATTGAGGGTCAGGTCATCGCCGTCCTGCTTGTGGGTCAGGTTCTGTTCACCGACCCGGATATGGTTCGATTTCGACTTCAGGCTGCCGACTTCCAGATTGACGAAGCTGAATACCTTAGGGCTGCCTCTGCGCTGAAAGTGATACCGGAAGATCAATTCCAACAGGTGGTTGATTTCATCAGCCAATGTATCACCCTGCTTGCAAACGACAGCTTGCGCCACGAGCACCACCTCATCCTGGAGAGACAATTATCCGCCGAGCAAGCCCGGTTAGAGGCAATATTCAAGGGTTCCGGCGACGGTATGCGCATCATCGGGAACGACTTCATCATTTTGGATCAAAACCAGCAGATGGATCGTCTGTCGGGGGTGCCTAAGAGCCGGAGTGTCGGCGAGAAATGCTTCCGCTCGTTTCACCATGCCTTTTGCGGCACCGATGACTGCATTATGGGACGAATCCTCTCCGGAGAAGAAAGTATTTCCTTGGAACTTACCAAAAGGCGGCCGGACGGCGGCCATGTGGAAGTCAGCCTTATCGCCACCCCTCTGAGGAATGAATCGGGTGAAATTATCGGTATTATCGAGAGCTACCGTGACATTAGCGATATGAAAACACTGCAGCAAGAGCTTCTGGAACAGAAACTGCACTTTGAGGCTCTGTTTCAGAGTTCGGCTGACGCCATTGCGTCTCTTGACCGGCAGCACCGGGTCATAGATATAAACCCCCAATTCACAAAACTGTTCGGGTACACCTTGGATGAACTGAAGGGACGAAACATCGACGACTTTATAATACCCGAAGTTTGTGTGGATGAAGGTCGGGATCTGACCCGCAGGGTCTTGCTCGGTCAGTCGGTGGAGAGGGAAGCGCCCCGTCTCACCAAAGATGGCAGTACCATCCTGGTATCAATCAGAGGCGGTCCCCTCCAGGTAAACGATGAAGTAGTCGGTGTGTACACGCTGTACACGGATATCACTGAGCGCAAACGGGCAGAGTATCGCCTGCAATACTTATCCACCTTTGATGCCCTCACGGAGTTGTACAACCGGGCCCACTTTGAAGCGGAAATGACCAAACTGGATCTGATCCGCAGCGGACCGGTTACGATCATTACATGCGACATTGACGGACTGAAGATTGTCAACGACACCTGGGGACACGAAGCCGGCGACCAATTCTTGAAGGAAGCAGCAGAGGTGCTCAGGCGCTCCTTCCGCACCTCCGATCAAGTAGCTCGAGTCGGTGGGGATGAGTTTGGGGTGATTTTGAAGGATACAAACCGCCAGGCTGCGGAAAAGGTCTTCGAGCGCATCAGGGAGGAAATCGCCGTATTTAACCAGGCTACTCCCAAGATACCGTTAAGTATTTCTGTTGGCATGGCCACCACCGACGATCCTGAAATGAGTACGCGTGACCTGTTCAAGGAGGCGGACAATAATATGTACCGCCAGAAGCTACTTTCAAACAGCAGCGCCCGGAGCGCTATTGTCCAAGCCCTGATGACCGCTTTAGAAGCCCGGGACTTTATCACTGAGGGCCACGCCGACCGAATGCACCACCTAGCGGTCAGACTCGGTCAAAACCTTGGTCTATCGGATCGGAGCCTCGCCGATTTGCACCTTCTGGCCCGTTTTCACGATATTGGGAAGGTCGGTATTCCGGATCGCATCCTGTTTAAAGCGGGTCCGCTGACACCCGATGAGCGGGCCGAAATGCAGCGCCATTGTGAGATTGGACACCGCATCGCTTTCACCGCACCTGATTTAGTGCCCATTGCCGGTCTGATCCTTAAGCATCATGAGTGGTGGAACGGCAAAGGCTATCCCCTTGGCTTGAACGGTCATGACATTCCTTTGGAATGCCGTCTGCTGGCTATCGTCGACGCTTACGACGCGATGACCAATGACCGACCCTACCGCAAGGCGATGGCGCATGATGAAGCCCTCACCGAACTCCACCGTTGCGCCGGCATACAGTTCGACCCTGACCTTACCGCTGCCTTTATTAAACAGGTCACGGAAAACGGTCGTTCTAACCTTGATGGATAGGGTCTTATCCAACCTTTGGTTTAAGGACCTACCTGACCTTGAGCAAACTGTCCCGATTTGAGTTATAATTGTACTGGATAGTATGAAGTGTAAGGAAGGTGCAAAATGACCGAAGCCTTTGATCAAACTGCGAAAATGGGCCTGAAGCCTATGAACACTGTTCTGGGCGGGGACTTAAGATTACTTCCCCTTATTGAGAAAGTGTTTGACCCGATGCACGTGCCCATCCTCAATATCGGGATTCGGGTAGCCGCTTCGGCGGAAGTCCTGGTCACGGTCGAGGAGTATGATGGTTCCGAGTGGACAGTACGTGACAAGATGGTTGCCATCCCAGGCGAGACAGTGTGGCACCATCACTTGAAATTCCCTGATTTTAGAGTTGGGGTTGAAAACCAGTCGCCCACCGAAGAGGTGAGCTTCTCGCTGGGTATCAAGTGGATGGATCGAGCCTAGTTTTTAGAATGTGTACAGAAGCCTGATCGACAAAGGAGGCGTCGGTATGCCCAAAAAGACCACCGACCTGAACAACATCCTTACCGCCGTCAAGGGAGCCCGTGAAATCCTGGCCAGAGCGATGGTGATCAAGAACGCGCCTGAGTATATTGTCCCCGCGATCAGTGAGCTGGACAAGGTCAGTGCCCTGATCACAAAGGACATTACCCTGTTGAGCCAAGGGGTCCAGGAGGAATTCGGCGAGACGTCAGGGGCCGCAACCCTAAGCGAATTGAAACACCTGCTGCACGCCGCAGAATGCGCAGTGATCGGCGAGGAGTATGACTGCTTGCTGGGACAAATGTTTGTGAATCTTAAGTTCCAGGAAGGCAAAGACCTGCTCTCCGTGCGTATTTTCGAAACCGGAGAGTTGGAGTACCACAACGTGGACTACTACGATATCAAGATTTTTGCCATGCAACTCGGTATTGCCAGTTGCGCTTATCCCCGTTTTCTTGGGAATTAGCGAGTATACCTCGGGCTATCCGGACAACTCATCTCGAAGTTCAATGGTAGTTCTCAGATCCGGGCCATCGATGAGCCAGCGCAGGCCGAAGCGCAGCAAGGCTCCATCATCGATCCGGATTTCGCTTTCCTGAGTCCGGTCTACCGGAAACACCTGGAGAAAGCGGGTCTTAAACACGTATCTGCGGAAACGGTCAATGTCGTAGCAGATCATGTAAATCAACTGCACAATATGGCTGTCGATACGGTTCATTCCCGTGAACTTCACCCGATTCGGCAGCTCTTTTAAGGCTCCCTCGATCGCATCATAGCCTGTCATCTCCTGGTCTCTCATCCATTCGTCAACGGTCCACTCCCGGTCCTCATTCAGGCCAAGGCAATGCTCGCTCGAAAAGATAAAGCGCATCTCGCCTTCGACACTATCTAAGGGCGCCATCCGGCAGGACCAGGGCCGTACGGGGTAAACCCGGCAACCATTATCAGACACAAACGGACAGGCCAGATCGTTATCGGGTTTCATCCGCAGTGCCACTGCCGGAAAGAGGGTTCCCGTGGCCACCGGAATTGTATGATCTCTTAAGAACTCCCCTGACAAAATACCAAGGTGGTTTTTCATCCGCAGGACATCATACGGTGTCAGGATGATGTAGATATCCCGACAGCAGTTATTAAAACACTCCAATCCGGAATGGCAGAGAAACTTGAACTTGCGTTCTGCTATCTCCATCATATATACCTTCCCTTCACTACGGCCCTCTGGGCTAATCCATAATCTTCTTCCACAACCGACTGATTAAATGCTTTACGCTGCGGGGAACCCCCGTTCCCGTGTTTCATCATACCACATCGGTCTATTAATTGAAAAAGGCCCTCGTAGCAACAGTCCGGACTCCGGCATCGGAAAATATATTATGGGTTTAGCTTGCAATTATCTTGACAATGACATTGTTAAGTACATTATAATTATAATTAGAATGCGGATAAGGAGGTAGCCCGTTGGCTGGAGTAGAGAAACACACCCCGGTCTATGCCATCAGCATCGTGGCGGAAATACTGGATGTGCACCCCCGAACGCTCCGGATTTACGAGGAATGCGGCTTGGTCAGACCCGCCCGCACATCCGGGAACAACCGTCTGTACTCCCGTGCGGATCTGGAAATACTGATCCGGGTACGCTACCTTACCCAAATCAAGGGAGTAAACTTGGCCGGAGTGAAGATCATCCTTTCCATGGAGGAAATTCTCGGCCCTGTGATCACCAAAGAAGCCATAACCGGACCGTCAGGGAGCAAGGATTAGGAGGTGTGAGAGCCGGTGGAATACAGAGATTACTACGCCATTTTGGGCGTTGACAAAAAGGCGGACCAGAAGGCGATCAAGAGTGCCTATCGGGGTCTGGCGCGTAGGTTTCACCCGGACCAAAACAAGGATCCGGGCGCGGTTGAGAAGTTTAAGGAGATTAACGAGGCTTATGAGGTGCTGAGTGATCCTGAGAAACGGTCCAAGTATGACACCATCCCGCCAGGATGGAACGAAGCTCACGGGTTTAGCTGGAACCACGACGGTGCCAGACATGCCGGTCCCTGGCGGAAAGGTCAGGACGGTCAGGGGGTTCGGTTTACCTTCGGGAGTCGCGGCGCGGATGGTTTCAGTGACTTCTTCCGAACATTCTTTACCGGAGACGCCGCTAATTTTCAATCCGGAGCCGCCGACCCTTTCGGTGATTATCAAAGGGGGTCATATAAAGGTGCCGACTACGAAGGTCACCTTACAGTCACCCTACGGGAAGCATTTTCCGGAACAGAGAAAACGGTCCGGGTAAACGGTGCCGATATTCGGGTGAAGGTTCCGGCGGGAATCAGCACCGGAACCAAGCTTCGTTTGGCCGGTCAGGGCGGTGAAGGAGGCCAAAGGGCTCGCCGCGGTGACCTATACCTTAAGGTGAAGGTACTCCCGCACGGCTTTTTCTCCCTCCAGGGTAAGGATCTGGTCTGTGACCTTCCGGTCACGGCCGACGAAGCCGCTATGGGTGCGGATGTGGAATTTCCGTCCTTTAAGGGAACAGTCAAAGTGAAGATCCCCGCGGGCAGTCAAAGTGGGGATACTCTGCGGCTTAAAGGGATGGGAATGCCCGGCGAAGGGGGAACTTCACCAGGGAGCATCCTAGTAAAGATAATGATCAGCGTGCCTTCACCGCTTTCGGAGGAGGAGCAGCATATTTTCCAGGAGTTGAGGCGGGTTTCGAGTCATCGCCCCCGCTCCACGATCGTAATCTGACGGCCATCAATAAAGGAGGTTTGGATACATGCGATTAGATAAACTCACCGTCAAGGCCCAAGAGGCCTTTGAAATTGCTCAGAATACCGCTCGTGAGCACCAGCATCAGGCTCTGGACGGTGAACACCTGGTGGTCGGCCTGCTCGATCAGGAGAAGGGTACGGTACACCACATTCTCTCCAGGTTGGAGGTAAAACCGGAGGCCGTCCTGGTCGCGATTCGCGAGGAACTGCAGAAACGCCCTCGGGTTTCCGGTTCCGACCAGCTGTATGCCTCCGGTACGTTGCAGAACGTCGTCCAACGGGCCTGGAAGGAAGCGGCTGTGCTGAAGGACGAGTTCTTAAGCACTGAGCACCTGTTATTGGCCCTAGCGTCCGAATCAGGTGACAGCACTGCACGGCTCTTGAACCAGTTTGGCATCACGCCGGACAAGGTGCTGCGTGTACTAAAGGATATTCGTGGCTCGCAAAGGGTTACAGATGCTAACCCAGAAGACAAATACGAGGCCCTGTCACGCTACACCCAAGACCTCACCCAGGCCGCCGAACGCAACAAGCTGGACCCTGTGATCGGTCGTGACGAGGAAATCCGGCGGGTCATGCAGGTACTCTCCAGACGCACCAAGAACAATCCGGTACTCATCGGCGAGCCCGGTGTCGGCAAGACGGCCATCGCCGAGGGTCTGGCGCAGCGCATCATCATCGGAGATGTGCCCGAAACGCTTAAGAACAAACGGCTCTTGTCGCTGGACATGGGTGCCCTGATCGCTGGTGCCAAATACCGGGGCGAGTTTGAAGACCGGCTCAAAGCGGTGCTAAAGGAAATTTCGGAGCGTGAGGGTGAAATCATCCTTTTCATTGACGAACTGCACACTCTGGTCGGAGCAGGCAAGGCCGAAGGAGCGATAGACGCTGCCAACATGCTCAAGCCGGCGCTGGCCAGAGGTGAACTGCGGTGCGTGGGTGCGACCACCCTGGACGAATTCCGCAAGTACATCGAGAAGGACGCCGCACTGGAACGCCGCTTCCAGCCGGTATACGTCTCTGAGCCGAATGTTACCGATACCATTGCCATTCTCCGGGGCTTAAAGGAACGATACGAGATCCACCATGGTGTGCGCATTAAGGATGCCGCCTTGGTGGCCGCCGCCACACTGTCGAACCGGTACATTTCCGACCGGTTCCTACCGGACAAGGCGATAGATCTCGTGGATGAGGCCGGCTCTAAGCTCCGCACTGAACTGGATTCCCGTCCGGTGCATATCGATGAAGCTGACCGTCGCCTGCGACAGTTGGAGGTGGAACGCCAGGCCCTGTTGAAGGAGGACGATGTACCCTCCCATGAGCGGCTTGACCGCCTGGAGCAGGACAAATTGGAATTGCAATCCACACTGAATGTGTTGGAACTGCAATGGAAAGAAGAAAAGAACCTGATTCAGCAGGCTCGGTTGCTGAAGGAGCGTATCGAGCAGACGAAGCTCGGCGAACAGGCTGCGGAGCGTAACGCCGAATTCAGTCGGGTCGCCGAGATCCGTTACGGCATCCTCCCCGCCCTGGAGAAGGAACTGTCAGCCCTAAATGAACGTTTGCTCGGGATGAAGCATACCAGGCTTCTGAAAGAAGAGGTCGACGAACAGGACATCGCCGAGGTCGTTGCCAAATGGACGGGGATTCCGGTCAGCCGGATGCTGGAGGGTGAGCGCGAGAAGCTGGTTCGGCTTGAGGAACACTTACACCGGCGCGTGGTTGGCCAGCACCACGCCGTTACCGCGGTTTCAGATGCGATTCGCCGGGCGCGCGCCGGGATCGGTGATCCAAATCGCCCGATGGGCTCCTTTATGTTCCTTGGCCCGACCGGCGTTGGCAAAACCGAACTGGCTCGGGCACTGGCTGAGTTTCTGTTCGACGATGAGCAGGCGATGCAACGCTTTGACATGAGCGAATACATGGAGAAGCATGCCGTGGCTCGCCTGATCGGTGCTCCGCCCGGCTATGTGGGTTACGAGGAAGGCGGGCAACTGACGGAAGCGGTGCGCCGCCGCCCTTACGCCGTCCTGCTTTTTGACGAGATGGAGAAGGCGCACCCGGATGTCTTCAACATCCTGCTCCAACTGCTGGACGACGGGCGTCTGACGGACGGGCACGGTCGGGTGGTAGACTTCTCCAACACGGTCGTAATCATGACCTCGAACGTCGGCAGCCACTATTTCGGAGAACTGGTCGGGCAACCGCGTGATCAGATCGAAGAGCAAGTTCAGGCTGCGCTCAAAGCGCACTTCCGACCGGAGTTTCTAAACCGGGTGGATGAAATACTGGTCTTTGATTCCCTGCGTCCAGAACATATGGCGGAGATTGTGGACATTCAGACGGAGCGGCTTCGCAAGCGCCTTGAAGAACTAAGAATCGACATCCGTCTATCCCCAGAGGCCTTAAACCATCTGGCACGCGAGGGTTACGACGAGATCTACGGGGCTCGGCCACTTAAGCGGGAAATCCAAAAACAGCTTGAGAACCCACTGGCCAAGGAACTCTTGGCCGGAAAGATCATGCCCGGCCAAACGGTCACGGTTGAGGTCATCGGCAACAAATTAGCCTTTGAGATTGACCGCTGACTTCACATTTGTATAGGGGACACTGAGACCCGGAGAGCAGTCTGATATTTGGGACTGCTCTCCTTTTTACCCGTCGGTTCTAACCCTTAGGAACATAATACCAACCATGCAGGAATCTTTTGGATAGTGTCGAATCCCAAGAAGGGAAGCGTCAATTAGTACAACCCTGGAACGGGGGGAAACTATGGCCAGGCAGAACTGTTGGGAGGTAATGGCCTGTCCTGATGAGAGGCGGTCGAGGTGTCCGGCCTACACCGAAGGTAAGGGCCGGCGTTGCTGGCGTACGCAAGGCACCCTCTGCCAAGGTGAATCTGAACTGAACATGGTGGATAAGCTTCTTTCGTGTCTGGACTGCGAAGCCTACCACCAAATTAACCGGGTTCACTGGTACCGCTCGACCTACTTCAACTTTGCCTTCTATGTAACATTTCCGGTATTGGCCGTATTCGCCGGGTTTGTGGTTATCGACAGTGTGTTTCTGAAGGACGCTTCTACCGCCCTTAACGCCGGGCTGTTGCTGAGCACGGCGGCACTGATGGCCGCTTTGACCCTGGCTTCTGCCTACCAGATGATGAAACCCCTTAACATCATCCGTGCCAAACTCCGGGAGATCGGAACCGGTAACCTGGCGTCAGGGGCGGCAATGGTTCCGCGCCGTGATGAGTTTATGCTTTTGGCGATTGCCCTTAACGACCTCAAGGAGGTCCTCAAAGGTACCATTGAGGCTATGGCCGACAATAACGCCGTTCTCCGTGCATCAACCGACAAACTTGTTGAAAACACCGAATCCACGGCCGCCGGAGCAGAGGACGCGGCTTCAACCGTTGGTGAAATTGCTTCAACCTTAGAGAGTATCAGCGACAATGTTACGGAACTGGCCCACGGTGCTCAAACGGCAAGTGCCCATACCGCTGATGGCCGTAAGTACATGATTGACCTCAAGAATAGTATGGGGGCGATTGAAGCCGGAACCCGGAATACGGCCCAGGCCATTCAGGAGTTGAGTTCCAAGTCGGGAGAAATCGGAAAGATTACGCAGTTGATTACCCAGATCGCCGATCAGACCAACTTACTGGCCCTCAATGCGGCCATCGAAGCCGCACGTGCCGGTGTCCACGGTCGCGGGTTCGCCGTCGTGGCCGATGAGGTCCGTAAGCTGGCTGAACAGTCTGCAGATGCCGCCTCAGCCATTCGGAGGCTCATCGAAGATACCCGCTCCAGTACCGAGCAAACCGCGAACGTAATGGCCCAGAGTCAGGAACATGTCAAAACCGGTGCCGCTGTCCTGGGTAAGGTCGACCAGTCGTTTCAGGACATTGCCCACCGCGTACTGGAGCTGACTGAGAAACTGCAGAGCGTGGCTGCCGCCTCTGAGGAGATTACCGGTGCGATGAGTAACGTAGCCGCCACCACGGAGGAACAATGCGCGGCTACGCAGGAAATAACAGCCGCTGCACAGACATTGGCCAACCTATCCGACCAGTCGGCACTGATGGTTAATCGTTTCAGATTATCCTAAGCAGTCGCGAGTGGTCCTCTTTTCTTTAGATGGTCCAGATAGGCCACGGCGTTTAGCGCGGCCACTTGTTCAGGCGCGGTGAAAGGTCCATTTTCGTAGTGCAAAACTCCCCTCCAAACAGGATTAGCTTTTTCCTCCGGATGGCCGCGTTGACAGCAGCCGACAGGCCGGCCAGACCGCAACCGACAATAGCGATATCATAGATTTCAGGCTCGGTCATTGGTAATCCCCCTTCCATAACTCCGCATCTGGTGCACCTGCTTCTATTCTTCCACAGCTTTGTCAGACTCATCAACCGATTCTAATCATTTCTAGGCAAAATATTAATAAAGGAGTCTTCCGGGCTACGTCGAAATGCTTCCTAAGTTTTTGATGCTCGGAGGTTTCACAGCGTGTGTGTTTATCGCGAGGCAAACGGTTCTGGACTGGTCTGCCGCATTGAAGGGCGGCCGGTTGATACCGAGTTCTGTGGCCGCTGCCCATACATACTTGAAGAAAAAAGGGGTTTCTGCGCCTTTCTGAAGGGGCATAGTTCCGATTCGGATTCGATACTTCTCTTTCGCCGTTTCTGTACGCGTGACCAAAAGGTAGTCTGGCTGAACGAATGCTGCGTCTGCCCTCATCACACTTAGATCAGGAGTCTCACAGACGAACTCATCACTTCCCAACTACGCGGAGGCGCGTAATCGCACGCATCAATGCGGCCCGGGCGCGGTCCGAGTCATAGCTCGGACCCTGTGCGGCCAGTCTCGTTTCGGCCCGTTTTCGGGCCTCCCTGGCCCTTGCCAGGTCGATATCTTCAGGAGTTTCGGCTGCTCCGGTTAGTACTGTAACCTGGTTGTTTCTGATCTCCAGCAGGCCACCGGAGATTACAAACCCCGACTCTGCAACATCCTTACGGATGCGGACCAGACCAATCCTAAGCGTAGTGATTAAGGGAGTGTGCCCCGGTAGAATACCCAGGTCGCCTTCCGATCCCGGCACCAGGACAAACCGGGCTTCCTCATCGTAGACCACGCGCTCTGGGGTTACTACCAGCACGTGCTGCAACCGCTTGCTCATGAGGCAGTCCGTCCGCGTTCCGGTTCTTCCGATTTGCCTTTGTGGAGGGCCTCGTCGATCCCACCGACCATGTAGAAGGCATCCTCATCCAGGTCGTCGTGTTGCCCGTCCACAATTTCTCCGAATCCCATAATCGTCTCCTTCAGGGTTACATACCGACCGGGTCGGCCCGTGAAACCCTCCCCGACGTGAAAAGGCTGGGACAGGAATCTCTGGATGCGGCGCGCCCTGGCCACTGCGTGCTTGTCCTCTTCGGAAAGCTCCTCCAGTCCGAGAATGGCAATGATGTCCCGCAATTCGCGGTACCGCTGCAGGGTTTCCTGTACTCTGCGGGCGACTCGGTAATGCTCCTCGCCCAGGACATCCGGATCAAGGATGCGCGATGATGATTCCAGAGGATCCACGGCGGGGTAGATTCCCTGTTCGGCGATGAGGCGGGAAAGCACCACCGTACCGTCCAAATGCTGAAACGTGGTCGCTGGTGCCGGATCGGTAATGTCGTCGGCCGGAACAAAGACCGCCTGCACCGAGGTAATGGAACCTTTCCGGGTTGAAGTTATCCGCTCCTGCAACTGACCCATTTCGGTGGCCAAGGTCGGTTGGTAGCCTACGGATGACGGCAGGCGCCCCAACAACGCCGATACCTCTGTGCCAGCCTGGGCAAAGCGAAAGATGTTATCGACAAACAACAACACATCTTTGTTCTCCTCGTCCCTGTAGTACTCGGCCATACACAGCCCCGACAGTGCAACGCGCCAACGGGCGCCGGGGGGTTCATTCATTTGGCCGAATACCATGATCGTCCGTTCCAGGACACCGGACTCAGTCATCGCGGCGAGCAGCTCCGCCCCCTCACGAGTGCGTTCACCGACGCCCACAAATACCGAAATCCCCCCGTGGCGGCGGGCGATGTTGTTGATCAGTTCCATCACGATAACCGTCTTGCCGACCCCGGCTCCGCCGAACATCCCGATCTTTCCACCCTTTACGAAGGGTACTAGCAGGTCGATCACCTTGATCCCCGTTTCCAGTTGTTCCACCCGGGTCGACTGTTCCAACAGTTGGGGGGCGTTACGGTGAATCGGATAGTATTTAAGTCCGGATACGGGGCCCTTATCGTCAATCGGCCTTCCCAGAACGTCGAGTAACCGGCCGAGTACCGAACTGCCGACCGGAACGGTGATGGGCCGCCCGGTATCGTGTACCGTCATCCCACGGACCAGTCTTTCGGTTGTAGACAAGGCCACACACCGTACCAGGTCGTCTCCCAGGTGCAAGACTACCTCGAGGGTCAGGTTCCCTTCCCGCCCGGATGGATCGGGAAACTCATCAACCGTCAGGGCATTGAAAATCGCCGGTAGCCTACCGGCAGGAAAACGAACGTCCACTACGACGCTGATTATTTGAACCACTTCCCCCGGCACAGTCCCCGCCTCCTTCATTGAAGATCGACCGCAGCTGGTACAATCTCCAGTAGCTCACCGGTGATCGCTGCCTGTCTGGAACGATGCAGTTGAAGCGTAAGGCGGTCAATAATCTCATCCGCGTTACGGGTGGCCCCGTCCATTGCGGCCAAACGCGCACTGTGTTCACTGGCCTTCGACTCGGTCAGGGCGTGGAATACGGCTTCCTCAATGAACATCGGCAGGATCGCCGTCAGCACCTCCTCGGCGCCCGGTTCAAAACTGTAGTTACCCGGCCTCTCTTCGTCCACCTTGCCCGGTACTGGGCTAACTGGAACCGGAATCAGCGGAAGAACCACCGTACGCTGCTCCAGCAAGCTTACAAACTCGCTGTAGACAAGCAGGACGCGGTCGTACTCTCCCTTTACGTAGCCGTCTATCACATGGCCGGCAATCGTACGCGCATCCTTAATGTGGACATCCTCGTCCAGATCCTGAAATATGGCTGCGGTGTTCAGACCCCTGAAGGCCAGATACTGTCCCGCTTTGCGTCCAACGGCGACGAACCGTGCTGCTGGATAGGTTCTCGCCTCCTTAAGCGCCCGGCGCAGAATCGGAACGTCGAACCCGCCGCTTAAACCCCGGTCGGCAGTAACCACGACGATGCCAGCCTGACGGACGTCGCGCTCTTCGAGTAGCGGGTGGCGCACCCGGTGAGCGGACCTCGCGATTCTTCTTTCGACCTCGTGCAGCAGACGGTCATAGGGCCGCGCAGCCTGAACAGCAGTCTGGGCGCGTCCGGCCCTGGCGAGCGAGACGGCCTTCATCACCTGGGTAATCTGCCTGATGTTACGAATTCCCCGGATCCGGTTACGATACTCATGCCTGGCGGACACGCTCCCCCTCCTCCTCCTCCTATGCACCAATCCCCTGTTCGATCTTAAACTGAGCCAGCAGGTCTTCGATGATCCGGCGCAGCGTCTGTTCGTCACTGTCGGTAAGGTCGCCGCTTTCCCTGATTCTCTTCCCTAGGTCAGGATGTTCCAGCCTGATCACTTCACGCAAACGCGTTGCGAACCGGTCGACCAGTTCAACCGGAATTTCGTCCAGATAACCCTGGATCCCTGAATACAGTGAAACCACCATCTCATCCAGGCTCAGCGTACGGTACTGTTTTTGTTTCAGCAACTCCACCAGCCGGCTCCCCCGGGTTAGGCGGGCCCGTGTCCTCCGATCAAGGTCGGCACCGAACTGGGCGAACGCAGCCAACTCGCGGTAGCGGGCCAGATCAAGCCGTAACTGTCCTGCCACCCGACGCATCGCCTGGGACTGTGCACTCCCACCGACCCGCGATACCGAAAGGCCCACGCTGATGGCCGGGCGGACTCCAGCATAAAAGAGGTCGGACTGAAGGTAGATCTGGCCGTCCGTTATCGAAATGATATTTGTTGGAATATAGGCTGAGATGTCCCCTTGTTGAGTTTCAATAATTGGGAGGGCGGTAATGGAGCCTCCACCGTGGGTATGGTCAAGCTGCGCCGCGCGCTCTAGTAAGCGGGAATGCAGGTAGAAGATGTCCCCCGGAAAAGCTTCACGTCCCGGCACCCGTCGCAGTAGCAGGGATATCTCGCGGTAGGCGATGGCGTGTCGGCTGAGGTCGTCGTAGACGATTAGAACGTCGTGACCCTGCTCCATCAGTTCCTCGGCCACGGTCGTGGCCGCAAAAGGGGCAATGAATAGTAGCGCTGCCGGTTCCGCCGCAGTGGCGGCGATTACCACCGTATGCGCTAGGGCGTCCTCATCGCTAAGTCTCTGGATAACGCGGGCCACCGTTGAAGCCTTCTGGCCAATCGCCACATACACGCAGATAACACCCTGGTCACGCTGGTTGAGGATCGCATCCACCGCTATGGCGGTCTTTCCGGTTTGGCGATCCCCCAGGATCAGTTGCCTTTGCCCGCGCCCTATCGGAACCAACGCATCTACCGCCTTGATCCCCGTTTGCAACGGGCGGCCCACCGGTGCCCGTGCGGTCACCGCCGGGGCAAACTTCTCCACGGGACGGTATCGGTCTGTCTTTAGGGCTCCTCGTCCATCTAGCGGTATCCCGATCGGATTCACTACCCGCCCGATTAGTTCCGATCCCACCGGTACGGACACGATTCGCCCCGTCCGCCTTACAATGTCCCCCTCGCGGATCGGGTGGAACTCACCAAGGATTACGCAACCGGTCAGTTCCTCTTCCAAGTTGAGCGCCATGCCCATGACCCCATCCGGAAACTCAACCAGTTCGGCCAGCATCACCCGGCGCAAGCCATGCACCAAAGCCACCCCGTCTCCAACCCGGACCACGGTACCAACTTCGTCGACTTCCAACTGTACTTCGAACTGTTCAATCTCATGTCGGATCAGGGCACTGATTTCATCCAGTTTGAGGCTCGTAATCGGTCACCCTCCCCACTACCGTGAAGCAGTACCGGATAGACGTCGCTTCAGGCGCTGAAGGCCGCTCCGGACGGTGCCGTCCACCAGGTAGTCCCCCGCACGAAACCGGATTCCGCCGACCACTTCCGCCTTGACGTGAAACGTGACCTCCGGGCTCACCCCCCGCTTTTCCGTGAGCCCGGCCGCTAGTCGGGTGATCTCCGTCCGCAAGGCATCCGAGAGGGGAACAGCGGATACCACTTCCACCGCTTCACGACCTGCGTCCCGTCTAACCAGATCGGCGAACCGCGCCGCGATTAACCGAAGGTATTGCTCCCTCCGCCGCTTCACCAACACTTCCAGGAAACGCGTAGCCAGAGGGGACACTCTGCCCGCCACAATCCGGCTCAACAGGGCCATTTTCGCGCTGACCGGAAGACGAAGCCCTACCCAGAAGACCCGCAACTGATCCAGTTCATCCACTGCCCGGACGAACTCAGCCAGTTCACGCCCAATCTCCGCAGATCGACCCTGTTGCTTTGCGACCGCGAAAAGCGCCTGACTGTAGCCTTTGGCCACTGAAGGATCTAGCATTACTTCCTTCCTACTTCTCGAAGGGACTCCGCCACCAGCCGCTCGTGGTCTGCGTTATCGATAACCTTGCCGATCAACCTCTGTGTACCCAAGACGACCAACTCGGTCAGTTCCCCCCGGATATCCGCCTGCGTGTCAGCCCTTTCCTGCTCGATTTCCGCAATAGTCCTAGCCTTCAGTTCTCTGGCCGCGCCCTCCGCCTGGCTGAGAATCCCTTCCGCCCGCTCCCTCGCCTCAGACTCGGCGTGAGCCACGATCAGTCCGGCCTGTTCCCGGGCCTCCGCCAATATTTCTTCCCGGCGCTGCCGTAGCAAACCAGCTGCCTCCCGATCCCGTTCCGCGGCTTCCACCTGATCCGCCACCAGGCGTTTACGGTCATCCAACACCCTTAGCAATGGGCGGTAGGCAAAGATGCGTAGCAAAACCAGCAGAAGTAGAAAATGAAATACTTGTGCCACCACAGTGGCGTTAAAGCTCAGATCCGTAATACCACCTTCTTCGGTCTGGTGTTTGAACTCTACTGGATGTTGCCCAGCAACAAAAAAGCGATAACGATGGCGATCAAAGGCACAGTTTCAATGAGCCCTACTGAAATCAGCATCATCGTCAGGAGCCGCCCGCGCAACTCCGGTTGGCGGGCAATACCTTCAATGGTCTTGCCGGTGGCAATCCCGTTACCGATCGCTGCTCCTGCCGCTGCCAGACCGGCCGCGATGGCCATGCCCAATGCCGATGCTGCACTAAGTTCCACGGATAATCATCCTCGTCGCAAAGATTCTGGCTAGTGACTCTCGGTTACGGCCAGGGAGATGTACGCAATGCTTAGGATTGTAAACACAAACGCCTGGATTATGGAAATGAACAGGCCGAAACCCAGCCAGAGTACAGACGCCATGAATCCGCCGGCCAACTCAGCCACTCCGGTGATCAGTCCCAGCAGCGCTAAGATCATAATCTCCTTCCCCTTCATATTCCCGAACAACCTGATGGCCAGGGTCACAGGCTTAGCCACTTCCTCGATCAGCCTAATCGGGAGGAAAAAAGGATACGGCCGTAGAAAATCCTTGAGGTATTCTCCCCGGCGGTAGCGAATGCCCCACAGGTGCAACGTGACGAAGGTCACACCGGCGAAAGCAAAAGCCGTCTGATGGTCTGCGGTGGGCGCAAAAAGGGTCGGGACGATACCCAGCATGTTCATAACGGCAATGAAGATGAGAAAGGTCATTGCCAGAGACAGAACCATGTTGCCCTTTCGCTCTTCCATGGTGTCCTTAATCATGTCTCGAATGAAATCGATGATGATTTCGTAAGCAATCGCCGGACGCCCCGGGTAACGAACGTGTGCGGTTCTAACCGCCGCCGCCGACAATGCCAGTACAATAACCATCGCCACCCAGGTAAAGATGATGGTCCGCGGATTAAGGTCGATGGGGTAACCAAGCAGTTCCCCCAGCCGCCAGGGCCCCTCCGGTATGTTCCAGATATTCAGATCCTGTTGGACCCGCTCGATCAGTGGGACCTCGGGTGTCCGCCCGGCTTCAGGAATCAAGTGTGCAAGACCTCCCAACCCGAATCCTCATCACCACCGCATCATTGACATCTTCTCCCCGGATTTCCGGGATTATGCGGAGATGGCAGCAACTCGCCGGGCAGTCGGCCAATGGGCCAAAGCCCCAAAAAGGGATTGAGCCATGAATGTCCAACTATGTGAGTAGTCTGAGGGTTCTGCATAAGGAGGAGTGGTACAAATGCTTTCTGACTTGGTCCATCGGAACCGCAGTTACCGTCGGTTTTCCCAATCAACAAAGATTGAGGAAGCTACACTCCGAGAATTGGTCGACTTGGCCCGCCATACCGCCTCCGCCGCCAATCTCCAGCCTTTAAGATATATGCTGTCTTCGGACGCCGTACGGAACGCCCTCATTTTCGACTGTCTGACCTGGGCCGCCTATCTGAAAGACTGGAAGGGCCCGGTTGAAGGCGAAAGACCCTCCGCCTATATTGTGATTCTTGGTGACACCACTGTAAGTCGGAGCATTGACTGTGACCACGGTATCTCAGCCCAGACTATCCTGCTGGGAGCGGTGGAGCGCGGCCTGGGTGGCTGTATGCTGGCTGCGATTGACCGCGACCGATTACGGCAGACACTACGCATTCCAGACCGGTACCAGATACTTCTGGTCATCGCCCTGGGCGAACCCGCCGAAACGGTGGTTATCGATCCGGTCGGCGACAATCGCAGCATCAAGTACTGGCGGGATCACCAGGGGATACACCACGTACCGAAACGCAGCCTAGATGAAATCATCCTGGGAAAGCCAATAGCCAGTCGCATACGCACAGTGTCAAGTCTGTGCCAGTGAGGGGTGCCAGTGAAGGGTCGGGGCTTTAGTTCTTTAAGTATTTTCGTACCCTAACACTTGAGCGCCGCAATCTTGCGGCGCTCATCGAGGGGTCGGCTCATTGAGGGGTTGAGACTTTACTTATTTCAGGAACTTTTACTCCATCTGCTCACAATGTTGGTCAGGCCACACCCGTATTAAGGAGCTTGTGGTCTTCCTCAGGAAGGAGCAGGCGGGGTGTGACCCCCGCTTCAAATAACAGCCGCCAGAAGCCCTTGTTCCGTCCGGCAAAGTGGTGCCCCACCTGTGCCGCCCTCTCCCCGGGGTTGTAACCCACAAATACAATCCTCAAATCATCGCCCAAAATGTCCGGAATGATGCTCACATTCCTCCTTAAGATGCCCTGTTTACCGGTACCGTCGATGGGTCTCCGGTTTTCGGCGGCGGCGGGGTCTTAAAGAAACGCTCGTTTGCCCATTTGGACCACTTCGGGGCTTTGTTAAACATGAGTAACCCGACCAGTGCCGTAAAAAGGATATAAATACCGCTAAAGGTCCGCCAAGCCGGGGCGGCCAACGCCGCGATAATTGCCGAAAACTCTCCCCTCTGAACCAGTGACAGTCCCGCCCGCAAGGAAGCTCTGGGCGAGAGGCCGTACATCCGTCCGCCATAGAAGCCTACCAGTACCTTACCGGCGATAGACCAGAGCACCAGCGCCACCAGTAACCCCGCCATTGGAATACCCTGGCCGAAAGTAATGGTGGTACCAAACCAGAAGAAGAAGAAAGGCAAGGTTATGTCCCGCACTGGGAGGATCAGGTGATCCAGTTCCTTGGAACGGCCGGTCTCTGACAGCATCACCCCGGCTAGGAACGCCCCCAGCACCTCAGACAGCCCCAGAGCCATGGCCAGACCAGCATACCCCAACGCAATGCCGACGGCCAACAGAGGCATCAAGTCGGTCTCCATGTGCTTCTCCATGAACTCGCCAAGCTTACGGAATCCGAAGTATCCGATCAGGATCGCCCCAGCGGTGATCAGCAAAATCTTGGCAAACAGGATGACCAGACTTTGTGTCGTGACGTCCCCGCCGGAATGCAGCCCGGCCAGGAACGAGACCAGGATCGGCGCAACCAGGTCCTCAAATATCAGAAGCGCGAGAATGAATTCTGCTTCGGGGCTCGCCAGCCTCTTCTTCTCTTCGAGCATCTTAAGCGTGATCGAAGAACTGCTAGCATAAACCACCGCGCCGATCAGGAGCGCCATCGCAAAGCTAAGACCGAAGATAAGGGCAATCAGCAGGCCTACCCCCAGGTTCAGGACAATATCCAGAAGGCCTGCGGGCCAAACTCTTTTCGAGATCTCCATCATCCGCCGGAGGGGAAATTCCAGACCGAGCAGAAAAAACAGCAGGACAATCCCGATTTCGGCAACGGTGTGGAGTGTCTTGCCATCGCCGTTCATCAGGGTGCTTAACAGGATCCCGATGATGATGAACGCGAGCACCGACGGTAACCTGAGCCTCCGGCAAGCATAACCCACGATGAAGAACAGGCACAGCATTATCCCTGCAACTAAGAGGAACGGTGTCTGTTCCAGCATCCTAACTCTCCTGTTCCTTACACAACGACTTGAGAGACTTGATCTGATCCCTCTTGCCGATGGCCATCAGGACGTCTCCCGGAAGAACCACTTCGTGCACGTCCGGACTGCCGATGACCTCCTCCTTGCGTTTAATACCGATTACGGTAACCCCGGTGGTCTTCCTGATCTGAGCCTCCTTGATACTCTTGTGCGCTAACGGTGATCTGGTGCAAACCTCAATCCACTCCACTCGAATGGTGTTGACCAGAAGCTCCGCTCGCTCATCGCTAACCGGTTGGTAGTCGGCTCCGAGCAAGATGGCACCGACATTCCGCGCCTCTTCATCATTCAATTCAAAGGTTAGAATGGGCTCATCATCATCCGCATCAGCCATAAAATATATCTCACGACGGCCACTGTGATGAATGATGATCACAAACAACAGACCGTCAGACGAGTGCATAGTGTACTTCTTCCCGATACCTGGTAGATCGACACTCTTAATCTTCATGCTCTCTTCCCCTCTCGCTCCGTAATCTGGCCTGAAGGCGCCCAGCGCCGAGAACCTGAGCGACCCCTTCGCGGTAAACGCCCCTGACATGGACTATACCATAGACCGCACCGCCGGATAAAGGCGTACAGCTGTATGAAAGCCTGCTAGAACAGACATAATACCCACGAAAATAACTTCCTGGAGGTATGTATCATGCGCTTTGGTATGCACGAGGCTCTGGACCTGCACGAGGTTCTGAGCGACAAGGTCTGCGCCATCGACCACTTTGCACTCTATGAATCGCAGTGTCAGGATCAGGAACTCAAGTCTCTGATTCACCGGCAGGTTTCCAGAATGGCTCAGGACTACAATACTCTGGTGAATATGGCCCGCGGCCGGGGTGTCGAGCCGCGCAACGTTCCCCAGCGTGTGGAGCACCCTGACGTCCATTACGGCATGACTGCCGGTCAGCCGACTCATCCGCACCTGCACGCGAAACGCCTCTCCGACCAGGCAATTGCTCAGGGCGTGCTCCTCCATCATAAGTGTGGTGCCAGCCACTCCACATTGGCGGCCCTTGAGTCTGCAGACCCGGATCTTAGGCAGATGATGACGAACTGCTCGGTAACTGCAATTAATATGGCCTATGAAATCTTCCAGTACATGAATGCCAAGGGTCACTACCAGGTTCCACAGATGGACCAGCGTACCATGAGCCAGATGGGTCAATCATACCAGCCCGTCAACCTCACCGGTACCCACGCCGGTGCCGGAATGGGTACTGGGATGGGTGCCGGAACTGCTCATCCAACCAGCAACATCGGCCGTACCGGTAACGTCCAATTTGGAGGCCAGTACGCCGGCAATCCCACGACCGATTATGCGTTAGGAAACCCTGCCGAGCACGTATCTCCTGAAAACTTCAAAATGTAAAGTTCACCGTACACCTGACAGCCAAGGGGAGTAGCTAAGCGTTACTCCCCTTTTACGTTGCTCTTACTATTTTCAACTACCCTATTTTTGTCTCTTTTCCTTCCACATAGACCCTTTAATTCCCTCTTGGTCAGCAGGAACACCTTAACTTGCTTGCCCGGACGGGGTATGATATCCATATAAAGTGAGCTCACCGGCTGGAATTAACTGCCGGGTTTAGTTGAAGAAAAGGAATTGAGACTGTGATCCGGGTTGGTAACATACAGCTTTCCCTGGCCGAAGACTCCCCAGCGGCACTCGAGCGGGCACTACTCTACAGGCTGAAGGTGAGTCAGGGTGACTTGCTGGAATACAATATCTTCCGGCAGTCAATCGACGCCCGCAACAAGAGCGCCATTCGGTTCGTTTACACGGTGGATGTCCGAGTGCAGAATGAGTCCCGCGTACTGCGTAGCTTGCGTGACCGCGATATCGCGATCACTCCCGCCGAGACCTACCAGGAGCCTGAGACGGGCAGTGTACCTCTGGACGAACGTCCGGTGATCGTGGGCACTGGTCCGGCCGGTTTGTTTGGCGGACTGATTCTGGCACAGCTTGGTTTCCGTCCCATCCTGCTCGAACGTGGTGACGATGTGGACCGCCGGACTGCCCAGGTAACCCGCTTCTGGCGTAGCAGTGAACTAGATGCCGACAGCAACGTACAGTTCGGAGAAGGGGGTGCCGGTACCTTTTCGGATGGAAAGCTGACCACCCTGATCCGCGACCCTCGCTGCCGTAAGGTCCTGGATGAGTTGGTCGCCGCCGGTGCCCCTCCGGAAATCGTCTATTCCTTTCGACCCCATCTGGGTACCGATAAACTGCGTAGCATAGTAAAGAACCTGCGTCAACGGATTATCCACTCGGGTGGCGAAATTAGGTTCCGTAACAAGGTAACCGATCTCATTGTCAGATCCGGACGAGTGTGCGGACTGGTCATAAACGACAGTGAGCACATCCCCTGTCGGGTCGTGCTGCTGGCCCCGGGACACAGCGCCCGGGACACCTTTGCAATGCTGTTGTCGAGAGGGGTGTTAATGTGGCCCAAACCCTTTTCCATCGGGGTTCGGATTGAGCACCCGCAGGATCTGGTAAACCGCGCTCAATATGGTGGAAACGCCAGTCACCCCCGGCTGGGGGTCGCCGACTACAAGCTCGCCTATCATTCACCTGGTGGTCGTTCGGCTTATACCTTCTGCATGTGCCCCGGTGGGGTTGTGATTGCCGCCGCTTCAGAACCGGGACATCTGGTTACCAACGGGATGAGTGCTTACGCCCGTGACGGTCAGAATGCGAACAGTGCCTTCCTGGTGGGTGTCACCCCCCAAGATTTTGAGAGTGACCATCCACTGGCCGGTATTGAGTTCCAGCGTCGATGGGAGAGTCTCGCCTTTCGTGTCGGCGGAGGTGATTATCAGGCACCGGTGCAGCTTTTGGCCGATTTCCTTAACGATCAGGCTGGAACCGGGCCAGGTGCCGTACCGGCCACCTACAGACCCGGGGTTAGGCCTGCTGAGTTGAAGAAGTGTTTACCACTACACGTCGTTATGATGCTCCGGGAAGCGGTACCGCAGTTGGACCACAAACTAAGGGGCTTTGCCTTGCCCGAGGCCATTCTAACCGGTGTGGAAACCAGGAGTTCCTCGCCCGTTCGTTTAGAACGTGACGAGTCATTTCAGTCCAACATTCGGGGGCTGTACCCGGCTGGGGAAGGTCCGGGATACGCCGGGGGAATAGTCTCCTCAGCCGTGGACGGGATCAAGGTCGCCGAAGCGATTACCGGCCGCTACAAACCTTTGTAGAAAGGAGTCTGCATCCAATGTCGGAAACACCATCACTACAAGTAGCCATTATCGGTGGAGGCGCGGCCGGACTGATGGCCGCCATCGCCGCACGGCGGGCCGGTGCCGAGGTTACGATTCTGGAAAAGAATCAGAGGGTCGGGAGAAAGCTCCTGGCCACCGGGAACGGTCGCTGCAACCTGACCAACACTGATCTGGAAATCTCCCGTTTTCACGGGCAAAACCCGAAGTTTGTCCACAGTGCCCTCGCCCGCTTCGATCAGTACCAAACCATTACCTTCTTCGAGCAGCTCGGAGTAGCCCACAAGGTTGAAGCCGGAGGCAAGGTGTTCCCTGTTTCCAACCAGGCATCGAGTGTATTGGACGTCATGCGCTATGAATTGGACGAAATCGGGGTGGCCACAGTCCTGGAGTTCGAGGTCGATGCGATTGCCCACCAAGGAAAGGGCTTCACCATCCGGGCCGCGGACGGACGTGAGCACCAGGCCGACCGGGTCATCGTGGCTACCGGAGGTAAAGCCGCACCTCAACTCGGCTCCAACGGGAGCGGGTATCGGCTCGCAGAGCAATTCGGGCACCGAGTGATAGAGCCTTTTCCGGCCCTGGTGCAGCTGCGCCTCAACCACACTGTCTTTAAACACCTGCGGGGCATCAAGTTTGAGGGGGCCGTAGAGGTTCTGGTCAATAAGCAGACGATTGACCGTGCAACGGGGGAAATCCTCTTCACCGACTACGGTGTTTCGGGTCCGCCCATATTTGACGTCAGCCGCACGGCCGGTGCCCTTTTACAGAAGCGAAAGCCTGTCTGGCTGAAGCTGGTGCTGGTTGCAGATGTTTCCCGGGAGGCGCTGGATCAGCTACTGCTTAAGCGCTTCTCGGATCGTCCTCGAAAAACCCTGGCCTTCAGCTTTGTCGGCTTTCTAAGCAAGCGCCTCGCTCCCGTAGTGTTGAAAGAAGCGGGCATTGAGGATCCGGAGCGGCCGGTCTCATCCCTCACCGCCCAGGAGCGCCAGCGGATCGTCGATGTCCTTCAGGATTGGCGTTTCGAAGTGGTCGGTACCAACTCCTGGACTGCCGCCCAGGTCACCGCAGGGGGCGTTGAAGTGCGAGATTTGGATCCCCGCACTCTAGAATCCCGGCTGGTACCGGGCCTCTATTTCGCAGGTGAGGTCGTGGATGTAGACGGCGACTGTGGTGGTTTCAACCTGCAGTGGGCCTGGTCCTCGGGTTGGGTGGTTGGCCGGAGTGCCGCCGACGTTGGGTAACCCTTCGGTCATCCTGTTTCATTGAGCTGTTTACCGGAAAATAAAACAGCACCGAAGAATATTCCTCGCCGCTGTTTGCAATGATCAGTTTGCTCGACTTGGGTCTTAAGGAACTATCCTCCGGGCCCCAAGATAACGCGATGAATAGTACGAATCACCCATCGCTGTATAGATCACCCCGCCGCTCCGCGGGGAACTGGAATGGATGAACTGGTTGTTGCCAACATAGATGCCCACGTGACTCGCACCAGGAGCATAAGTAGTAAAGAAAACCAGATCGCCCGGGCGCAGGTCACCCCTTTCAACCGTTGTACCCACTCTATACTGGGCATCGGATGCTCTGGGGAGGGTTATCCCGAAATGATCGAAAACGTGACTCGCAAACCCGGAACAATCAAAGCCTGCAGCAGTCGTGCCACCCATGCGGTAGGGTGTTCCAAGCAAAGTGCGCGCGTAACTCAAGATGTTCTGGACTCTGTCTCCGGAACGGCTAACCTCCGTTCCCAAAGTACTTAAATCCGAACGAATGCTGTTGGTCACACTGTTTGGTAGGAGTAGTCTTTGTCCGATGATCAGCATGTCTCCAGGGAGTCCGTTAACCAATTTAATGCCATTCACGGTAACCCCATATCGGGCTGCAATGGACCAAAGGGTATCACCGGCGCATACGATGTACTCCAACTGCAGAGCCTCGGGGTTGCCCGGGGACGTGGATTCTACTTCGGGAGACGACGCTGACCTAGCGAGAATCAAAGCTCCCCCTACAGGAGTTGTCTGAGCCGGTAGCGAAATCAGCAACTTTTGGCCCACAGAGAGCCTATCCGAACCCAGGCCGCTGGCCTGCATAATGGCATTAACCGTGGAATTATGCGCGCGGGCAATGTTCCAAAGATTGTCTCCGGATTTCACTACGTACGGCTTAGTGGTCTGGACTGCCTCGGCAACCATCGCTCCGCAAGAAACGAGGACACCCAGTGCCAAAACACAGCAAATAACTACAGCTAAACCAAACCGGTAACTAATAGAGGATAATCCAGGGCGCTTACTGACAAATACCAATAAATTACACCACCCTCTCTATCACCCTATTCGCTTTCGCCATACTTTGCCAAAATCCTGCCTGCCAGGAAAAAATACTGCATAACTTGTCCGATACCGGCGAACTCTGGAATTGACGTATCGCGGAAAAGGTGTTTCCATATAGAAACAATGTCATAATCCGATTAATTGCGAGCGGGGTGTTCACGTGGCGATGGAGGTAGAAGTCGTAGGAGACATACCACCCAATCGTTTCGGCCGACCGGGGTGACCTCCTGAGGGATGCACGTCCGTGAGGCGGGCGGTCGCACATGAGTATAAGCTTCTGGAGGGAGTACTGGGCTGGTACTTTGGACCTTCCATCAGCCTCTCCTACCACTACAAGCCTGAACTGCAGGACAAACAGCTTCCTGTGGTCCTGATCGATGGAGTGGTCTTCGCGGAAGGAAGAATCCCTGTGAATGAGGTAGCCGACTACATTGAATCGACGGGGGTCACCCGGTTGGACGGGCGGTAGTATCCGGCAATCTCCAAGACCATTCGCCAATGCGGCTCTGAGACAGGCACTACGGACAACCGCGGGAGGTGCACCAGCTCCCATCCCCCAAAACGTTCATCGGCTTTGATTTCCTTAAGGGTTACCGGTCTGGTTAGTCTTTCCCCGGCGCGTACTTCAATAACGAGACGGCGGGGGTTGTTTTGTTCCGGATCCGGAAAGGGATCGCTTACTACCTCCCCGGTACCGACAATGGCTCTTTCCTTGCCAGTATGGTAAAAGAAAAAATGATCTCCCCGACGCATTCCGGACATGTTCTTCAAGGCCTTAAAGTTTTTCACCCCATCCCAGAGATCCTGTTCCTGGGCTTTGAGATCATCGAAGCTGTAATCGTCGGGCTCACTCTTAAGCAACCAGTACCCCACAATGTTTACCTCTTTTTAGATAGTCTTCTTACAACAGGCTCCGCAGCTGCCGGAAGAGCGGTTCCCGCCGTCTGAAGGTGGTAACGTAATTGAATCCTGCTTGTGTCAGAATCTCGTAGCCCCGCCTTAACTGAAGGCCCACCTGTTCCACACAGTGGGCATCTGAACCCACAGTGATCACCTCACCCCCCAGTCGGCGGTATAGTCTTACCATCTCCGGTTCCGGGAGGGTGTATCCCGCCCCCGAGCGGTAGCCGGACATATTTACCTCGATACCCCTTCCAGTTTCAATCAAGACCCGAAAGGTGTCCTCGATAATGTCTTGATAGTCGGCCCAGTTGACGTCTTGTCGCTTACAGTTTATAAAATGGAGATACCGCTTGAAGAGATCCAAGTGCCCCAGCACATTAAAACCACTGTATTCACGAACACATTGGTTGACCGCCTCCAGGTAACCTCGTGCCGCATCATCCAGCGACCGCCCCTCGAAATACTCCCCGTTGTCCAGGTCCTGGGCACCAACGATATGCACCGACCCGATCAGAAAGTCAAAGGGGTAGCTATTGGTGAACGCTTCATTCCGGGCATGGCTGTTCAGATGCAGTCCCAACTCGGCACCACGGATTACCGTCAGCTCGCCCCCGAACAAGCTCTCACAGCGAACAATCTCGCGTTCATAAGTTTCCTGATCGAATTCCCAGTTGAGAGTGCTCCCCGGATAAACATAGTCCACATGGTCGGTAAAAGCGATTTCATTAATAGTCAGACGTACTGCTCTGGCACAGGCTTCGGTCATAGACATTTTCCCATCTGCGGAAAACAGGGAGTGGACGTGGTAATCAAACATGCACAACCGATCCTTTCCAACGCTGGACTTGCTCCCCCCTATTCTACCTCATTCTGCACCCTCGATCGACCACATCCTGATGGGTTAAGCAAACCCTGCCTGGTGATTTGCGGAAGAATGGAACATTACCTTATTAGGGAACCATAAGCGCAGATCGTCAGGGGAGGTAATTACGTTGGAAACGGAGAAATTGCGGGTCGTCATCATCGGCGGCGTCGCTACGGGTCCGAAGGCAGCAGCGCGGGCCAGGCGGATGGCACCCGAAGCAGAGATTGTCCTGGTGGACAGCGGAAGCATCCTATCATACGGCGCCTGTGGGATGCCCTTTTACTTGGAAGGCCATGTGAAGGACCTTAAACAGTTGTTACGTACAGCTTATGGTGTGACACGCGATGAACAGTTCTTCCTGCGCGAGAAGGGCATAAACGTCCTGACGCGAACCAAGGCCACTAATATCGACCGGGAACGAAAGACTGTATCGCTTTCCAACCTCGACACCGGGCAAGATTCCGTGATCTCCTATGACAAACTGGTACTTGCCACGGGTGCCCGTCCCACGACCCCTCCTGTTGAAGGCATTGACTTGATGGGAGTCTACCGCCTGCACCATCCGGATGACGCCTGCAAGATCATGGACAACATGGAGCATTTTAAGGAAATGGTGGTTATCGGCGGCGGGTTTATCGGCCTCGAGGTAGCCAGTGCCTTCAGCAACCGGCGTCTTTTCGTGTCGCTCATCGAACTGCATAATCAGATCCTGCCCGGTGTTTTAGATCCTGATTTGGAAGCCATTCTGCGGAAGCATCTGGAGAACCGGGGTATGGAATTCTATCTAGGCCGGAAGGTGCTCCGCTTTGAGGGAGATGCCGAAGGAAACCTAGCCCGGATTATTACTGATCGAGACAGCATCGACGCTAATGCCGTAATTATGGCCGTGGGTGTTCGCCCTAATGTTGATCTGGCCCGGAAAGCGGGACTGGAGATCGGTTCCACGGGTGCCATTGCGGTCAATGAGTACCTACAGACCAGTGACCCTGACGTCTATGCCGCCGGTGACTGTGCGGAAACAACACATGTCCTGACCGGAAGACGTGTCTACCTGCCGCTGGCTTCCACCGCGAACCGCCAGGGGCGAGTAGCTGGAGACAATGTAACCGGACGACGTACCCGTTTTAAGGGCGTGATGGGTACCGCCGTATTACAGATCATGGACTGGAACGTCGGGCGAACCGGGATCGGTGACTCCGAGGCCCGTGCCTTGGGCTACGACGTTTTGACCACTGTGACGCCAGCACACGATCGAAGCCATTTCCACCCCGATCACAGTCTGGTGATACTGAAGATCATTATGGATAACAAGTCGCGTAAGGTGCTCGGTGTTCAGGCCATTGGACCCGGAAACGTCGACAAGCGCATCGATGTGGCGGCGTCCGCGTTGCATTTTGGTGCCGGCATCGATGACCTGAGCGAACTCGATCTGGGATATGCCCCTCCCTACAATACAGTCATCGACCCCCTACAGCACACCGCCAATGCCATGCGCAACAAGGCGGACGGACTGTCCCACGCCATCACCGCACAACATCTAAAGGAAAGACTTGAAAGAGGGGAGGAACTGATCATCCTCGACGTCCGGACCGAGCGTGAGTTTAAGTTTAAGAAATTTGTGGGCGGCTCGATGACGATCCCCTTGACCCTTTCCGATCTGCGCGGGAAACTCCAGGAACTCCCGCGTGATAAACCGGTTATTGTCCTCTGCGAATCAGGCGTGCGAAGTTACGAGGCCATGCGCACCTTGAAGGGTGCGGGCTTCGAAAACGTGGAGTATCTGGAAGGCGGCCTTCAGGCTTGGCCATATGGACCTTCCGGCCTGATGTCCTAAAACAACCATGCGTCCTCGCAGAGCCGTGTCTTCGCAGAGGTTTGAGTGCCTTCTGTAGTGTACCTGTTCTTTGCACTACCCAGGCCTTCTTCGCAAACCGAACAGCCGTCTGCAAGCAGTCGACCAAAACTGCTCGGTACCTGTATGTGTTATAGTGCCGCTCCAAGAATTGTCATAGTGTGACTATTTATCCCCTAAGAGGAACTCCGTCCATGTAAGAGAATTCTACCACAGGAATACTGTGTTAATTCGGAAACTGGGGGGAGCGGTTTCTAGTTGTACACGCTTTTACGCCTGCTTTACGTTTGGGTAATCGTGCTGATTACTCTGGGCGCTGGAATGCTTCCAGCCGAGGCCCAGCTGGTGAACAGCGACCTGAAGGTCTTCCTCACCCCTGGCCAGACCACGGCCGAAATTAACGGAACCCCCGTCGACCTCGACGTCCCTGCGGTGATTGAGGAAGGGTACACCCTCGTTCCCCTGCGCTTCGTGGCTGAAGCCCTGCAGGCCGTTGTGCAGTGGAACGGCGAGAACCGGTCAATTCTCGTGCAATCCCTCGATCATCACGTGTTTCTGCAGGTAGGTAACCCAAAGGCTACCGTGAACGGTGCCAGCGTCGAACTAGCCCTGGAGCCCCAGCTTCGCCAGAACAGGGCGATGGTCCCACTGCGTTTCGTAAGCCAGGCCCTAGAAGCAGATGTCCATTTTCAACCGGACACAAAACTGATTAGTATAACCAGATCAATAAGGCTGCCGGTGGCTGACTTTACTTTTGTGGAAAAGGCTATTCCTCCGCAGGGAAGTCCCCATGTTGTCGAGCGCAGTTCCCATCCCCGGGGACTGGCGATTGTGGACCGTGAATGGACAGGGCTGTACGACCGCTATCCTGAACCTGGCACCTATGACATTACCCTACGGGTCAAGGATGAGCAAGGGAATTGGAGCCTTCCGGTTACCCGTACGCTTGTGGTGAAGCATCCACCAGTGGCCGGGTTTCGTACGGAGAAGTCCTCTTACCGAAGCGGTGAACCGCTCGTTTACATAAACGAGAGTTATGATCCCGACGGTAAGCCGCTGACCCTGAAGTGGGAGGCCCAGCCCGCCTACTTTGAACCGGGAAACAAGACGGTCCGGCTTACGGTCACCGACTTGTACGGGTTAACGTCCACCGCCTCAGCAACGGTCGAGATTATCGACGATATTTACTATACCAAGGAACAGTTTTACCTGATCTATGGGAAGGTCGGGGCGGTTGTGCCGTACGAGAAGAAGGTTCTCGATTTCCCCGTGCTTACGCCGCAGGTCACCGAGTCGAACCGAACACTGCTGCGCGTAAACAGCCCTGAGGAAATCAAGGAAGAAGGCATTCTCTACCGGGACAACGTTTCGGGGCCGATCCGGGTGATGGTCCATCACCTGAACCGCTCTCCATGGCCAATCAGAATCCATGCGCTGGCCCATAATCCCTCGTCTTCTCCGATTACCGTACGTATCACCCGCCAGGGGCTCGGCGGCCCGTCGGCGGATATTCTCCATCTGGGTCGGGTACACCTAACAAAATTCTTCAGTATCCAGTCCGAGCAGGTGATCACCGTCCCGGCGGGCAAAACGATTAATCTCCTCTCAAGCCTCAGCGCCGCTCAGATGGCCCCGAACGCCTGTCTCTCCGGAATGTGGGACCTTGAGGTGTCGGCGCCGCTTGCCTTTACTTTTGCCGCCCTGAAGGCGGAAGACGATCCTCTTGAACACGTCGACCGCTTACCCGTACTGCCCGCGGACGGTATGCACATCCGGGGGACCTTCCCTGTCGCCGACCGCGAGCTTCTTTTCGATGTGCTCCCGGCCGGCGAACGCGGCAGGATCGTCCTGGCGGACAGCCAACTCGACCCCCCGGAAACCGGAATTGACGCTATGACCGGCCAACCCGTTCAGAACCTCGGCAACTACGGGGTGGTTTACACCTTGGTCTTATCCCGCCTGCCCGATGACACCGCCATATTGCTTAACCCGCGCGGCGGGAATTTCTGCGGCGCCGTCCGGATCGGTCAGCAGGTGGTTCAGGTTCCGACAAGCGGCTACGCCCCGCCGCAGCGGCATGCCGTCGTTCTCTACAGGAATGAAGACGGGCCGCACCGTATCACGGTGGATTTCAGCCCGCCTTCCGGGAGTTATCTCCCGGTCAATATCCTGCTTTTACCGATTCCCGAGTCCAAAGGGGAACCGGGGCCCCTGATTCCGAGTTAAAGCCTTGCTACCCACCTATCCATAGATCTTACCAATATAACCTCCTGAACGATTCTGCCTGCCGGAACGGCACGGACTAACATAGAATCGGTCGGGGAAGATACTAGCAACACCCCAAAAGAATGGAGCAGGCATGGACCATATCGAACTGATCGCCACTGCACCCTTCGGGCTGGAAGCGGTGGTTGCGCGGGAAGTAAAGCAACTTGGTTACGAGGATGTGACCGTGGAGAACGGGAGGCTCACCTTTATAGCAGACCTCTCGGCCATCTGCCGGACTAACCTCTGGCTGCACACGGCTGATCGGGTGTTGGTAAAAATGGGCTCTTTTACGGCTCTGACCTTTGATGAACTCTTTGAGCAGACCAAGGCCCTGCCCTGGGACGAATGGATCCCGGTCGACGCCGAGTTTCCGGTTCAGGGTAAATCCGTTAAATCCCGGCTTTTCAGTGTGCCGGACTGTCAGGCAATCGTAAAGAAAGCTGTGGTTGAAAAGCTGAAGCAGCGGTACCACCAGGAGTGGTTCGCAGAAACCGGACCGCGTTACAACATCGAGGTTGCCTTGCTTAAAGACGAGGCCACCCTGACTATAGACACCAGCGGTGCGGGCCTGCACAAACGCGGTTACCGTAAACTGGGGAGTACCGCCCCGCTCAAGGAAACCCTGGCCGCAGCCCTGGTATTGCTCAGCTACTGGCGGCCCGAACGGCCGCTAATCGATCCCCTTTGTGGTTCCGGCACCATACCCATTGAAGCCGCCTTGATCGGATTGAATATCGCCCCCGGCCTCGGCCGTGAGTTCGCCGCCGAGAAATGGCCGGTCATACCGGCTTCACTGTGGAAAGAAGCCCGGGTCGAGGCTCGCCACCTCATATCCCACGATCGCGAACTGGAAATCACCGGATCGGACAATGACAGCGAAGTGTTAAGCCTCGCCCGACACCACGCCGAACAGGCCGGTGTGGACGACCAAGTTTTGTTCCGTCACCGCTCTCTAGCGAACTATAGTTCCGCCTACCCGTACGGATGTGTGATCACCAATCCTCCGTACGGTGAACGCCTCGGTGAATCAGGTGCCGTGGAAAACCTCTACCGCGAGATGGGCAGAGTGTTTCAAGCGTTCGGCACGTGGTCATTCTATATCCTCACCGCCTATCCCGGGTTCGAGCGCCTTTTTGGCCGGCCAGCAGACAGGAAGCGTAAGCTCTATAACGGACGTATCGAGTGCCACTACTACCAGTTTTTTGGGCCGCGGCCGCCCCGGGACCTGCCTGTCGACATCCGTCAAGCAGAATGAGGTAGATAAATAAGATCCTAGGCTTAAGGAAGAGGCGTTGATGCCAGGCTTCTCGTAATCCTGTTTGAATAGGGCTTATGTGAGCCTTCAGCGGCCTATCTTTTGGCCGAACGGCCAAGGTATGCGGTATGGAGGCTCCCGCTTGCAGCCACCTCTTCCGGAGTACCGCTGAACGATACTCGGCCCGGTTCCATAATCAATACCCGGTCTCCGACTCGTAGGGCAGCCCTTGCGTTCTGCTCCACTAGGACAATGGTATGCCCCTGCATCTTCAGTTTGCGCACCGTCTGCATAATCTCCCTGACCACCAAGGGAGCCAATCCAATTGATGGTTCATCCATAAGCAACAAACGTGGCTTGGCCATTAGAGCGCGACCGATGGCCACCATCTGTTGCAACCCACCGCTAAGCGTGTGCGCAGGTTGATTCAGTTTTTCGGACAATGCTGGAAACAAGCTCAGGACTCCCGCCAAGTCATCCGGAAGAACGGCTTTTTCGCGGCGGTAACGGTGAAACGCCCCGAGCATGAGGTTGTCTCGGACACTCAGCGCAGGGAACAACTGGCGATCCTCTGGAACCATGCTGATCC
>Ga0180017_100046_pt1 | contig 48549 bp, 49 predicted proteins | sample KR46_S_MetaG_FD_129674 | JGI IMG/M metagenome (GOLD analysis project Ga0180017, IMG submission 129674) | Groundwater microbial communities from the Olkiluoto Island deep subsurface site, Finland - KR46_S_MetaG | ecosystem: Environmental > Aquatic > Deep subsurface > Groundwater | place: Finland...
GCTCAGCCTGAGCTCGCCGCTGGTACGCAGAATCAGGTCCGGATCGGGCATGCCCGCAGTGTAGAGCTGGTCCGCGAACATCTCTTCGGTCAGGCTTTCCGGTTTGACCTGCTTGCGCAGCAGGGCCTGGCAGGCGCGCAGGATCTCATGCCTGCCCGAGTAGTTGAGGGCCAGGTTCAGGTTCATGGCCGAGCAGCCGGAGGTCTTGTCCATGGCGTGACGCAGCACCTGCCGGGTGGCCAGGGGCAGCTCGCCGATATCCCCGAGCACGTTCAGACGGATGGACTGCTCCAGCAGCGAGGGTAGCTCCTGTCCCAGGAAATCCTTGAGCAGGGTGAACAGAAAGCCGACCTCCTGCTTGGGACGTGACCAGTTTTCCTTGGAGAAGGTGTAGAAAGTCAGATAGGGAATGCCGATCTTTCGGCACTCCCTGACAATTTCGCGGGCGGTTTCGGTGCCGGCCCTGTGTCCGGCGCTGCGGTCAAGGCCCCGGGCGCGGGCCCAGCGACCATTGCCGTCCATGATGATGGCGAGGTGTTTGAGTGGTGGCATGGATTGAATCTAGATCTCCATGATTTCCTTTTCTTTCTCGACCAGGGCGGCGTCGGCCTTTTTCACGAACAGGTCGGTGGTCTTCTGCACCTCGTCCTGGGATTTGTGCAGATCGTCCTCGCTGATCTCCTTGGCGGTGTGCATCTTCTTCAGGACGTCGTTGACGTCCCGGCGCACGTTGCGGATGGCGACCTTGGCCTCTTCAGTGTATTTTTTGGCCATTTTGACCAAGTCTTTGCGGCGCTCTTCGGTCAGGACCGGAATGTTGATGCGGATGGCGCGACCGTCGTTGATGGGGGTCAGGCCCAGGTCCGACTTCATGATGGCTTTTTCAATGCTGTTGAAAGCGTTGCGATCCCACGGAGCGATGGAGATGGTGCGGCTGTCGGGGATGGAAACGGACGCGACCTGATTGAGCGGGGTCGGGGTGCCGTAGTACTCGACCCGGATGCTGTCCACCAGGGCTGTGGAGGCCCGTCCGGTGCGCAGCTTAGAGAAATCCTTTTCCAGACTGTCGATGCTTTTCTGCATCCTGTTCGTGCAATCCTGAGTTTGCTTTTCCATGTCATTCTCCTTGAACGATTGTTCCGATTTCCTCGCCCCTGACCATCCGCTGGATGTTGCCGGGCACAAAGAGATTGAAGACCCCGATGGGGAGTTTGTTGTCCATGCACAGGGATATGGCCGCCGAGTCCATGACCCGCAGGCGCCGCTGCAGCACGTCCAGATAGGTCAACTTGGTGAACATGACCGCGTCGGGGTGCTTTTCGGGATCCTTGTCGTAGACGCCGTTGACCCTGGTAGCCTTGAGGATGGCCTCGCACTTGAGTTCCATGGCCCGCAGCGCCGCCGCCGTGTCCGTGGTGAAATAGGGGATGCCCGTGCCGGCGGCGCAGATGACTACGCGGCCCTTTTCCAGGTGCCGGATGGCGCGGCGGCGGATGTAGGGTTCGGCGACTTCCTTCATGTCGATGGCGGTCATGACGCGGGTCGTGATGCCAAGTTTCTCCAGGGCGTCCTGCACGGCCAGGGCGTTCATGACCGTGGCAAGCATGCCCATGTAGTCGGCCGAGGCGCGGTCCATGCCTTTGGAAGAGACGGAAATGCCGCGAAAAATGTTGCCGCCGCCGATGACCATGCTGAGCTGCACGCCCATGGAAGCCGCTTCGGCCAGTTCGCGACAGATGGACTGGATGGTCTGGGGCTCGATGCCGAAGCCCTGCTCTCCGGCCAGGGCCTCTCCGCTCAGCTTGAGCATCACTCTGCCGTATCGGAGTTTTTCCATTGGGTACCTCTGGGTAAGCGGTGAACGAAAAGGAGGCCGGGATGCCCTGACCTCCTTCTCGGATGATCCTATATCCATTTCGCGCATCCGCTGCAACAGGGTGCGTTTCGCGGTGCCGATGCGAACTCCGGCGATCTTTGGGCCAAAAAAAAGGGCCTTGCGGCCCTTTGCTTATGCGCCGATGGAGAACCGGAAGAACCGGGCTATGTCAGCGTTTTTCCCAAGAAGATCCTTGATGGTCTTCTTGTCGTCCTTGATGAAGACCTGCTCGCGCAGGCAGACTTCCTGATAGAACTTGCGGATGCGGCCTTCGACGACCTTTTCGGCGATCTGGGCCGGCATGCCCTCTTCCTTGGCCTGGTTCAGGTAGATTTCCTTTTCCTGGGCCAGCGTTTCGGCCGGAATCTGGTCCGGGCCCACGCACAGGGGGTTGGCGGCTGCGATCTGCATGGCGATGTCTTTGGCAAGTTCGGGGGTCGCGGCGCCGGTCAGTTCAACCAGGACGCCCAGCTTCTTGGTGGAGTGGACATAGGTGCCGATGGCGCCTTCCCCGGACAGGGACACATAGGCTAGGCGGCCGACCTGCATGTTCTCGCCGATCTTGCCGATAAGCCCGGTCAGGTCGGAGGCTTCCGCAGGAAGCGCTTCCACGTTGTCGGTCTTCTTTTCCAGGGCGACTGCGGCCAGACCTTCGGCCAGGGCGATGAATTCTTCGTTCTTGGACACAAAGTCGGTCTCGCACCGGACTTCGCTCATGGCTGCGGACTTGCCGTCAGCGGCGACAAAGACGGTGACCAGACCTTCGGAAGTGGCCCGGCCTGCCTTTTTGGCGGCCTTGGACAGCCCCTTTTCGCGCAGCCAGGCAATGGCCTTTTCTTCATCGCCGTCACATTCGGTCAGCGCCTTCTTGCAATCCATCATGCCAACGCCAGTGCGTTCGCGCAGGTCTTTAACCATTGCTGCAGAGATGCTCATCGTATTATACCTCTTCGTCTGTATCTACGGATTCAGGCTCGGCGGAACCGGCCGGAAGCTCCACTTCGGGAACCTTGTTGGTCTGGGGTTCGGGGGCGACGTCCTTGGAGCTGGCGGCACCTTCGGCGCATGCGTCAGCCATGGCACCGGCAAAGAGCTTGATGGCGCGGATAGCGTCATCATTGCCCGGGATGATATAGTCGATCAGGTCGGGGTCGCAGTTGGTGTCGACCACGGCCACGATCGGGATGCCGAGTTTGCGGCATTCCTTGACCGCGATTTCTTCGCGGTGGGGATCGATGATAAAGGCCGCCGCAGGCGGTTCTTCCATGTCCTTGATGCCGCCGAGGGTCAGGTTCAGCTTGGTGACTTCGCGTTCCATGCGCACGATTTCCTTTTTCAGGAAGCGGTTCACGGAGCCGTCCTCGAACATGGTTTCGAGTTTCTTCAGGCGGGTGATGCTGGTGCGGATGGTCTGGTAGTTGGTCAGGGTGCCGCCGAGCCAGCGGTTGGTCACGTGGTACATGCCGCAGCGTTCGGCTTCGGTCTTGATCACGTCCTGGGCCTGGCGCTTGGTGCCGACGAAAATGATCTTTCCGCCACGGGCAACTGTGTCGGCGATGAAGTCATGGGCCTTGCGATACAGCTTCACGGGCTGCTGCAGGTCGATGATGTGAATTCCCTTGCGAGCGCCGAAAATGAAAGGGCGCATCTTGGGATTCCAGCGGCGGGTCTGGTGGCCGAAATGGACTCCGGTCTCCAGCATCTGCTTCATGGTTACATAAGGCATGTCAAATCTCCTTGGTTTTTTTCCTCCGACCGCGGGAGCCCGTATGGGCCAAACCAACAGCGCGGGCGTGTGGAGTGATTGGGAACTGCAGTGCGTACGCGAGAGATTTTTGCTTGGCAAGAAAAAAATCAGACTCTGGCGACAAGCGGAATGACAATGGGGTCGCGCTCCAGGACCTTGCGGAAGAAGCGGCGCAGGGAGGAGCGGATTTTTTCCTCCAGCTTGTAGGCTTCACTGCCGGGGTTGCCTTCGATGATATCAAGGATGATGCATTTGGCGTCTTCCAAAATGTGGGCGAAATGCTGCTCGAAGATGAAACCCTTAGACTGGATGCTCGGACCAAAGACGATGGTGCCAAGTTCGTCCTGCACCAGCAGCACGATGACAAGGCCTTCCCCGCCAAGGATCTGACGTTCCTTGAGCACGCTTTGCCCCACGTCGCCCACGCCCTTGCCGTCGACCAGGATCGACTCGGCGAAAACGTGCTCCTCCAGGCGGATGCCGGTGGGAAAGAGGGTCACCGGGTGGCCGTTCTCCAGGATCAGCGCCCGCTCCGGGGCGATGCCCCGGGACACGGCCAGCTCGGCGTGTTTGAAGAGATGGCGGTATTCGCCGTGCACGGGCACGAAGAATTTGGGGCGCACCGTGTCGAGCATGATCGCCAGTTCTTCCTGATGGGCGTGGCCGGAGGCGTGGATGGCCTGCACCTTTTCGTACAGGACCGTGGCCCCATGGCGGTAGAGGTCGTTGATGACCCTGGTGATGGCCTTGGTATTGCCCGGGATGAAGCGCGAGGACATGATCACCGTGTCGCCCTTGTGGATGTTGATCTGGCGGTGTTCGCTCCTGGCCACGCGGCTTAAGGCTGAGAGGGGTTCGCCCTGGGATCCGGTCAGCAGGATGACGATTTTGTCGTCGTCCAGATAGGCCAGTTCTTCCATGTTGCACGAGTTTTCACGGTTGAAGCGCAGATGTCCGAGGTCCTTGGCGACCTCGATGTTGGTGACCAGGCTGCGGCCCGTGAAAGCCACCCGCCGGCCGTGCTTGGCGGCGAGGTCGAAAATTTCCTGCATGCGCTGAATGTGCGTGGCAAAGAGGGTGACCAGGATGCGTCCCTTGGCCCCGGTGAAGACTTCGTCCAGGGAGTCCTGGATTTCCTGTTCCGTCAGCGAAAAGCCTTCGCGTTCGACGTTGGTTGAATCGGAGAGCATGAGCAACACGCCTTCGCGTGAAAAATTGGCAAAGGCGTCAAGATCGGTGGCGTGCCCTCCCTGCGGATTGCGGTCGATCTTGAAATCGCCCGTATGCACGATGCGCCCGGCTGGCGTCTCGATGCCCAGGCCATAGCCTTCGATGATGCTGTGGCAGACAGGCATGAACGTTACGGCGAATTCGCCCAGGTCCACGCGCTCGCGCGCCCGTACGGGGCGCAGGTCCACATGCGACTCCAGGTTGCGTTCCTGCAGGCGTTTCATGGCCAGGCGCAGGGTGAATTCCGAACCGTAGAGGGGTACCTGCTGCAGATAGGGGACCAGCCAGGCCAGGGCCCCGATATGGTCTTCGTGGCCGTGGGTCAGGATGATGCCTTTTAGTTTGTGCTTGCGGCTGACGATGAAGTCCATGCGGGGGATGACCACGTCCACGCCGTAAAGAATGACGTCCGGAAACATGAGCCCGCAGTCCACCAGGATCATGCTCTGCTCGGTCTCCAGGGCCATGCAGTTCATGCCTATTTCTCCGAGCCCGCCAAGCGGGGTCAGGGTCACGTGCGAATCGGACATCTCATGGGCTCCGGTGTGTTGAAGTGCGGGGCGACGTATGTTCACCCCTTCGGAATTTAAGGGAAGAGCGGCCCAAGGACAAGGCAAAAAAAAGGCCGCGCAGGGGCGGCCTTTGGTGAAACGGGGATGGGGCGGGATTATTCCGCGTCCTTCTTGCTGTCGGCGATGACCTGCTCGGCCACGTTGGGCGGGCATTCCTCGTAGTGGGCGAACTCCATGGTGAACGTGCCCTGGCCGCCGGTCATGGAGCGCAGGTCCGGGGCGTACTTCATCATCTCGGCCATGGGCACGTGGGCCTTGACCTCGGTCACTCCGCCAATGGAATCGGAACCCAGGACCCGGCCGCGTCTGCTGGACAGGTCGCCGATGACGTCGCCCATGAACTCGTCGGGGATGAAGACCGAGGCGAGCATGATGGGTTCGAGCAGGATCGGGCTGCACATCTCGATGGCCTTTTTGAACGCCAGGGAACCGGCGATTTTGAAGGCCATTTCCGAGGAGTCGACGTTGTGATAGGAGCCGTCGTACACGGCCACCTTGTAGTCGACCATGGGGTAGCCAGCCAGGAATCCGCGCACCGCCGCTTCCTGAACGCCCTTGTCCACCGCCGGTATGTAGTTACGCGGGATGGAGCCGCCGACGATCTCATCCAGGAACTCGTACCCCGCGCTGCGCTTGTTGGGTTCCATGCGGATCCAGCAGTCACCGAACTGGCCGCGGCCGCCGGACTGCTTCTTGTGCCTCCCCTGGACCTGGGCCTTGCCCTTGATGGTTTCGCGGTAGGGAATTTTGGGCGTCTTGAGGACGATATTGGTCTTATAGCGGCGTCTGACCTTCTCAACGGCCAATTCGATGTGCAACTGGCCCATGCCGGTAAGCAGCATGTCCCCGGTTTCGTCATTGCGCACCAGGTGCAGGTTGATGTCTTCTTCCAGGAGCTTCTGAACCGCCGCAAAGACCTTGTCTTCCTCGCCCTTTTCCTCGGCGGCCAGGGCATAGGAAATGATGGAGGGACTTAAGGCCGGTTTGGGCAGGATAAAGGGGGACTTTTCGGCGCACAGGGTGTCGCCGGTGGCCGTGTTCTTGAGTTTGGCCACGGCCACCACGGCGCCGGGACCGACTTCCTGCTTGCAGGGCGTCTGTTTTTTGCCTTCCAGATACAGGATCTGGCCGATCTTTTCTTTTTCGTCCTTGGTTGCGTTGAGGACGGCCGCGTCGGGGGACAGCACTCCGGACAGCACTCTGAGGACGGAGAGCTGACCGGCAAAGGGGTCGGCGATGGTCTTGAAGACAAAGGCGGCCAGGGGCGCATCGGGGCTCGACGGGCGCTCGCCCCGTCGGCGTCGAGCCAGGATTTGTGCTCAAGAGGCGAGGTCATGACGCTTTGGATGGTGTCAAGGAGCGAGGCCGCGCCCTTGTTCTGCATGGCCGAACCCGCGCAGACCGGGACCAATGTGCGGCTGGCCACGCCCTCGCGCAGGCCGGAGATCATCTCCTCCGGGGTCAGCGAGCCTTCTTCCAGATATTTTTCCATCAGCTCTTCGCTGCTCTCGGCGATGTTCTCGATGGCGATCTCACGCGTCATGGTCACTTCGTCGGCGAGGTCTTCGGGCATGTCGATGGGGGTCAGGCCGCCAGTTTCGTCAAAGGCATAGGCTTTTTCGGCCAGAATATCGACGAGTCCGCGGAAATCGGCTTCGCTGCCGATGGGCAGGAAGAGCATGACCGGTTTGATGCCCAGGGTTTCGGACAGACCCTGGTAGGCCATCTGAAAATTGGCGCGTTCGCGGTCCATCTTGTTGATGAAGACCAGGGCCGGGAGATTCGCCTTGACGGCTTCGGACCATATTTTCTTGGTCAGGGGCTTGACCCCGTCAATGGCGTCGAGGACCAGGACGACATTGTCCGCGCCCTGCAGGAGGTAGGGCAGATCGCCGATGAAATTGTTGTCACCGGGCGTATCGATGAGGAAATTTGGATTTTTCTTCCAGGCGAACTGGGCGAAACTGGGCTGGATGCTGCCCCTGCGTTTGATTTCTTCGGGTTCGTAGTCCAGAACCGTGGAGCCTTCGTCTATTTTGCCAAGCCTGGTGATGGAACCGGCGGTGTAGAGCAGCATTTCGGCTACTGACGTCTTACCGGTTCCTCCATGCCCTATCAGGGCGAAAGTCCTCTGTTTTTGAAGTTGATCCTGCATACAGCCCCCTTATGCAAAGTATTACGCAACCATTTACGGCTACAGGGTATAAGATCGTTCCCGCCCTTCAAAATGAAGGGCCGGAATTTGCTTGCAAAAGAGAAGAAATTGGATGAAAGTCCCCCGCTCTATAGCCTCTGGGCGGTCTTCGGGCGATTGTAACCCGTCTGCTATCCTGAACTTTTTCAAGAAATACCCCTATAGGGAGGGGGCTTGGAAGTTGTCAAGAGTAATAGGATTTTAAGCGCCGCATACTTCTTCAAAATCGTTGAGAGAAAATCATGAACAAGGTTGACGCTCCGCGCTGGGGCCATGCATGCGCCACAATTCTGCGCTGCGCCGCATCGGATATCGACGTCAAGGGACCCTGGCTTTTCTGGTCCGCTCCGCCATCCCCGGCCCTGCGCGGCAGTCTGGAGCGTCACGGACAGCTTGTGCCCATACTGGTCGATGCGGGCGGGGCGCGGCCGGTGCTCGTCGCCGGGGCAGCCCGGGCGGCCATCCTGGCGGAACTGGGGCGCGAGGTGCTGTGCCTGGATATTGGCGCGCTGAGCGATGAGGCCAGGGGACTGGCCTACGTGCAGTCCAATGCGGACCGCGAGCTGACCGATGGGCATCTGGTCCTGGCCATGCGCTATTTTCTGTCCCTGCCGGGATGCGACATGGAATCCGTGCTCGAAGCATTGGGTCTTGATGCGCGGTCCAAGCGGCTGCGGCTGATTCGCTCCTGGCTGCGTCTGCCCCGGCGTTGGGATGGGCTCCTTTGCTCGGGGGCCGTCCCCCTGGCCTGTGCGGACCTGCTCGAAACGTTTGCGCCTGAAGATCTCAGTGTCCTGGAATCCCTTTTCGCCACCTTGTCCTGGTCGCGCGGAAATGCGGTCAACGTGCTGACCTGGATCCGCGAGGTCTGCGCCAGAGACGGCGTCAAAGCCGCAGCGGTGCTGGAGGGCCTGGGGGAAACCCTGGCGGCCGGACTCTCGCCCAAGGACACCATGAGCAGGATCACCCAGGAGGTGCGGCGGCTGCGCTACCCCATGCTTGCGGGCATGGAGCGGGATTTTGCCGAAACCGCTCGCAAGGTGTCCGCCGGAACACGCTGGCGAGTGACGCAGCCGGACCTTTTCGAGAGCGACGCGGTGGAAGTGAGCGTCCGCGTGACCAGCGCCGGTGAATTGCGTGCGGCCGGAGCAGAACTTGTCCGCATGGCGGCGCGCGAGGATCTGGATGATCTCTTTCCGGTGGTGCGTAAATGACCGTCCTGCCCACGCATCTGCAAGGCATCAGCCGGGTGGTGGTCGATGCGGCCGTGGCCGGTTCGACCATCGCGGCGCGTGTGCGGGAGCGCCTGCCGCACCTGAAGCAGGAAACACTTCAGGAGGGAGAAACCCTGGCTGCGGGGTTGGCGCGGGAGGACATCCTGTATCTGAAGCGGTACCGGGGGCGTTTTCTGCGTCACTGCCCGGGCACCAGTCACTACCGCTGCTGCGGGTATCAGATCGTTCATATCGGAGAGAATTGTCCCCTGCGTTGTTCCTACTGCATCCTGCAGGCCTATTTTCAGGACCGCGTGCTCAAGGTCTGGGCCAATCAGGACGATTTGAGGCTGGAGCTGGACCAGGCTTTTCACGCCAGTCCCGGTCGTCGTTACCGAGTCGGGACCGGGGAGTTCACCGATTCCCTGGTGCTTGAGGCGTTGACCGGCTACAGTAGAGATCTTATTGAATTTCTTGGAAATTATCCGCAGGTCTGCCTGGAACTCAAGTCCAAAGTCGTGGACCTGTCGTGGATGGATGCGGTGCGTGATCCGTCCAGGGTCCTGCCCGCCTGGTCCATGAACGCGCCGGACATTGTCGATGGCGAGGAGCAGGGGGACTGCGCAAGTTTGGAGGAACGCCTGTCCGCGGCCCGGACCTGCGCCCAGGCGGGCTTTCGGGTCTGCCTGCATTTTGACCCCATGATTCATTTCCCTGGCTGGAGGGAAGGCTATGCCCGGACGGTGGAGATGATTTTCGATCACCTTCAGCCGGAGCAGATCGCCTACGTCAGCATGGGGTCGTTTCGGCACATGCCGGATTTGAAACGCTGCATCAGCGAGAATTTTCCGGGATCAAAATATATCTATGGGGAGTTCGTGACGGGACTCGACGGCAAGCAGCGCCTGTTGCGGCCGCTTCGGGTCGAGCAGTTCCGATTCTTGGCCGATGCGCTGCGCCGGGGCGGGGTGGATCGGCAGCTCTATCTGTGCATGGAGTCGGACGAAGTCTGGCAGGCAGTGCTTGGACGCACTCCTGCAGACCTGGGCGGGCTCTACAGGCACCTCATGGCGCAGGCTTTTGGGGAAGAGGGCTAGAGGGCCAGAGGGCGATTGGCGGGGGGCGGCCCGCTGTCGGCATGGCCTTGAGGCCCGCCGGAACTCCTTCACCGGCCTCGTAGAGTTGAATCGTTGCGTGACGGGCGGAAAAGCTGGGCTGGACGACCGGCAACGATTCAACAAACGATGCCTGGCTCAGTCAGACAGCCGACGAGCCTCAAGGCCATGCCGACAGCGGGCCTTGAGCCATGCCGGAACTCCTTTACGGGTCTCGTGGAATTGAATCGGTGTGTGCGGGGCGAAAAATTTGGGTAGGACGTGCGGCAACGAGTAGGCAAACGATGCCTGGTTCAGTCAGACAGCCGACGAGCCTCAAGGCCATGCCGACAGCGGGCCTTGAGGTGCTGATGGGGCGCTGTGTTTACGGAAAGAGGGGGCCGCGCTGAAGGGTCACTCCGCCTTGGGATGTGATTTCATGATCCCGCCGAGGTCCAGGTTCATGTTTTTGATGCAGCTGTCCTTGAGGTGGCAACGGTCGCATCCGTAACGGTGCGGGTAGGGCGTGAGGGTTGCGTACTTGCGATTCATCGCCCCCGAATCCTGCAGATCCAGCCCGATTTTCTCCAGCGTCCGGCAGAGCGGTTTGGTCGGTTCGGGGACCGGCGCGCACTGTGTTTCCCCGAGTTCGGGCATGAGCGTCTTCAGGGTGCCCATGATCATGGTCTGGGCGATGGCCTCATGTTTGAACCCTTCGGACGGGGACTGCCCCCATATCTCGTCAATCTGGTCCTCCACGGACTGTTCAAGAAAAACAACCACATGTTCCTTGCGGTCGCCGAGCTTGTAGACCTTGAGGTGCGGCAGCCATCTGTCCCAGACGTCGAGTACGTCGATCATGTCGCGTGGCCCGAGTTCATCGATCTGGGACAGGAAAAGGAACGTTGCAAAATCGAACTCCGGCTGAATCGGGAGGTGCGTGATGGACAGTGTCTTCATGAATGCGCAAACCTGTGGTCGAATGTGTCTGGGATGCCGATAGCGGTGCTGGCGTGGGTTGGTCCTTGATATACTTAGGAGGGAAACTCAAGAATTTTCTCTGTCCCCCAGGTTCCTGGCCGCCCACAGGGAGGCTTGCAGCCGATTGGGTACGTCGATTTTTTTGTAGATATTGTAGATGTGCGATTTGATCGTGTTCAGGCTCAAAAAAAGTTTCTGGGCGATATCCTTGTTTGTGGCGCCTGCCGCAAGCATGAGCAGGATCTCCTTTTCGCGGTGACTGAGTTCGTTTTGTCCGTCCTCGGTCAGGGCCAGTTCGGCAGGCCGGTTCTGTTTGCCGAGCAGAAAAGCGGACATGGCCTCGCGTGAGAACCAGAGTTCGTTGCTCAGCATGGCGCTCACACCCTTGACCATGAGCTTGAACGGGGAGTTGCGGTAGAAGATGCCGCGAATGCCGGAGGTGATGGCTTCAAGCTCCAGCGTCCGGTCATCCGGGACGTTGAAGAGGGCCACGGAAGTGGACATGAACGGTGAATCCTCGCCGCCCGCTTCCTGCAGCAACTCTTCCAGGGACAGACCGGTGCAGTCCAGCAGAGTCAGGTCGGGCGCCGCGGTTTCAAGAATCCTGGGCAGCGAAGGGGAATGGCTGCAACTTACCCCGGTCTCCTGGCTGAGGCTGGCGGCCAACAGGTCGTTTAAAAGAGGGTCGTCCCCCACGATTCCGAGCATGGCCGGACCGGTCTGGCCCGGTTTTCTGCCCGTGGCGACCCGGATGGCGGTGACCTTGCCGGGGTCGAAGGAGATGGCCATGCCGTTTGTCTCAGTTCGCACCACGGTCCCCTCGACCCGAAATCGTGACTGCGACTGGCCAGCCTTCATGCCGCTAAAATCCAGGGAAATGTTCAGCGTCACCTCGGTGCCGACGGGATATGTCTGCCCCGTTTCGAAAAAGACCCCACCGGCGGAGATGTTTGTCGTGGTCAGTTCCTGGTCCGAGTAGTCGTGCATGATCGAGCTCACTTTCGAAGGAATGCTCATGGAAAAACGTTCGATTCTGCGTCGATTGTCCTTTTTGGACGCCGCACTGCTGTTCATGCTACCTCCGTGGCGGATGTGCATTGTGTTAGTCCGATACCTTCGGGTCCGCGGTGGAGAGGTTGTGCGGCAGCAGGTTGTTTTTCTTCAGGTAGTCTAAAAATTTCTGGGCGATTTCCAGGTCCTTGTTCAGGCTCAGGGCCAGGCGCAGATGCTCTACTGTTTTCTCGATGTCGGATTTGGCGAAACAGGCCCGGGCCATGTTGTAGTGCAGATTCTCGTCGGCCGGAGAGAGTTCCAGGGCCTTGGCGTAATAATCCGCGGCCTGGTCGTACATTTCGTTCTTGCGCAGGTTGATCCCGAAGTCGTTGAACAGGTGCTTGTGTTCGGCGTCAAAGGTCGCCTCCATCTTGATCAGACGCTGGAAGATGTTGTCCGCCTTGCCTGATTCGCCCCGCTCAAGATACGTCAGCCCCAGCCCGAAGTTGGCCCGGATGTTTTCCTCATCCACGCTCAGGGCATTGCCGAATTCGTATTCCGCGCTGTACGTGTCGCCGTTGCTCCGGTGCCGCTCTGCCTTGGCAATGGTCTGGTTCAGCTTGCGGATGCTCGGATAGACCTTGCTGGAATAAAACTCGGGTTCGGGCGCGTAATTCTCCAGAAATTCTTCCTTGGGAATTTCCTGCTTGGGTCCAGAAGGCACGTAGTTCGGATTGAGGGGCTGGATGGTGATGGCTCCCTGCTCATCCTCCTCGGCAAACCAGTACATGGTCTGCGTGGTCTTGCGGACTGTCGCTCCCGCTCCGACTTTTGCGATCTTTTCGGAGGAAAAAACCCCCTTGATGCGTGCACGTTGATTCTCGGTTTCCGACATGAGCGTCCCCTGCAGAAAATTATGTGATTGCCTCCAGGTACTTCCGAGCTGCCTGCGCGGGATCGGCAGACCTGGTTATGGGCCGGCCGACGACCAGATAATCGCTTCCGTCTCGAGCTGCCTGGGCCGGGGTGCAGACCCTCGACTGGTCTTCGGAATCGGCGTCGGGCAGTCGTATGCCGGGAGTGAGGAGCCGGAAAGATGCTCCACATGCCTGACGTATATCACGAACTTCCCTGCCTGAACAGACCACGCCATCCAGTTTCCAGTTTTGGGCGCTCCGGGCCAGATGAACGGTCAGGTCGCGGATATCGTCGCCGCAGGCCTGCGCGTTCCAGGCCAGATCGCCGGGTCCGAGGCTGGTCAGCAGCGTGACCCCGAGGATGCATGGCGGCGTTTGCCCAGACGCAAGAGCCTGATCACGGCCCGCCGCTGCCGCTTCGCACATGGTGCGCCCGCCGAGGGCGTGGACGGTCAGCATGTCCGCGCCCATGCGTGTGGACTGCGCCACCGCCGCCTGCACGGTGTTCGGGATGTCCATGAACTTCAGGTCGAGAAAAACCTTGAACCCCATATCCTTGAGACAGGACAGGATTTCCTGCCCGGCGCTCAGGTACAGCTCCAGGCCAACCTTGACCCATGGCGCCACGCCCTGCAGGCGGGTCGCCAGGGCCAAAGCCGGTCCCTTTTCGGGCAAGTCCAGGGCCACGACCAGGGCGGGGGAAGTGCTCATGACTGCTCCCATTGCCGGGTCAGGCCGGCGAGCCAGGACGCCTGGTGCGCGGGCCTGGTTTTTTCGGCCAGATAGATGACACGCAGTTGTTCGTAAGCGAGGTTCAGGTCCTTGTTTACGATCCAGTGATCAAACCACCGGCTGTCCGCGATTTCGCATCTGGCCGCGGCCAGGCGGCGGCTGATGGTTTCTGCGCTGTCCGTGCCCCGGCCGGTCAGACGCTTCTCCAGGTCTTCGGGGGAGGGCGGGAAGATGAAGACGTAGCAGCCCTGTTTCATGCTCTCTTTAAGCTGGCGTGCGCCCTGCACGTCGATGTCGAAGATGACGTCCCGCCCTTCGGCCAAAAGGTCTATGGTGGCCTGTCTCGGGGTGCCGTAAAAATTGCCGTAGACCTCGGCCCATTCGGCGAAGAAGCCTTCGCTGCGGCGACGCTCGAAGTCCTCGCGGGTCAGGAAATGGTATTCCCGCCCGTCCTCCTCACCTGGTCTGGGTGCACGGGTGGTGCAGGACACGGAAAAGGCGAAGGCACTGAACTCGCCGGTCAGTCGCCGGATGAGGGTGCTTTTGCCCGTGCCCGAAGGGGCACTGATGACAAGCATGAGGCCCGCATCGGCTCCGAGGGAATGCTGGCTATTCATCGCTGCCTCCGGCGGTAAAGCGTTGGCTGATGGTTTCGGGCTGGATGGCGGACAGGATGCAGTGGTTGGAATCGGTGATGATGAGCGAGCGGGTCTTGCGGCCCTGGGTCGCGTCGATGAGGCGTCCGGCCTGCTTGGCTTCCTCCCGCAGGCGGCGCATGGGTGAGGAGGTCGGGCCCACGATTGCCACCACCCTGCCTATGACCACAGAGTTGCCGAAACCGATGTTGAGGAGTTTCTTCTTTTCCACTGCCTACTCCAGGTTCTGGATCTGTTCCCGGCATTTCTCAAGGTCTGACTTGAAGGCCACCACCAGCTGGCTGATGTTCGTGTTCTGGCTCTTGTTGCCGCAGGTGTTGATCTCGCGGAAGCATTCCTGGACCATGAAATCGAGCTTGCGTCCCACGGGTTCGGTCTGATTGAAGTACCCGTCGATCCCCTTGAGGTGTATCTCAAGGCGCGTCAGTTCCTCGGACACGTCGATGCGATCGGAGATGACGGCCAACTCCTGCAGCATGCGGTCAGGGTCCACCTGTACGCCGCTGTCGGCCAGCAGCTTGCCGACCCGCTCCTGCAAGAGGGCGAACCGTTCCGGCGCGGTCTGGGCGGCCAGAACGCGGATCTCCTCCACCAGTTCGGTCAGGCGTGCAAAGCGCACGCGCAGATCCTCTTCAAGGGCCAGTCCTTCCCTGGTCCGCGATTCGTCCCAGTCCTTCAAGGCGCGTTGCAGGGCCTCGGTCAGGCTTGCGACCAGCTGCGGGTTGTCGATGCTGCCCGAGTCCTTCCACAGGGAGGGGATGTTCAGCAGCCGGCTCAGGTCCGGGGAATAGGCAATTCCCGTCGATGAGGCCAGCAGTTCGAGCTCCTGTAGCATGGAGGCGGCCATGGTCCTGTCCAGGGTCAGGGACTGCAGCTCGGGGTTGTGAATCTTGAGCCCCAGGAAAAGTTCCACCCCTCCCCGGTTTGCCACCCCGCGGACCTCGTTCTCCCATTCCTTCTGGTGGGCATAGAGGGTGGGCGGGATTTTCCATTTCAGATCGAGGTGGCGGTTGTTGAGGCTGCGGATTTCCCAGGACAGGGTCCAACCTTCCTCCTGGGCGCTGGTGCGGCCGTAGCCGGTCATACTTTTGGGCATGGCGTATCCTCTGATGATGTTAAATGCTTGAGGGATTCCCTGTACATGTCCCGGAGGCGGGTCAGGTGCTTCTTGACCTCGGGCGCGGCGTAGTCCGGGAAGGTCCAGGGGAGGTCACACCAGTCTCCCCCTTGAAAAATGAGGGTCAGGTCGGCCCAGATGCCCCGCGACAGGTACACCCGGTGCGTGAAATTCTTGCCTGTGGCCAGGACCAGGCGCTCCTGGGTCACGTAGCCGGGGTCGAGGTTGAAAAGCCTCCTGCCGTCCCGCGCCCACAGTTCCTCCAATACGTTGGTGGCCAGCTTGACTTCGGCCAGACCATCCAGGGGCAGGGGGCGCTCAAAGGACAGGACGCGCCGCAGGATGGGCGTGCCCAGTTCCGCATCGTAATAGCCGGTCCGGTAAAAGGCGATAGGCTCGGACTCGTAGTCGACAGGGCCCAGGATTTCTTCAAGGCCCGGTCGCAGCGCAGGCCAGAAATCCCCCCAGCGCGCGCCCAGCACAGACAGGAATGCCCGGCCGGGCAGGGGCAGCTTGGGGATACTCATGTCTCCTCCGTCAGACGCCTTTCCTCGGCAATTCTGACCCTGAGACCCGCGGAGGTCAACCCTGACGGCGCGACGCGCAGCAGTTCGCGGGCCTTGGGCGGGGCGTCGCTGACCGTGCACTCGACATAAAATTCGTTCATGCCCGTGCCCCCATCCTCCAGCGCCACGCTCATGGCCGGAAATTCGAGCAGCCTGTCCAGGAAATCCGAACGCTTGCGGGCCACCTCCCCGCGCAGGGCCTTGGCCCGCTCGCGGCGGACATGTCCCGGCACGACGTCCTTGAAGCGTGCCGCCGGGGTGCCTGGGCGTTCGGAATAGGGAAAGACGTGGGCGTAGGAGAGGGGCAGGCGTTTTACGACCGCCAGGGTTTCGTCCGCATGGCGCTGCGTTTCTCCCGGAAAACCCGCGATAAGATCCGCGCCCAGACCGAAAACCGGCCAGATGCTTTCCAGACCGTCCAGAAAGGTGAATATCTCTTCCGGTCCGTAGTGGCCCCGGCCCATGCGCCGCAGCACTTCCGGGCTGCCGCTCTGCAATGAGATGTGCAGATGCGGGGTCATGAGCCGGCTTTCGGCCAGGGTGGAGAGCGCCTTGGCGGAAAGGTCGCCCGGTTCCAGAGAACCCAGCCGCAGGCGCGCCCGGCCCTCCCAGCGGGGAGCCAGGGCCCGGTCCACCTGGGCGAGAAGATCCCAGAAATCCTTTGCCGGGGACAGATCGCGGCCGTAGTGGCGCAGGTTGATCCCGCAGAGCGAGATTTCGCGAATGCCGGACTCAAGCAGGCGCGAGGCCTCGGCGATGACGTCCTCCGGGGGGCGGCTGACGGATTTTCCGCGGGTGGAGGGGATGATGCAGTAGGTGCAGCCGTGGGAGCAGCCGTCCTGAACCTTGATCACGCCCCGGGCGCGGTTGTAGCCGGAGATGGACACGGCGGGGCCGGCTCTCTTCCGGCCGAGTCCGGCCTTCTCCTTTTGCGTGATGACTTCGTCCACAAGGCCCATGCCCAGTATGCGCTCCCGGTCCGCTTCCACGGCGCAACCGGCCACGACGATCCACGGTTTTGGAGCCATCGTTGCGAAGCTTCGGACCAGTTTGGCCAGATCGAGCACCGCCCGTTCGGTCACTGCGCAACTGTTGATGAGCACGATGTCGGCCAGGGCTTGGTCAGCGGTTTCCATCAGCCCGTCGGCGACAAGTGATTCACGGATGGCCTGGGATTCGTACTGGTTGACCTTGCACCCCTGGGTGGCGATGAAAAAAAGCTGTCCGGGGTCACGCCGCATGGATGGCCTCCTCGATGACCGCTCCGGCCAGGACCTGCCCCTGGGCGGAATACACGGCGGCCACTTGGCCGGGCGTGGGGATGGTCCGGGGCCGGACAAAGACGACGGTCATGCCGGAGTCGTCCACGCTGACATGCGCAGGTTCAGGAGGTTGGCGGTAGATCGTCTGCGCGAGCACCTCGTCGGGCCAGAATTCTGGCGGACAGAGCAGGTTGGGCTTGCCCGTGCGGCATCCGGCTGCCAGGGTTTCGGATTTGAGACCGACAAGGAGCCGGTTATCTCGGAAGTCCTTGCCCGTTACGTAGAGCGGCTCGCTGTATGCGATGCCCAGGCCCTTGCGTTGCCCCAGGGTGTGGTTCCACAGTCCCTGATGGCGTCCAAGGACTGCGCCGTCGGCCAGGGTGATGGGGCCGGGACCGCCGAGCCGGACTTTTCTTTCCCGCAGGAATTCTCTGTAATCGCCGGGGATAAAACAGACCTCCTGGCTTTCGCGGCCAGCCGGCGGGGTCAGTCCGCGTTCGACCAACCCCTGGCGCACGGCCGCCTTGGTCCATTCGGCCAGGGGAAAAAGAACATGCTGAAATCGTTCCCTTGGCACTCTGGACAGGAAATAGCTCTGGTCCTTGGTCGCATCGGCCCCCCGGAACAGGGCCGGGCCGTAATGGTTTTTCTGCAGGCGGGCGTAATGTCCCGTGGCCAGGCGGTCTGCCCCCAGCGCCCTGGCACGGTCCAGCAGCAGCCCGAATTTTATGGCCGGGTTGCAGGCCGCGCAGGGGTTGGGGGTCAGCCCGGCCTGATAGGCGCGCACAAAGGGCGCGATGACCAGTTCCTCGAATTCGGCGCGCAGGTCGACCAGGTGCAAGGGAACGCCCAGATCCCCGCACAGGCTGCGCAGGCGTTCACGCTGTTCCGCATCGTCCGTGTCCATGAAGCGGGCGTGCACGCCCAGGACCCTGGCTCCGGTTTCCCGGAGTAGGAGCAGGCTCATGAGGGAATCGGCCCCTCCGCTCAGTGCGATGGCGGTGTTGTGCATGTAAAAAAGGCCGGAATATCCGGCCCGGGTTAAACAAGCGGCGTTTCGGGCAATTTCGGAAGGTGCGTTTCCAGGGTCTGGGCCGCGCACAGGAGTGTTTCCTCTTCCATGTTGCCCGCGAAGAGCTGCAGGCCCACCGGCATGCCGGTGTCACCGCCCAGGCCAACGGGCAGGGAGAGTCCCGGCAAGCCGCTTAAGTTCAGGGAAATGGTAAAGATGTCGGTCAGGTACATCTGCAGCGGATCGGCCGTGTTTTCGCCGATGGCAAAGGCTGTGGTCGGGCAGGCCGGGCCGCAGATCAGGTCGCATTTGTCCAGGACATTTAAAAAATCCTGGCGGATCAGGCGGCGGACCTGGGCAGCCTTCCTGTAATAGGCGTCGTAGTATCCGGCCGAGAGCACGTAGGTGCCAAGCATGATGCGGCGCATGACCTCTTCCCCGAAGCCTTCCGAGCGGGAGCGGGTATACATGGTGGCCAGATCCTGGGTCTGGCTGCTGCGCAGCCCGTACCGGACGCCGTCGAAGCGGGCCAGGTTGGAGCTGGCTTCGGCCATGGCCAGGATGTAGTAGGTGGCGATGGCGTATTCGGTGTGCGGCAGGGACACGGGCACGATTTCGGCGCCCAGTGATTCGGCCAGCGTGATGGCGCTGCGGCAGGCCAGGTCGACTTCGGCCGAAAGCCCCTCGCCCCAGTACTGCTCAGGCAGTCCAAGGCGCAGGCCTTTCAGGGATTTGGCGTTTTTCAGCGCCTGCAGGTAGTCCGGCACCGGGGTGTTCACGCTGGTGGAATCCTTGGGATCGTGACCGGCGATGACCTGCAGGATCTGGGCTGCGTCGGCCACGGTGCGGGTCATGGGTCCGGCCTGGTCCAGGGACGAGCCGTAGGCAATGAGCCCGCGGCGCGAAACCCTGCCGTAGCTGGGCTTGACGCCAACGATCCCGCAGAAGCTCGCGGGCTGGCGGATGGAGCCGCCCGTGTCCGTGCCGATGGAGGCGAAGCACTGGCCCGCCGCCACGCTGGCCGCTGAGCCGCCGCTGGAGCCGCCGGGGACGCGCGCGGTGTTCCAGGGATTTTTGGTGACCTTGAAGGCTGAGTTTTCCGTGGACGAGCCCATGGCGAATTCGTCCATATTGGACTTGGCCAGGATGATGGCCCCGGCGTCCTTGAGCCTAGTTACGCAGTGGGCATCATAGACCGGAACGAAGTTCTCGAGAATTTTGGAGCCGCAGGTGGTGGGCATGCCGACCGTGGCCAGGACGTCCTTGATGATGACGGGCACGCCCCACAGGGGTTTTGTGGCATCGGGACCGTGCGCGTCCATATCCTTGGCCTGGGCCAGGGCTTCATCTCCTGCGACATGCAGCAGGGCGTCAAGCCGCGGTTCGGTGGCGGCGATGCGTTCCAGGCAGGAACTCGTAGCGTCCTGGGCGCTGATCTCGCCGCTGCGCAGGAGATCTCGAATCCGGGTCAGGGAATGGGAAAAAAGCTGTGACATGAAAATTTCCTCTTGGAGCGGTTCTGCTGGACGAAGCGGATCAGACGATGCGCGGTACGATGAAGTATTCACCGTCGCTTTCCGGCGCGTTGCGCAGGATGTCCGGGCGATCGAATTCCTTGGCGACTTCGTCGGCGCGCAGGAAACCGGGCTGCTCTACGGGGGTGTACATGGGCTCGACGTTTGCGGTGTCGAGTTCGTTGAGCTTGTCCATGTAGCCGAGGATGTCATCCATCTGGGCACCGATGCCGACGGCCTGCTGCGGGCTGATCTCAAGTCTGGCCAGGGTGGCGATGGCCAGTGCTTTTTCGGGGCTTATCTTCATGGTCATCCTTACTGCTTCTTGTTTTGGAGTTGGATCCGGCGTTCGTCGCGGCGGATTTGCCGCTGTTCCCGGGCCTGGCGGATTTTTCCCAGATCCGCCTGGACCATGCCCGACTGGGTCGGCTGGAACAGGAACATGTCCTGGGAAGCCTTGCCCGCGTCCCAGTGCATGGGCGCCAGAGCCCAGGGCATACGCCTGGCTGCTTCGGCCAGAGCCTGGTTGAAAGCCGTGGGCGAGCTTTGGCCTCCGCCGACCAGGGCGGTGAAACGGACGAAGTCGTAGCCCAGGGCTGCCCACATGTCCGCTTCCTCTTCGCCGCTTTCCAGCATGCCGCGCTTGAGGTTCTGGGCGCTTTGCGAGGAGAGGTCGTTGCTCCACACACCGGGGAAGACGGCAAGGTCGAAGTATTGCATCTCCAGATTGGGCTCGGGCAGGCTCTGTCCCCAGAGTTGCGGCCCGAAAAGAAGGAGCCGGGTTTCTTCGTAATAATGGAAAAGAGGGGCCAGCTGCTGCACCCGGAAAAGCGAGTCGGGCAGGAAAACCGCCTGGAAGGGCGGTTCCGGGTTCATGACGTCCTTGGCGCCGCTGGCACCCAGGAGGGATGCCAAGGCCTTGCCCCAGGTCGGCGGATTCTGGGCGTCATAGCCCCTGGTCGTGGAGATGCGTGCGCCCATGATCCGCGCCTGCTCCTGGAAGACATCGGACATGGCCGTGCCGAAGCGGTCCTGAGGATAGAGCACGGCCAAAGAGTTGACCCCGAGCTGCTCGCAGCCCCGGATTATGGCTTGGGCCTGATCCGCCGGAGCACTGAAGAAACGCCATGCCTCCATGCCCTCGTCTTCGACGCTGGGCATGAAGGTCAGGAATCGTGAGGTGCGGTGCAGTCCCGCCAGCCTGATCTGTCCCCAGATCTCCTTGCGCAGGGGGCCGCCGATGATGGGCACGCCGCTCACCGCGCGCAGTTCATCCAGAAAGGTCGGGGATTCGGTATTGATGAGTTTTATAGCCGGGGCCTCGGTCTGAGCCCGACCCTCCCGCCAGGCCACGTCCGCGCCTTTGGCGATCTTCCAGCCGACCTCCGCGTAGGGTCCGGACAGGGGCAGCAGCAGGACCAGGTTCTGCTTGACCACGCCCATGTCTTGCTCCAGGGCGCGCAGGTTGCCGGCGAAGAAATCCTTGTTGGCCAGATTGCCGGTGCGCACGATGGCGGACAGGCTGGGCCAGACGGCGGTCCAATTGGCCTTGTCCTTGGCCAAAAGCTTCATGTTCCGCGCCCAGACCACCATGGACCAGGGATAGGCGTTTGGGTCGGCTCCGAGGGCGCTGTCCAGAATCCTGTCCAATTCTTCGGCAGGCAGGGATTCCGCCCGGTTCAGGGCATTGACTTCCATCGCTCCCCGCGTGCCGTCATCCGGCACGGTCTTGTAGACAAGGCCCATGGCTTCGAAGGCCAGGCCGTATTCCGGGATGGCCCAGAAATGGTCGGTAAGCTCCATCCCGGCCGCCATGCGCGTGGTCCAGTCCAGGTCAGCGCGTCCGGCGAGATCAATGAGAAAGCTCGCGTAGGCGTCTTTGCCCTTGCGGGCCAGGAGGAGTTGCGCGTTGGCCTGGTTCCAGTCCCAGGATGATACGGCTGTCTTGTTCTCGGCCTGCCACGATTGCAGGTTTTTTTCCGCCAGCTCGTACTCTCCGAGCTGAACTGCGCTGCCGACGGTGTTGCGCCAGGCCTCGCTGCGGCCGGGGTCTCCGGCGCGGGTCGTCTCCAGGTATTTGGTGTATTTCTGCAGGGCCTTTTGCGGATCTTCGGCCTTGTGGCCGGGGAGGGCCGTTTTGGGCGTCGTCGTGGGTGTTGAGTACACGACCTTTTTGGCGCAGGAGGATGCGCCAAGGGCCAGGGCCAGTATGATGATGCAGAGGTACAGCGGTCTGATTTTCATATGATGCGAAGCCTGACGAAGGTCTGACGTGGGAGGGTCCCGGTTGAATAAAAAAAAAGCCTGGCCCTCCAAAGGGCCAGGCGCGAAGTATAGGGACCGGCAAATTGTCGTGTCAAGCCAATGCTTGTTGTCGGCTCTTACTTCTTCACTTCGGTGTAGTCGGCGTCGACCACATCATCGTCGTCCTTTGCGGCACCGCCCTGTCCCGCATCCTGCGGTCCGGGCTGGGCTCCGGCTTCGGTCTTCTGGGCGTAGAGCTTCTCGGCCAGCTTGTGCGAGGCCTGGGCCAGTACGTCCATGGACTTCTGGATGGCTTCGGTGTCGTCGCTCTGCAGCACGCCCTTCAAGGCTTCGCCCTTGCCTTCGATATCGGCCTTCATGGCGGGGTCGATGTTCTCGCCCAGATCACGGATGGATTTTTCCGTGGTGTAGATGAGCGTGTCGGCGCTGTTGCGGACTTCGATGAGCTTCTGCTTCTTCTTGTCCTCTTCGGCGTTGGCTTCGGCTTCCTTGACCAGGCGCTCGATGTCCGCGTCGCTCAGGCCGCTTGAGGCCGTGATGCGGATGGACTGTTCCTTGCCCGTGCCCAGATCCTTGGCCGAAACGTTGACGATGCCGTTGGCGTCGATGTCGAAGGTGACCTCGACCTGCGGCACGCCGCGCGGTGCGGCGGGGATGCCGGTCAGCTCGAAGCGGCCCAGGGTCATGTTGTCGGAGCACATGGGCCGCTCGCCCTGCAGCACGTGGATGGACACGGACGGCTGGTTGTCGGCGGCCGTGGTGAACGTGTTGCTCTTGCGCGTCGGGATGGTCGTGTTGCGGTCGATGAGCTTGGTGAACACGCCGCCCAGGGTTTCGATGCCAAGGGACAGCGGGGTCACGTCAAGGAGCAGCACGTCCTTCACGTCGCCGGCCAGGATGCCGCCCTGGATGGCCGCGCCCATGGCCACGACTTCATCCGGGTTCACGGTGCGGTTGGGCTCCTTGCCGAAGAATTCACCGACCTTTTTCTGCACGAGCGGCATGCGGGTCATGCCGCCGACCAGGATGACCTCGTTGATGTCGCCGGTCTTCAGACCCGCGTCGGCCAGGGCTTTGCGACAGGGCTCGATGGTGCGGTTCACCAGCGCTTCGCACAAGGATTCCAGCTTGGCGCGGGACAGCTTCATGGTCATGTGCTTGGGGCCGTTCTGATCGGCGGTGATGAAGGGCAGGTTGATGTCCGTCTCCGTGGAGGAGGACAGGTCCTTCTTGGCCTTCTCGGAGGCTTCTTTCAGGCGCTGCAGGGCCATCTTGTCCTTGGACAGGTCAATGCCGTTCTCTTTCTTGAACTCCGCCACCAGGTAGTTGATGATCTCGTGATCGAAATCCTCGCCGCCCAGGAACGTGTCGCCGTTGGTGGCACGCACTTCGACCACGTTGTCGCCAACTTCAAGGATGGAGATGTCAAAGGTGCCGCCGCCGAGGTCGAACACGGCGATCTTTTCGTTGGCCTTCTTGTCGGACCCGTAGGCCAGGGACGCGGCGGTGGGCTCGTTGATGATGCGCTTGACTTCAAGGCCCGCGATGCGGCCGGCGTCCTTGGTGGCCTGGCGCTGGGAGTCGTTGAAGTAGGCCGGCACGGTGATGACGGCTTCGGTCACGGTCTCGCCCAGGTAGGTCTCGGCGTCCTTTTTGAGGCGCTGCAGGATGAGCGCGGAGATCTCGGCCGGGCTGAACTTCTTGTCGCCGATCTGTACGTAGGCGTCATTGTTGGCGCCGGACACGATCTTGTACGGGCTCTTGGCGATCCAGTCCTTGAGCTTAGGGTCGTCGAACTGACGGCCCATGAGACGCTTGACCGCGAAAACGGTCTTGTCGGAGTTGGTCACCGCCTGACGTTTGGCGATTTCGCCCACGAGGCGGTCCTGGTCGGTGAAGGCGACGATGGACGGCGTGGTGCGGCCGCCTTCGGGGTTGGTGATGCACTTGGCTTCCTTGCCTTCCATGACATAGACGCAGCTGTTGGTCGTACCCAAATCTATTCCGATAATCTTGCCCATTGTGGTCTCCTCGATATGAGAAATATTTTATGTAAAAATCGGGCACAAATTAACGCCTAAAAAATGCTTGTAAAGGGCGGGAGGTTCATTTTTTTGCGTAAAATGTCGTACGGGCGGGACGCGGCGAGTCCGCGAGACGGTCTCCGGGACGGTCCAGGCCCGATTAGTCCGGCACAAAAAAGCCCCTGCCGCGCATGTCGGCAGGGGCCTAGGGCTTCGATTCCGGGAGGGATCAGAGACCTTTTTGGGCCATGAGGTGGGCCAGGTCGGCCACACGGCAGGAGTAGCCCCATTCGTTGTCGTACCAGATCAGCACTTTGGCCAGATTTCCGGCCTGGACCGTGGTGAAATCCGCATCCACCACACCCGAGTGCGGATCGGCGATGAAGTCCGAGGACACCAGCGCCTCTTCGGCGTAGCCCAGAATCCCTTTCAGTTCGCCGGCCGCGGCTTCCTTGAATGCGGCTTTGAGCTCTTCAGCCGTGGTGTCGCGTTCGAGCACGGCCACGAAATCCACCAGGGACACCGCAGGCACGGGCACGCGCACCGAATATCCGTCAAAGCGTCCGGCCATCTCGGGGATGACCTTGGCCACGGCCTTGGCCGCGCCCGTGGACGTCGGGATCATGTTGCAGGCCGCGGCCCGGGCCCGGCGCAGATCCTTGTGCGGCAGGTCGAGGATGCGCTGGTCGTTGGTGTATGCGTGGATAGTGGTCAGCACGCCCTTGGCCACGCCGAATTTGGCGTGCATGATCTTGACCGCCGGGGCCAGGCAGTTGGTGGTGCAGGAGGCGTTGGAGACGATGTGGTGGATGGCCGGGTCGTACTTGTCTTCATTCACGCCGATGACCACGGTCAGGTCTTCGTCTTTGGATGGCGCGGTGATGATGACCTTCTTGGCCCCGCTCTCCAGGTGCTGCCCGGCTGTCGGTCCGGTGCGGAAGATGCCTGTGGATTCGATGACGATGTCCACCCCGCAAGCCTTCCAGGGGATGAGCCTCGGGTCGCGTTGGGCGAAACTCTTAACTTCCCACTCGCCGCCGATCCGGATGGTTTCGGCGTCGTCCTCAACCAATGGGGCGAAATGCCCGTAGGACGTGTCGTGGCGCAGCAGGTGGGCGTTGGTCCGCGTGTCGAAGAGGTCGTTGATGGCCACAACTTCCAGGGTGTCGCGGTGACGCTGCCAGATCGTCTTCAGGACCTGGCGGCCGATGCGGCCAAAGCCGTTGATGCCGATGCGTGTCTTTCCCATATTCCCCCCTAGTCCTCGAAGACCTGGTAGTCGTAGGCGTTGATCAGTTCCATCTGGCGCTTCAGGGTCTGGTGCATGCGCGCGTTTTCGATGGCAATGGCCGAAATGTTGGCGATGGCCTGCAGAAAGCCGATCTCCTCGTCGTCAAATTCCCGGCGTTCGCCGGTGTAGACCCGCAGCACCCCGATGGGGCGGCTGCCTTCCACGAAAAGGGGTGCGACAAGCACGGAAATCAGCCCTTCCCTGGCCGCTTCGCCGCCGTACTGAAAGCGGGGGTCCGAACCCGCGTCGGCGATCTGGACGACTTTGCCGGTGAAGGCTTCGCGGTCCAGGCCGCTCTTGGCCACTTCGACCACGCCCTTTTGGGCGTAGCGCTCGCTGAGGCCAAAATAGGCCGCCGGTTTCAAGACTTTGCCGGTGCGGTCCAGGAGCCGGATGAAGCATCCCTTGACGCCCATGGCTCTGGTAACCTGTTCAGCGATGCGGCTTAAAACCTCGCTCGGGTCGAGACTCGAATTCACGGTTCGGCTGACTTCGTAAATAATTTCATAGAGGCGCTTCTTGCTCATGATTTCCTCCGTTCATGTCAAAAGACTTGCAGGCAACCATATACGACAACAAGGCCGGAGACCAATACATTTTCGCTTCTGAACAAAAATTGTAAATTGAATGATCAAACAATATGTCTTTTTCCCTGAGCTTCTTGAGTTTTCCCCATGCAGAGGATACGAGGCCCCAAAATCTTTTACAGGAGTATTTATGGAACGCACTTTTTCCATCATCAAACCCGACGCCGTCGCCCGCAACCTGCAGGGCGAGATCATGGCCATGGTTCAGAACGCGGGTCTGCGCATCAAAGGCATGAAAATGATCCAGCTGACCAGGGGCCAGGCTGAAGGCTTCTACGCCGTTCACAAGGAACGTCCCTTTTTTGGCAGCCTCGTGGACTACATGTGTTCCGGTCCCTGCGTGGTCATGTGTCTGGAAGGCGACAACGCGGTGCAGAAATACCGCGATCTGATGGGCGCGACCAACAAGGACAACGCTGCCGAAGGCACCATCCGCAGGAAATACGCGCTGGACATCGAAAAGAACTCCTGCCACGGTTCCGACGGTCAGGATACCGCGGCCGTGGAGATCGCGTACTTCTTCAACGCACTGGAGTTGGTGGGATAATGAAACGATTCGGGTTCATCGGGCTTGGAAACATGGGCGGGGCCATAGCCAGGGGGCTGGCCTCGGGCGGAGGATTCGACCTGCACGGGTTTGACCCCAATGAGGGCATGTGCCGTAAAAGTGCGGACATCATGACCATCCATCAGAGCGCCCGTGAACTGGCCGGGAATTCGGACTATGTCCTGCTGGCCGTCAAGCCGCAGGTCATGCATCCGGTGCTGGCCGACCTTGTCCCGGCCCTTGGACCCGATACCTGTCTTCTCTCCATCGCCGCAGGCGTGACCCTGGCCCAACTCGTGAACTGGTCCGGCGGGGGCTGCCCCGTGGTTCGCGTCATGCCCAACACTCCGGCCATGGTCGGCAAAGGCGTCTACGCCCTGTGCTTCGATCATCAGCTTGTGGACGCGACCTGTCGCCGGACCATCGAGGAGACTTTTGCCTCCATCGGCCAGGCCCATGTGCTGCCGGAAAAACTCTTCGACGCCTACACCGGCCTCATCGGTTCCGGACCGGCCTATGTCTATGCATTCATGGAAGGGCTCATCGACGCAGGCGTGACCCTCGGGCTGACCCGGGCCCAGGCCACCAGCATGGTCGCGGGGCTGGTCTCCGGTTCAGCGCTGATGGCCGAGGCCGAAGGCGTTCACCCGACGCTGCTCAAGGAAATGGTCACCTCGCCCGGAGGAACGACCATCGCCGGACTCAATGCCTTGGATGAACACCGTTTCAAATTCGCGCTCTCCCAGGCAGTCATGGCGGCCGCCAGACGCAGCCGGGAACTTGCAGACTAGGGCGGCCGGGGGCCGCCTTTTTCATGTCCTATTCATTTCGCAGCGCACGCATCCTCGCCCAGCCCGTGGCCGAAGCCGACACTTTGGACATAGAGGCTGTCTACACCGGCAACAGGGCGCTTCTGCTCCTGCTGGACCGCGAAAACGATCCTCTGGTTCTTGCGCGCCGCTTTGTCGAGGGCCGCAATATGCCTCCGCGGGGCTGTCCGTCCTGCCTGCACAACCTTGTGCTGCGCGAAGCCGGGTCGGGGGACGTCATGGGGCTCTTCGGTCTCTACAGGGGTTACCCCAAGGCCGACATCCTCTATGTCGGTGAACTCTTCCTGTGCCGGGAGTTCCAGGGCGTGGGACTTGGCCGTGAGGCGTACCTGAGCCTTGAGGCCATGCTGCGCCCTGGTCCCATGTCCCGTGTGAGGGTGGGGGTGGGGCTCAGGAACTGGAACGCCATGCGTTTCTGGATCAGGCTCGGGTTCTCGCAGGTCACGGGCATGAGCGGGGACCGGTCTTTTGGCCCCGGCAGGCACGCATTTCTGGAGCTGCAGAAAAATCTGTGATCGGGTTCTGGTCAGGGACGGGTAATTTCTTGACATGACACGGCGGGCGGAGCTAAACGCAACTCCTCGGGCGATTAACTCAGCGGTGAGAGTGCCACCTTCACACGGTGGAAGTCACAGGTTCAAATCCTGTATCGCCCACCACCGACCGCACAAACCCTTTCAGGCAGCCGCCCGGAAGGGTTTTTTCGCTTATGGAGCATCCCATGCAGATACAGGACGATTACGAACTTCTCGACAGTGGCAACGGACAAAAACTGGAACGCTTCGGTTCGGTCATCCTGGCCCGCCCCTGCGCTCAGGCCGTGTGGGAGCCCTCGCGCCCCGAGCTCTGGGAGTCGGCCAGCGCCACCTTCGACCGCAAGGACGGCCTCAATTGGCGCGGCCGGGAACGTCTGCCCGAGGAATGGGTCGTGACCGTGCGCGGGGTGCGCATGCGGCTTTCAACCACGGATTTCGGCCATCTCGGTATTTTTCCTGAGACCCTCGACCTGTGGGAGTGGATTGCCGGAACCGTGCGCCGGGAGAGCGAGGAGCGCGGCGAGGCCCCGCACTTTCTGAACCTCTTCGCCTATTCCGGCGGCGCGACCCTGGCTGCTGCCCTGGCCGGGGCGCAGTGCTGCCACCTCGACGCGTCCAAAGGCATGGTCGAATGGGCCCGGGCCAACGCGGCGCTGAATGATCTGCAGGATGCGGGAACCCGCTTCATTGTCGACGATGTGAGTGCGTTTCTGAGGCGCGAGGTGCGGCGAGGGCGCAAGTACGACTGCGTGCTGCTCGATCCTCCGTCCTTTGGCCGGGGCAAGCGCGGAGAACTCTACAAGGTCGAGAAGAACGTGCAGGAAACCCTGGATCTGGTTCGTCAGGTTTTGAGCGACACGCCGCTTTTCGTCATCCTGACCTCGCACACCCCGGGCTTTTCGCCCATCGTGCTCAGGAATCTGCTGGAGCAGACTTTCGGGACAGGAACTCTGGCCTGCGGGGAGATGCTCCTGCACGGGGCAGAGGGCGTTCTGGATCTGCCCAGCGGCACATGGGGCAGATGGGAGGCGCGGTGATCCGGGGTTTCAAATTTGAGATTTGAAATTCAAGAGCCAAGGATCAGGCGTTTGATGCGTTTCAGCCGAGGCTCCACCAGTTCAGATAGCTGCCGGTCACGGTCAGGCTTATTGCGCAGAGCAGGGCGGCTAAGAGGAGCGCCCGCACCATGCCGCGAATCCGTTCCGTGGACCAGGGTACGCCCTGGGGGCCGATAAAGGGTTTGTCCTTGATCTGGCCGAAATAGCGGGTCGGGCCGCCCATGCTGACCCCGGCCACATGGGCGGCGGCGCTCATGGGCCAGCCCGCGTTGGGACTGTCCATGGTCCGGGCATCGCGCGCGATGCGTTCCCAGGCGGCAGGGCGAAGCAGTAGCCAGCCACTGGCCCAGATGGAGATGGCGGCCAGTCGGGCGGGCATCCAGGCCAGGATATCGTCGGCGCGCGCCCCGGCCTTGCCCAGTTCCTCGAAGCGCTCTGTGCGGTAGCCCCACATGGAATCCACGGTGCTCACGGCCTTGTAGGCCCACAGCGCGGCGGGTCCCAGCAGGCAGAGCCAGAAGAGGGGGGCCACGAAGCCGTCGTTGAAGTTTTCGGACAGGGTTTCGCCCAGGGCGCGGCAGACCTCGTCCTCGGTCATGTCTTCCGTGTCGCGGCTGACCAGCCCGGAGAGGTGCGCGCGGGCCGCCGCGAGCCGTCCGGATTCAAGGAGGTTCAGCACGGCGTTTGTCTCGCGCAGGAGGCAGCCCAGGGCCAGACCCGCGTAGCCGAGGTACAGGGCCAGGATCTCGCCCACCAGCGGCAGGCCGGTCAGCAGATGAACCACGAGTGCGCAGCCCCCGGCCACGGCGACGACGCTCAGGGCCCCGCCCATGCGCGGACCCAGGAAAAAGCCTTTTGCCCAGCCTTCGAGACGTTCCAGGGCCTTGCCGATGAGGCGTACCGGGTGCGGCCAGTCCCGGGGATCGCCAAAGAGCAGGTCCAGGGCCGTGCAGCCCAGCAGAAAGACGAAGAGTGACAGGTTCAGCGGCAGGCTGTAGAGCGTGTCGGGCATGCGCGTCTCCGTTGGTTAGGGTGCGTCCGGGTGGTCCTCGCGCAGGTCCAGTTCACCGGTCTGGCGATAGGCCTCGTAGAGCAGCACGGCTGCGGCATTGGCCAGGTTGACGCTTCTGACCTGGCCCCAGATGGGGATGCGCACCAGATCCCGCGCGTCCTGCAGGACTTCAGGCGGCAGCCCCCGGGTTTCGGGACCGAGCACAAGGATGTCGTCAGGCCTGAAGGCGAAGCGGTGGTGGGCTACGCCCTGGCGCGCACTGGTGAAAACCAGGCGGCCGGGGTCGCGGCCTTCCAGAAACGCGGCCCAGGACGGCCAGATGCGTTTGTCCACATGGGGCCAGTAGTCGAGTCCGGCCCGTTTCAGGTATTTGTCTTCCAGGCTGAAGCCCAGGGGTTCGATCAGGTTCAGGCGGGTCGTGGCGGCGGCGCAGAGCCGGGCGATGGTCCCGGTGTTGGGCGGAATTTCCGGCTCGTAAAGGGCGATTTGCATCTTGGGTTCTCTTTGCGTATTTTTTATGGCGCGGTCCAGGGTCAGGCCCTGGCGGCCCGCTCCACATTTGGCTTTCAAACTCGCTTCCGTCAAGAACCGCGAAGCCAGGAGAAATCATGCATCTGCTCGTCACCGGAGGCTGCGGCTTTATCGGCTCCAATTTTATCCAGCACATGCTGGCCGCCCATCAGGACGCGGTCATCGTCAACCTGGACAAGCTGACCTATGCCGGCAACCGCCGCAACCTGGCCGAGGTGGAGAGCCTGTTCCTTGGCCGCCGCTACCATTTCGTGCACGGCGACATCTGTGACCAGACGCTGGTGCCCGAACTGCTCGGCCGTTTTCCCTTTGACGCGGTGCTCAATTTCGCGGCCGAATCCCATGTGGACCGCTCCATAAGCGACCCATTTCCCTTTGTCACGACCAACGTGCTGGGCACGCAGAATCTTCTCGAAGCCGCCAGGCAGGCAGAAATCCCGCGTTTCGTGCACATCTCCACCGACGAAGTCTACGGCTCCCTGGGCCCGACGGGGCAGTTCACCGAGGACACACCCCTGGCACCCAATTCGCCGTACTCGGCCTCCAAGGCGTCCTCGGATCTTCTGGCCCGGGCCTATTTCCACACCTACGCGATGCCGGTCATTGTCACCCGCTGCTCCAACAACTACGGGCCCTACCAGTTTCCGGAAAAGCTCGTTCCGCTGGTTTACCTCAAAGCCTCCCGGAACGAAGCCATCCCGGTCTACGGCGACGGGCAGAACGTCCGGGACTGGATCCATGTCATGGACCATTGCCGGGGAGTGGAGGCCGCGCTCCTTAAGGGCACGCCCGGTGCCGTCTACAATTTTGGGGGGGACGCCGAGCGGACCAACCTGGAAGTGGTGCGGACCATCCTCAAACTGTCGGGAAAAAGCGAGGACCTCATCTCCTTCGTTGCCGACAGGCCGGGGCACGACCGCCGCTATGCCATGGCTTATGCACGCTCGACGGCGGACCTTGGCTGGACCCCACGCCAGTCCTTCGAGGACGGCATGGCCAGCACCCTGGCCTGGTACACGTCTAACGGAGCCTGGCTTGACGAAGTACAGAGCGGTGCCTATCGCCAGTTCATGGATAAATGGTATCGGACGAGGCAGGCATGAAAAATGCCGTAGTGCTTGGCGGAAAGACCGGCTTGCTGGGGCAGTCGCTGTGCATGGCCATGACCCGCAAGGGATGGGTCGTGCATGCTCCGGGGCGCGAGGAGCTGGACCTCTTCGACCGTCCGGCGGTGGAGGCGTACCTTGCCAGGACCGGGGCGGAGGTTCTGTTCAACACCGTGGCCTACACCAAGGTCGATCAGGCCGAGGATGAACCGGCCGAAGCGTCGCGCCTGAACCGCCAGCTGCCGCTCGTCCTGGGCAAGGCCGCAGGGACCGTCGGGGTGCCACTGGTGCACTACAGCACGGACTTTGTTTTCAGCGGTAAAAAGACGACGCCCTATGCGCCATGCGATCAGCCTGCGCCCGGTTCGGTCTACGGTCAAACCAAGCTGCAGGGCGAACGGGAGCTTATGGCTCTTGGCCTGCCTGGGCTGCTCATCATCCGCACTTCCTGGCTTTTCGGTCCGTGCAAGACCAATTTCGTAGCCCGCATTCTCGAGTTGGCCGCGACCCGGCCGGAGCTGTCCGTGGTCCATGACCAGATCGGCAGCCCCTCCTACACCCCGGACCTGGCCACAAATTCCCTGGCGCTGCTGGAAAGGGGGGGTACGGGCATCTTCCATCTGGCCAACGCGGGCCAGGCCAGCTGGTGCGAACTGGCCACCGAGGCCGTGCGCGGCGCGGATCTGCCCTGTCGCATCAAGCCCATCCCTTCCGTCGAGTATCCCCAGAAGGCCTGCCGTCCGGCATATTCGGTCCTCGATCTGTCCGCGTTCACGGCCGCCACGGGAGTTGTCCCGCGTCCGTGGCTGCAGGCCCTGCGCGAGTTTCTTTTTTCCCGGGAAGATTGCCTGTCATGATCCTGAGCAAGCGGGAAACCGCCGTCCTCACCGCCGTGGTCGAGACCTATGTGGAAACCGCGCAGCCCGTATCCTCCGGGTCACTGGCCGTTGCTCTGGGACTGAGCCCCGCGTCCTTGCGGGCGACCATGGCCGCCCTGACGGAAAAGGAATATCTGCTGCAGCCGCACACGTCGGCCGGGCGCATCCCCACGGTCGCGGCTTTCCGCTATTATCTCGATCAGGTCCTCACCCTCGGCCCCCTGTCGCGTCGGGAGCAATCCCGGCTGCACGAGCATATTTTGCCCGGCGAAGGCGATCTGACCCAGGTTCTGCGCCGCGCTGTCCGTTCCATTTCGTCCCTGACCCGTCAGGTCTGCGTGGTCATGGCCCCGCGCCAGGAGCTGGCGCGCTGGCGGCAGATCGATTTCGTGCTGCTGCGACCGGGCATGATCATGGCCGTGCTGGTCATGCAGGGCGGGCTGATCAGCAACCGTCTGTTGCAGATGGACGAGCGCTTGAGCGCCGACGACCTGGTGCGATACGGCAACTATCTGAACAGCCTGTTCGAGGGACGCACCACCCAGGAGGTGCGCGGCGAGATCGAGCGTCAGCTCGCAAGTGTGCGCAAGACCCTGGACGCCTACCGCAAGGCATGGGAACTGGCCGCTCAGGCTTTGGCGGAGGAGGAGCAGCCCGAAGTTTTCGTCGGTGGCGCGAGCCACCTGACCGATCAGCCCGAATTCATGGAACTGGAGACCATCCAGGAGTTTCTGCGACTCATCGAGGAGCGGTCCCGGCTGCTTGAGCTGCTGGACAAGACCTCCGCCGGCCAATCCGTGTCCGTCAGCCTGACCCAGGATGTCCCGGGTCTGGCGGGGTGCTCTCTGGTGGCCTCCCCGTACAGCGCTTTTGCCAGCAATCACGGGACCCTGGCCGTGCTGGGGCCGGTGCGAATGAACTATGCGCGTATCGTTCCCTTGGTTGACTTCGCCACTCAAATACTTAGTCAGTGCCTCAAATCCCGCTTCTAGGGATCATCGTGAGGAGATTTTTCAAATATTTCAAGGATGAGGAGTTTTTCATGTCCAATAAGGAAAAAGAGGTCCAGGCCCCGGACGACGTGCAGACCGATATGCCGGTGGAAGAAGCCGCGGAGCTGACTCTGGAGGAAAAATATAGCCAGGCCCTGGCAGCGGTGGAAGAGTTGAGAAAGGACAATCTGCGTGTCCTGGCCGACGGCGAGAATTTCAAGAAACGCCTGCTGCGCGAAAAGGAAGAGTTTTTCAAGTTCGCCACCTCCGCCATCCTGGAGGAGACCATTCCGGTCATCGACAATCTTGACCTGGCCCTCGCGCACGGTCGCCAGACCGAGGCCTGCAAGGATCTGGTCACCGGAGTGGAGATGACCATGAACATTTTCCTTGATACCATGAAGAAGCACGGACTGGAGCAGATAGCTGCGGTGGACGTGCCCTTCGACCCGGCTCTCCACGAGGCCCTGAGCCAGATCGAGCGCGACGACCTTGAAGAGAACACGGTCTGTCAGATGCTGCAGAAGGGGTACATGCTCAAAGACCGCCTGTTGCGTCCGGCCAAGGTCATGGTCAGCCGCAAGGCGGGGGCGTAGCCATGTCCCAGACTGTCGCCGTGCTTGGCGCGAGTCATAAGCCCGAGCGCTATTCCAACCAGGCCGTGCGCATGCTCAAGGAATACGGACACCAGGTCATCCCGGTAACGCCGGGTCGGGCCGTGATCGAAGACTTGCCCGTGACTCCAAGCCTGGGCGGTATCGAACAGCAGGTGGACACTCTGACCCTCTATGTCGGGCCCGAACGCAGCGCCCAGATGCACGACGCCATTCTGGCGCTGCGGCCCGGACGGGTCATCCTGAACCCCGGTACCGAATCTGCCGCCCTGGAACAGGCCCTGACAAAAGCCGGCATCCCCTGGCAGCACGCCTGCACCCTGGTCATGCTGCGCACCGGACAATTCTAGCCCCCTGTTCGGGGAGCCGCCTCGCTCCCCGATCCTTCAGCCCCCCGGCCGGGCGTGTCCCAGAGCCAGGGCCCAGGCGAAGATTGCCAGGCCCAGCCCCGCAGCCCCGCTCATGCCTCCAATCCATCGCCTCCATCCCGTGATCCCGTGCCAGCCTCCGATCAGGAAGCCGAAGGGCAGGCCGCAGCATAAGCCGAAAAGATGTGCGCCAAGGTCCACCCGGTCCTCGCCCGCGCCGAGCATGGCCAGCAGGCTGAAGCCGAAGCCAAGCGCCAGCAGAAGCATCTTTCCCCGTGAGCCGGGCTCGGCCCGTCCCGCTCCGGCGGCCAGGACGCCGATGAGCCCGAAAACGCCCGTGGACGCGCCAACGCTCAAGTGATGAGGAGCCTGGGCCCAGGCGTTCAAGGCGTTGCCGAGGCTCCCGGAAACCACGAAGAGCCCCCAGGTCAGTCCCGAGCCGATGCGCCGTGCGAGGAGCGAGGCCAGTACGGCCAGGGCCCCGGCATTGGCCAGCAGGTGTCCGGCATCGGCGTGCAGGAAAAGTGCGGTCACGCAGCGCCACCACTCTCCGTTGAGGATCCGTCCGGCATCAACGCGTCCGGCGAGATGCCAGGAGACGCGCTGGGCCGGGTCCTGGCCGTCGAACCAGACGGTCAAAGCCAAAAAAGAGGCGATAACCAGCAGGCTGACCCAGGAATTGTCCGGCAGGGGAACCGGGCGCGGCCGGGGGCGGGTTTCCAGTTCATAGGACACGATCTCCTGCACGGCGAGCTTGGCCAGGGCCGGAGCGACCAGCAGCCTGCCGTTTTCAAAGCGGTTCAGGAACCTGCGGCTGGACAGGACCAGAGACCAGGTGCGGATGGTGGCCTTGTCGGGGTCGTGTTTGGATGTGGCCAGGGCCAGGGTGGGCAGGATGTCGATCACTGGGCGATGGATATCTGTCCGCGCACAAAGGACCAAGCGAGGCCCAGATACTCGTGCACGGCCATGTGGCAGGTTTTGATGTTGGTTGCGCCGGGGATGAAGTACTCGGGCTCCCCCTTGCTGCGATAGTAGGCCGGAGCGGGGATGGGCCTTAGTCCCTGGTTTTCAAACAGCTTGACGGCGCGCAGCATGTGCGATGCGGAGGTCACCAGGACGAACGCGTCGGATCCGGCCAGAGTCTTGACGTGCACCGCCTCGTCATGGGTGTCGAGGGCTTTGTCCGAGAGCATGATGCGGCCCGGATCGAAGCCGAGGCCCACTGCGGCGGCGGCCATGACCTGGGCGCTGGACTGTTCGTCCCTGAATTTGCCGCCGGAAAGAACCAGGATGGCACCGGGAAAACGATTTGCGATCCGGATGCCTTCTGTCAGGCGGTACAGGGCCGCCTCTTCAAGCATGGCTCCGGGCGGCAGGCTCTTGTCCGTCCAGTGTCCGGAGCCGAGCACGACAACCCATTTGACGCGTGTCTTGGTCATTTCCGCGCTGGTAAGGTTGAGCGGGGGATAAGCCCGTTCAAGGGGCCGGATCAGATACCCGGAAACGGTGTTCAGGGAAAAGGCGTACAGCAGGAGACCGGCCAGAACAAATGGCGCGATGGCGTCCTTGGAGCGGCGCAGCAGCACGTAGATCATGCCGAGGGCGAAAAGAAGCAGGCAGATCGACAGGGGCATGACGAGCGTGCCCAGGGCTTTCTTGATAATGAAGCCCGCGCCTGCGCTCATGCGCCGCTCTCCATGCGCCGTTGCAAGAGGACCATGTCGGCCAGCACCAGACAGACCATGGCGGCGAGCACCGGAACCACCCGGGGGATGGCGCAGATGTCGTGCCGACCGCCCACGCGGATGGTGCGCTCGTGTCCGAAACGGTCCAGGGTGTGCTGCTCAAGGGCGATGGAGGGGATGGGCTTCACGGCGGCGCGCAGCACGATTTCCTGACCGCTGGAGATCCCGGCCAGAATTCCGCCCGCGTTGTTGGACACAAATCCACCTGCGCCCATGGCGTCGTTGTTTTCGCTGCCGAGCATGCGGCTGGAGGCGAATCCGGCCCCGATCTCGACGCCCTTGACCGCGCCTACGCTCATCAGCGCCGCCGACAGGCGGGCGTCGAGCTTGTCGAAGACTGGTTCGCCAAGGCCCGCCAAAACTCCGCTGGCGCGAATCTCGACGATGCCGCCCAGGGTGTCGCCCCGGGCCGCGACCTCACGGACCCGTTCCTCCCAGCGCAGGGCCGCGTCGTCATCGACAGCGAAGAAGGGGCGCTTGCCTGCGCCTTGCAGGTCGATGCGGTCTGCGGCAATGCCGCCAAGCTCCACCGTTCCGGCCTGCACGACGATGCCCATTGTCCGCAGGAAGGCCGCTGCCACAGCCCCGCCCGCCACGCGGGACACAGTCTCCCGGCCCGATGAGCGGCCGCCGCCGCGGTAGTCCCGCAGGCCGTATTTGGCCTGATAGGTCAGGTCGCCGTGCCCGGGCCTGAACACGTCCTTGATCTCGCCATAATCGTGGGAGCGCTGGTCCGTGTTCTCGATCGTGAAGCCGATGGATGTGCCTGTGGTCCGCCCCTCGAAGACTCCGGAGAGCAGACGGATGCGGTCAGGCTCCTTGCGGGCCGTTGCGGCCGGTCCGCCCTGGCCCGGCCTGCGCTTGTCCAGTTCAGCCTGGATGCTTGCCTCGTCGAGAACAACCCCGGCGGGACACCCGTCTACCACTCCGCCCAGGGCCGGGCCGTGGGATTCGCCAAAGGTCGTCAGTTTGAAGATGCTGCCAAAAGTGTTTCCGGACATCGGTTCTCCAGGGGCCTGGCCCCGGCTAGCAGGCCGTTGAAAAATGGCGATCTGCTACGTCAGCAAAAAAATCCAGAACGCTTATGTATGCTGAATACACTGCGCGTCCTGGATTTTTTCGCTTCCTTGCATCTCACCATTTTTGAACGACCTGCGATTTTGAATTTTTTGAGCAGTCGGCTAGTAGTCTTTGCCGCGCTTGCACCAGTCGGCGTATACTTCCTCGAATCTGTCCGCGTCCAGCGGGCTCTTTCCGTACATCCCGGCGGCCAGGCGCTGACGCATGGCCTCGTAGAGGATGGTCGCCGCGGCCACGGACACGTTCAGGCTCTGAACCATGCCGAACATGGGGATGTAGATTTCGTCGGGTACGTGGACTTTTACGTCGGGGTCCATGCCACGATGTTCGTTGCCGAGAATGATGGCTGTGGGCCTGGTGAAATCTATGTCCATGATCGGTTTCGCGGTGGGGCTGAATCCCGTGCCCACGATCTGCATGCCCTGCTCGCGCAGACCGGCGATCATGGTCCCGGCGTCGCGGTGCCGGGTCAGGTCGATCCACTTCTTGGCCGAGCCCGAAGAGCTGTTGGCCAGGGACGGAAATTTTTCCTTGGTGTAGTAAAGGTGCACGCCGAACACCCCGAAGGCGTCGCAGCTGCGCAGGATGGCGGACACGTTGTGCGGGTCGTGGATATTGTTCAGGACCAGGGTCAGATCTGGCTGACGGTTGGCCAGCACGGATCTGAGCTTTATTTTGCGGGCTTCGGTGAGAAATTTGTCGGGCATGGGTCCAAATCTGGTTGAGGTTGGGTCGATGAAGGCGGTCTGTATCCTGACGCGCTTTTCTTGGCAAAGTGACTCTCAGCGCCGCAAATGGAGCAGGTATTCCTGGTTTCCCTTGGGGCCTTTGATCCCCGCCGCCACAAACCCCAGGGCGTTAAGGCCCATCTCCTCCTCGGCAAAGGTCTGCACCTGCGCCACGGCCTTAAGCTGCAACTCCTCGGAGCGGACCACGCCCTTGACCGCATGTTCGGGGCTCAGTTCGAACTGAGGCTTGACCAGGGCCAGGATCTGCCCCCCTTCCTTCAGGAACTGCAGGCAGGGGGGCAGGATCAGCCTCAGGGAGATAAAGGAGCAGTCGGCCACGATCAGGTCCACTTTTTCGGGCAGCAGATCCGGCGTGGCGTGACGCAGATTGACCCGCTCCAGATTGACCACGCGCGGGTCCCGGACAAGCTTCCAGTGCAACTGCCCGTGTCCCACGTCCACGGCGTAGACCCGCGCGGCCCCGAACTGCAGCAGGCAGTCCGTGAAGCCGCCGGTGGATGCCCCGGCATCCAGGGCGATGAGTCCGTTCACGTCCAGGCCAAACTGTTCGAGGGCCGTGAGCAGCTTGTAGCCGCCGCGGGAGACAAACCGCTCCGGCTCCTTGATCCGCAGGAGGGCGTCGCGTGGGATCTGCTGTCCCGGCTTGGCCACCGGGGTTTTGCTGTCGCCCTGGAGCAGGAAGACCTCTCCGGCCATGATCAGCCGTTTGGCCTTCTCGCGACTCTCGACCAGCCCCTGTTCGGCCAGGACCACGTCCGCGCGTTCCATTTTCTTGGCCATGCCTCCTACCCCAGCGCATCCTGTGCGGGACTGTCGGCCCAGAAGATGAGCCCCAGGCTGTGCGAGTCGCGCAGCAGGGGATGGTGGGGCAGGATGCGCACGGTGAAGCCGAACTTGCCCGTGGCCATGGGCATGGCCTTTCCGCGATACACGTACCAGCCGTCAGCGGTGCGCTCGTCGGGGTTCATGAGGAACGTGGCGCGGCTGGCGAACCCGCCGGTATGGTCCAGGGGGCCGGTGTAGATCTCCACGCGGATATCCTGGATGCCAAGCCCTTCGATGCGGACTTCGGCGGTGACCTCCAAATTCTCTCCCACGAACATTTCATGCGCCGTGACGCACTGCACGTTGCGGATATCAAGGCCGCCCCAGTGAGTGAGCAGACCTATGCGCCACTCTGCCAGCTCCATGACGGGGCGGTAGTCGCCCGCGGTGAGCTTGCCGTAGCTGATGTTGGCGGGGAGATAGGCTTTCTTGGAATATTCCTCGACCATGCGGTGCCCATTGAAAACCGGCCCCAGGGATTTGAGCGCCTGCTTCATTTTCTGCACCCAGCGCCGGGGAAAGGAGCCCTGGGCCCGGTCGTAGAACAGCGGGATGACGTCTTTCTCAAGGATGTTGTAGAGGGTCTGGCTCTCCACGAAATCCTGGTATTCCACGTCATCGTATTCCTCGGCGTTGCCAATGGCCCAACCCACGGAGTTGTCCGGACTCCAGGCCTCATCCCACCACCCGTCCAGAGTGCTGAGGTTGAGCACGCCGTTGGCCATGGCCTTCATGCCGCTGGTGCCGCAGGCCTCCAGAGGGCGGCGGGGGTTGTTCAACCAGATGTCGCAGCCCTGGACCAGATAGCGGCCGACCTGCATGTCGTAATCTTCCAGAAAGACCATGGAGGCACGGCTTTCCGAGGACTGGCAGAGGCTTATAAGCTCCTGGATGATCTTTTTGCCTTCGTTGTCTCTGGGGTGCGCCTTGCCGGCGAAGACGAACTGCACCGGCCTGGCCGGGTCCGTGACCAGGCGTTTGAGGCGGTCGTCGTCTTTGAGCAGCAGGTAGGCGCGCTTGTATGAGGCGAAGCGGCGGGCGAAGCCGATGGTCAGGGCCTCGGGGTTTAAAACATTGTCCGCCACTTCGAGTTCCCAGCTGCGCCCGCCTCTGGACATGATCTGCTGCTGCAGCCTGCGCCGCACGAAATCGACCAGCCGTTCGCGCAGGCGCTCGTGGGTGCGCCACAGTTCGATGTCGGGGATGGAGCCGAATTTTTCCCCGACCCGCTCGCAGTCCGGGTCTTCCCGCCAGGACTGGCCCAGGAAGCGGTCAAAAAGGACCGACATTTCAGGCGCGACCCAGGTCGGGAAATGAATACCGTTGGTGATCCAGGTGATGGGCACGTCCTCTTCGGGGTACTGGGGCCAGACATTGGACCACATCTTGCGCGAGACCTTGCCGTGCAGCCGGCTGACGCCGTTGTTGAAGCGGGACAGGCGCAGGGCCAGGACGGTCATGCAGAAATGTTCGGCCTCATTGCGGGTGTTCTCGCGGCCCAGGGCCAGAAACACCTTCCAGGACAGGCCAAGGTCTGCGGAGTATTCCTGGAAGTATCTGGCCATCAGGTCCGGGGAGAAGCGGTCGTTGCCCGCCGGAACAGGGGTGTGCGTGGTGAAGACCGAGCTCTGGGCGACCAGTTCCAGGGCCGCCTCAAAGGACAGTTGCCGGTCCTGCATGAGCACGCGGATGCGTTCCAGCCCGGCAAAGGCGGAGTGCCCTTCGTTCATGTGGATGACCCGGGGGGAGAGGCCCATGGCCTCCAGGGCCTTGATGCCGCCGATGCCGAGCAGGTATTCCTGCATGAGCCGCATTTCCAGGTCCCCGCCGTAGAGTTGGGAGGTCAGTTCCCGGCGTTCCGGCGTATTCTCGGCGATATTGGTGTCCATGAGAAACAGCGGCACCCGGCCCACGTCGGCCCGCCAGATGCGGAAATACAGAGGCTTGTTCTGCATCTGAAAACGCACCTTGAGGGGATGCCCGTCCTCGTCCAGTACCGGGAACAGAGGCATTTGCTCGAAGTCGTTGGGCTGGTAGCGCCCCTGTTGCCAGCCGTCATGGGTCAGGTACTGGCGGAAAAAACCGCGCTGGTAGCACAGCCCGATGCCGACCAGGGGGATGTTCAGGTCGCTGGCGGATTTCAGATGGTCCCCGGCCAGGACGCCAAGGCCTCCTGAATACACGGGCAGGCACTGGGCGATGCCGTATTCGGCGCTGAAATAAGCGACCACGGGGCCGCTTTCCATGGCGTCGAGTCCGGTCATGGGGCCACGTTTGGAGATGTATTTCTCGAAACCCGCCGCAATGGTTGACAGACGGTCCAGAAAGAATTCATCCTCCGCCAGTTCTTCCAGCGTGTTCTGCGGGAGATGATTCAGGAACCAGATCGGATTGTGTTCGCTTTTTTCCCACAGTTCACGGTCTATCTGGGCAAAAAACTCTTCGATTTCGTGCTGCCATGAAAAATAGAGATTGCTCGCCAGAGTCTTGAGCGGCAGGAGTTTTTCCGGAAGTTTGGGCACAACTGTATAGACATGCAATGGCTGCATATAAATCTCCCTGTCATATAATGTGTAACGCATCCCTGCATGCGCTTTTGAGTACCGAACTAGCATGCCCAGGAGAAGAAATGAATCCCTGTCCCGGAATTGTCACCGTCCCGGTCAAAGTCCGTTTTTTATCGGAAACGTGCCCGCCGGAGAAATTCAACTACGCCACTGCGGGGTCGGCGGGCATTGATCTACGGGCCTGCACGGCGGAAGAGGAAGTCGTCATCCCGCCTGGAGGACGGCACCGATTCCCCACTGGCATTGCCGTGGAATGCACGATGCCGGGAGTGGCCGGTTTTGTCTATTCCCGAAGCGGCCTCGGAACCAAGGACGGACTGGTGGTCAGTCAGGGCGTGGGCGTCATCGACCCGGACTATCGCGGCGAGATCCTGGTCAGCCTGCTGAACACTTCGGACCAGCCCCGCACCGTGACGCGGGGGCAACGCATCGCCCAGCTTGTTTTTCAGCCCGTCGTGCGCGCGACGATCGTACCGCAGGACGCACTCTCGGACACCGCCCGCGGAGCCGGGGGATTCGGGCACACCGGTGCGATCTGATCCAATTACCCTGGAGGAGAATTTCATGAACAGCGAAGATATAAAGCAGGGCGAAGCTTCGGCCCTGTGCCGTACATATGCCCGCTATCCCCTGGCCGTCAGCCGGGGCGAGGGGACCAGGCTTTTTACTCCCGAAGGCCGCGCCTACACCGACCTGTTGGCTGGCATCGCGGTCTGCAACCTGGGCCATTCCCACCCCGAACTGGTGGAGGTCATTTGCGCTCAGGCGAAAAAACTTATCCATGTCTCCAACCTTTTTTATCAGGAAGAGCAGGTCTCCCTGGCCAGGCGATTGCTCGGCACCTCACATCTGGAGCGGGTCTTTTTCTGCAACTCCGGGGCCGAGGCCAACGAGGGTGCCATCAAGCTGGCCCGGCGCTACATGCGCGAAGGGCGCGGGGAAGAGCGCTATGAGATCATCACCCTCAGCGGTTCCTTCCATGGCCGGACCCTGGCCACCCTGACGGCCACGGGTCAGGACAAGATCAAGACCGGATTCGGCCCCCTGCCCGAGGGATTCATCACCGTGCCTTTTGGTGATCTGGACGCCATGAAGAACGCCATGTCCGACCGTACGGCCGCAGTACTGGTTGAGATGATCCAGGGCGAGGGCGGGGTCAAACCGCTGCCCGACGACTACGCCCGGGGCCTGGCCGCGCTCTGTGCCGAGAAGGGGGTGCTTTTGATGATCGACGAGATCCAGACCGGCGTGGGCCGGACCGGCAAGTTCTGGGCATACCAGCACCTTGGCCTGACCCCCGACATCGTCACCGTGGCCAAGGGTCTGGCCGGAGGTCTGCCCATGGGCGCGGTCATGTGTACTGAAGAGGTTTCCAAAGGGTTTCCTCCGGGAAGTCACGGCACGACCTTCGGGGGCAACGCGCTCATCAGCGCCGTGGCGGACAAGGTCATCGAGATCATTGAGCGCGATGACCTCTGCGGCCATGCGGCGCGCCTGGGCGACTTGCTGTGCGAGCGGCTGAACGCGATGAAGTCCAGATTTCCGGAAAAAATCGCCGAGGTGCGGGTGCACGGCCTGATGGTCGGCATCGAGCTGACCCACCCCGGGGCGGATGTGTGGAAGGCGCTGCTGGAAAAAGGATTTATCCTCAATCTGACCCAGGACACGGTGCTGCGTCTTCTGCCCCCCCTGGTCATCAGCGAAGAGGAATTGGCGGCATTTTGTCTGGCCCTGGAGTCCATCCTGGCTGAAAGCTAGCATCCGTTTGCGTCATGCGGGCCCGCGTTCCAGCCGGATCGCGGGTCTTGCCCCCCAAGCATCACATTCATACGGCGCATGCCGCCATCAGGTACTTATAATGTCAAACAAATTAGCCCGTCTGTCCCTTTCCTTTGCCCCGGAAAACGATGATCTCGTCACCGGCCTTTTGTATCTGCATACCCCGTGGGGCTGGGAGGACGAGGGCTTAAAGGACGGCTTGCGCCGCCTGACCGTACATTTCGACCGTCCGGAGCAGTCGGCCGAGACCGAGGCCGCGCTCCTGTCCGCCTGTCCGGAGCTGCGGCTTGAGCGCGCCAGCGTGGACAACGCGGACTGGACCAGCGCCTGGAAGAAATATTTCACGCCCATTCCCATCGGGTCGCGCTTCGTGGTTCTGCCGGCATGGCTCAAGGACGAGCCCTGCGCGGCACAGCCCATTCTCATCGAACCCAAGATGGCTTTTGGCACCGGGCACCACCAGACCACGGCCCTGTGCCTGGAGGCCCTGGACCGTCTGGCGGCGGAAGGTGTTCTGAAGCCGGGGCAGTCCTTTCTCGACCTGGGCACGGGTTCGGGGATTCTGGGCATCGCCGCCGCGAAGCTGGGGATGTGCGGCCAGGGGCTCGATATCGATCCCGTGGCCATCGACAACGCGCATGAAAACGTGGCCTTGAACGCCGTGGCGAACTGCTTTGAACCGGCCACGGGGAGCATCGCGGACATTCCCGGGGACCGGCGTTTCGACTGCATCCTGGCCAACATCCTGGCCAACCCGCTTGTGGATATGGCCGAGGACATCTGCGCCCGGCTGGCCCGTCCGGGCGTGCTGATCCTGTCCGGCATCCTGCGCGAGCAGGCCCAGCGGGTGGTGAATGCCTACGTTTCGCAAGGATTGTCCGCCCCGCAGATCTCGCATTCCGGGGAGTGGGCTCTGCTCGTCTTTCGCGCATGAAGCGGCAGGCGCTGCTCCTTGAATACTACCATGCCATGCGCGCCGGACTGGGGCCGAGCGGCTGGTGGCCGGGGCAAACGCCGTTCGAAATAGCGCTCGGCGCCATTTTGACCCAGAACACGGCCTGGGCCAACGTTGAGAAGGCCCTGAACAATCTGCGCACAGCAGGGCTGCTCGAGCCGCAAGCCCTTTTCCGGGTGCGGGAGGAGGAACTGGCGGCGCTGATCCTTCCGTCCGGATTCTTTCGGATCAAGGCGGTGCGGGTGCGCAATTTTCTTCAATTCCTGGACAGGGCCTGCGGTCTGGATTTGGAAACCCTCCAGGACCGGACCGTGGAACAATTGCGCCCGGCGTTGCTCGAAGTCTCAGGCATCGGACCGGAAACGGCGGATTCCATCCTGCTGTATGCCTTGGGGCTGCCGTCCTTCGTGGTCGATGCTTACACGCGGCGGATTTTCAGCCGGCACGGTCTGGTTCCCGCAGACATCGGCTACGGGCAGCTGCGGGAGTTTTTTATGGACGCGCTGCCGCAGGATGCATCCCTTTACAACGAGTACCACGCCCTCATCGTGCGCACGGGCAAGGGCTGGTGCGCCAAACGGGAGGGAAAATGTCCTCTCTGTCCCCTGGCGTCTTTTCTGAAAGAGCCATGCCCCTTGACCTGCGTGGGAAAAAGCATCATCCCAGACCCATGAATCGACCGTCGCCCCGCCTCGCGTCGCGCCTTTGTGCGACTGCCTTGATGCTCTTAAGCTGCCTCGTCCTGACGGCTTCATTCTGTTTTGCCTCCCTGGAAAAGGAGATGGCCGCCAAGAATAAACAGCTGGCCGCGCAAAAGAAAGCCATCGAGAGCCTGACCGCGAAGGAGCGCACCCTGCACAAGGATCTGGCCAAACTCGAAGGCTCGGTCAAGCAGGCCGTCACGTCACTGGACAAATTGGAAGATGAGCTGGCCGCGCACAAGAAAGAACAGGCTGAAGTCGCGGGGCGTCTCGACACCTTGCTGGCGGAGCGGGAAAAGACCACGGCTCGCCTGCAGGAGATGATGCAGACCTTGTGGCCCATTTACCTGACCGCCAAGGAAGAGGGTTTTGCATCGGCCGAGCAGTGGGCCGAGGCCAATCGCCGGGAAGAGTGGCTGACCTCCCTGTATCGCGAGGCCCAGGCCCTGAGGGTGGAAATCGAGCGGCAGAGCCAGATCGTGGCCGACCAGCAGTCGGTTCTGGACCAGAAGACGGCCCAGGCCGAGAACAAGCTGAACAAGATAAAGGATTCCCGGACCGATCTTGAAAAGAAGAAGACCCAGTACGAGCGTCAGCTGGCCGATGTGCGGGTCAAGAAGAAGGAAAGCGAAAAGCAGGTCCAGAACCTGATGGGCTCCATCGCCAGCCTTCGTCACAAGATCAGCTTGCAGTCCTCCAAGCAGATTTCAAAACTGCAAGGGCAATTGACCTGGCCGGCCAAAGGCAAGCGGGTCGTGTCCTTCTCCCCGAATGGGAATCCTTCCAGCAACGGGGTCGGCCTTTCTCTGTCGGCGGGCACCCCCGTGCGCAGCATGTCCTGGGGCAAGGTCGTGCATAACGATCAGCTGCGCGGCTTCGGGCAGGTTGTCATTGTTTTTCACGGCGAAGACTATTATTCTCTGTACGCCTTTTTGTCCGAGGCGCCCCTCCCGGTGGGCCGGGAAGTGGAGCGCGGAGAGCAGATCGGCGTGTGCGGATTCTACCCTGCGGCCAAGGGCGAGGGCTTGTATTTTGAATTGCGTCACAAGCAAAAAGTCGTTAATCCTTTAAAGTGGTTACAGTCAGGATGAAGAGCGGGTTAGCGTTTTTTCGACTGTGCCGCGCCACGGTATCCGCTTTTAAGTGATTCCAACAATTTCTCGCCATTCCCTCAGGGAGGACATCATGCGTCTCAGCCATCTCCTTGGCACGATGATTCTTCTGGCCGGCCTGTGCGGTACCGCCTCGTCCAGCCAGGCTCGGGATACGGACCATTATCAGGCATTGAAGCAGTTCAGCCAGGTTCTGGATCTGATCGAAAAAAATTACGTTCAAGAGGTCGACCGCACGGATCTGATCCACGGGGCCATCGAGGGAATGCTCAATTCCATCGACCCGCATTCCACATATATCGATCTTGATAAGTTCAAGATGATGCAGGAGGAATTCCAGGGAGAATTCGGAGGCATCGGTATCCAGATCGGAGTGCGTGACAAGCGCCTGACCGTCATCGCCCCCATCGAGGACACGCCCGCCGACAAGGCGGGGCTGCGGGCCGGAGACATCATTCTTGAAATTGACGGCGTTTCGGCCCTCGACATTTCCCTGGAGGAAGCGGTCTCCAAGATTCGCGGGCCGAAGGGCAAGGCTGTGGAGCTGATCATCCTGCACAAGGAATCTCAGGCGCCGGAGAAGGTCAGCATCGTGCGCGGGACCATCCCGCTGGTCAGCGTCAAGGTCAAGGAACTCGAACCCGGCTACGTGCATCTGCGTCTGACCGACTTCAAGGCCAACACCACCGACGACATGCACCAGAAATTGCGGGAATACTCGGCCAAGCAGGAGCTTAAAGGCATTGTCCTTGATTTGCGCAACAATCCCGGGGGCCTCCTCAATCAGGCCATTTCCGTGACTGACACGTTTTTGCGCGACGGGCTCATCGTCTATACCCAAGGCCGGGATCCCAAAAGCAGGAAGGACGAGATGGCCAGCCGGCAGGCCACGGACGTGACCTGTCCGGTGGTGGTGCTCATCAACTCCGGATCCGCCTCGGCCTCGGAGATCGTGGCTGGCGCGCTGCAGGATCGCAAGCGGGCCATCCTGATCGGGGAGCGGACTTTCGGCAAAGGCTCGGTGCAGAGCATCATGCCCCTGTCCGACGGTTCAGCGGTCAAGCTGACCATCGCCCTTTATTACACGCCAAACGGCAGGTCGATTCAGGTTGAAGGCATCGATCCCGACGTGGAACTCCCCTTTGTGACTGTGGACGAGACTGAGGAGCCGGACAGAGATTTCCGGGAGGCCAATCTGTCCAAGCACCTGGATAATCCCAACGGCGATGCGGAGCTGAGCACGGAAGAACTTGAGGCCCGTGAGGCTCTGGCCAAGGACAACCAATTGCGCATCGGTCTGAGCATGGTCAAATCCCTGCCGCGCTTCATGCAGCTCACCAACTAATTCCCATATTGCGGGGCGGAACCTTCCGCCCCGCCCGTCATACCTTCATGCCTCCCAAAAAAAGCAAAAAGAAGAAGTCTGCGGCAAAATTGCCGCGTTTTCCGCTGTTCAAATCCCTGCTCTGGGTTTGTGTGGTTTTGTTCACCGGCCTGACCCTTTTCGTGGCCATGCATCTGCCGCTCAAGGACGATCTGCGCAAAACAGGTACCGTCCATCCGCCGGCCGCGCAGAAGGCTCCTGAAAAAAAGGCAGTCCGTGTCCAACGGGAACCGGTTGCGCCCCAAGCTTCAGAGGGCGAGGTGCTGGTTCAGAAGAAACAGGAGCCGGTTTATGAGGCCCCGATCGACGATTTTGACACCAAGGTCCGCAGTGTGGATCTGGCCATACTCATGGGGCTGGCCGCTCAGGGAGAGACTCAAAATGTCATGCGTCACCGGGCAGTGGAATTTCGCCGTCACCGGGGGCAGGAATTTTATTATCAAAACATGACCATCAACCTGGGACATGATGTATTCCCTTTTCTCGCGGAATTGAAAAAGAATCTGGACCAGCTGGGACCGGATTTTAGTCTGAAGACCGTGAACAGCAACCCGCGCGACCTGGAAATATCCATTCTCGGCGAGCCCACCCACCACCTCTTCCTGCCGCTGTCCATCGTACCCGAGCCGGAAGCCCCGACCGTGGCTGCACCCCGGCTTGTGATCATCATTGACGACATGGGCGAGAGCATGGCCGTGGCCAATCGTCTGGCAGCCCTTCCCTTTCCGGTCAGTTTTTCGGTCCTGCCGTACAACACCAAAGCGCGGCAGGTGGCCGAACTTGCGCGGCAAAAGAATCTCGAACTGCTGCTGCATCTTCCCAGCGAACCGGAAGGCTATCCCGCATCGGCCAATTCCGGACCGGGCACCCTGCGTGTGAACATGAGTCCGGCCGTTCTGGAGCAGACCCTGGCGGAGAATCTGGCGCGACTGCCGGATGTGGACGGGGTCAACAATCACATGGGTTCGCGTCTGACCCAGGATAAAACGGCCATGACCGTCATTCTGGGGCACCTGCACGGGCGGGGGAAGTTCTTTCTGGACAGCCTGACCACGCCCAAAAGTTGCGTGCGCGAAGTGAGCAGATCCGTGGGCATGCGTTATTACAGGCGGCATATCTTTCTCGACAACACCGCCAAGGAGCACGCGATTCTGTTGCAGCTCAAGAAGGCCGAGTCCCTGGCCAGGCGCACCGGGCTGGCTGTCGCTATCGGGCATCCTTATCCGGCGACGCTCTCGGCGCTGGAGTCATGGGCAAAAAACCGCGACATGAGCGTTGTCATCTGCAAGATACAAGATATTTGACAAAATGCCTCTTTTTCTCCAAGTAATGA
>Ga0180017_100047_pt1 | contig 48483 bp, 45 predicted proteins | sample KR46_S_MetaG_FD_129674 | JGI IMG/M metagenome (GOLD analysis project Ga0180017, IMG submission 129674) | Groundwater microbial communities from the Olkiluoto Island deep subsurface site, Finland - KR46_S_MetaG | ecosystem: Environmental > Aquatic > Deep subsurface > Groundwater | place: Finland...
CCGCCGGCATGAGCGTGGAGCTTGGCGCGGATGTGGTTGTCTCGAACCTTCAGGTCGCAAATCCCACCAGGGCGACCATGACCGTGACCGTGGGCGGCAAGGCGGCTCCCGGACCGCGCCCCCTCAGATTCCGATTGCACGGCGAGGACGGATGGCGGAAAACCGGGGCGGTCGGACTGGTCAAGGCCGTCTACTCAGGCGTCAAGCCGCCCATGGTGATCCAGCCGCCGCTAAAAGACGTCGAATTCGCCATGGGCTCCATCTTCCTGAAAACACCGGAGCACGGCACTTACTGGATCATGGAGAACTCCCAAGGGGACCACGGAACGCCCAAAGTCACGGACTCCACGCGCTTTGAGTGGATGGAAAAGGACGTGACCTCGCAGTGGTTCGAGCTGCGCATCCTCAATGCGGCAGGAACGGTACTGATGACCCGCAAAGTCAGCGGTCTGCCCATGCCGGACCGCTTTTACGCCCCTGACGCAGACTTCATCACCGAAATTTTCGACCTGGCCCGCAATCCGCAACCTGCCGCGCAAACCCCGCCCGAAACGCAGGAGCCAAAAGCGGAAGGATCCAAGGCAGGCTCCTTGCATTCCGCGCTGTCCGCGACGGGGGTTTCGGCCAGCGGCGTAACGTCCGGCACCTCCGCCATCAGTGAGGTCGCCGCGCCGCAAGCTTCCGGCGGCATTGCGCAGCACCTGGCGGACAGCTTTGGCCAAAATGCCCTGTTTTGGGAGGTGGCCGGATACAAAAAAGTGACCACCCAGAGTGCGCCCGCTCCAGGTGAAGGCGAAGCCGCCGAAAACAGCCAGGCCGATGGCATGCAGTCAGCCGGGGGTTTTCAATTCCCCGGCGCGGCCATGCAGCAGGTCGTCACCACAACCACGGATCTGCAGATCGCGATCTCGGATCGCTGGCCTATCCAGTTACCCGCCTTCAGCCCCACGGGCCTCGCCTGTTCCATGGCCAACACCAAGCTCACACCCGACGCCGTCGGATCTGCCGACGACATCTTCTATATCGGGGATAAAATCCAGATCTCCGGCCTGATCAACATCGAGGAATGCCCGTGGGCCCTGATCTATGACACAAAATGGGGCCAATACGCAGGGGGTACGGGGTATACCGGAAACACTCCGGTCGACAGCTGGACCATCAGCAACATGTTCGTGGACTGGGGCGACGGCTCGTACGACATCGTCACGGCCATTCCAGGTAACGCCGTCGAAAAAACCGGCCAACCCTTCAGCGGCGAACAGCTTCCTCCCATCGCGAACCTGAACATCAAGCTGGAGCACACCTACAGATACTCCAACGAATTCCAGATCCGCCTGTTTGTGCTCCCCGCCGAAGACGTAGGCACCATCAGCAGCATCGTGCGCATGAGCAAGGCCCCGGAACCGCAGCCAAGCCAGGCCCATCTTACGCCGCACATGCTTGGGCAAACCCTTCTGGCCGACTCGGGAGCGGTTCTGTCCGACGCCGTCAACCCTGCGGACCTGAGCGCTTCGGGAGGAGCGACCGCCGCTTCAAACCTGTCGGCATCAGCCGCTGACAGGAGCACGCTGGGCCAATTCAACATTCCCGGTGGACGGGCCTTCCTGCTCTACTGCGAACCAACGATCATCGACATCAAGGCCGACCCGGCCGCCATCGGCCCCTTGCACCTCGAAAACCTGGCCATCATCGAGTTCTCCGGCCAGAAAACTGCCGAGCCATCAGCGGTACAAAAACCGGATGGCGCGATCCAATCCTCGACCCAACCGTCCGGCCCAATACAGGCCGCCGGACAGAACAAACCGACCTCCACGAAGCCCGTGCAAACCGGCCAGGCGCAGCTCGGGTCCGATATCGCTGTCCAGAGCGGGCTGCCTGGAGCCGGACAGCTGACAGGGACGTCCATCGCCGGACAGCTTTCCGCCGCAAATCTGGACGCTGCCAAGGCCTCGACCTGCGACGCCGCCTTTTTCGCCACGGCGGAGCTGAAATACTACGGCAGCGGAAAGATCAAACTCATCTGGAAGGTGGACGGGACCGTCATCCTTGAGCAGAGCGGAATCAAGATCGGCCCCTCTCCCGAGAGATCCAGTCTCAATGAGGACAACACCTACGCCCAGGATATCCAGCGCGACACCTACGTCTTCACTTCGCCCAGCCTGCCTCTGCAAAAACCGGCCTACCACAAGGTCACAGTGGAAGCGGTGCTAGAGGACGGAGAAAAGAAATACGCCGTCCGCGCCAAAGAAGGGTCCGGCGGCATGCCCATCCCCGAGTTCTATTCGACCCAGGCGGACCAGGTGGTGTCTGAACCCAGAGCCTATCTGGTCAGCGCGCCGGGGCCCGGAGAACCCTGCATTTTCCGCTTCCCCGTGGCCGGGGGCAAGGAGTTCCTCATCACCAGCCTGCAGGGCCGGGCCACAAAGGTCAACGGCCGCTGGAGCGGCACGGGCACCCTGCTCTTCGACCTGCCCGACGGTGTGAGCGGCCAGGGTGTGCGCTTCGTGGACATCGGGTTCCAGGGATTCGAGGTCGATGATGACGGCACGGTCACCAGTGGAACCATCGACGCTGCGAATCTCTCCCAACCCTATAGCGATTTGCCCGGCGTGAGCGCCACCCTGAAAAGCCTCAAAGGCAGCGTGAAGGAGGACCTCAAAGCCGTCTTCGACATCAAGGTCAAGGACAACACCATCCGCGTGGTGGAGACCGGGGGCACTCTCCCGCCGGACTGGCAAGGGGTCGAGGCACCACTGATCCCGGAATCGGGCTGGTACGCCGCAAGCCAGAAATTGCCCAAGACCCAGATTGGCCACAGCTATTTCCAGATCGAGTCCGACGACGTGCGTCTGGACCTGAGCCGCACCCAGGGCTCAAACCCTGCCGGATACTCAGGCATCAAAATCGCCCAGCTTCAGATGCAGGGCGCGACGGACGCGCCGCAGCTCGGGGTACTGGCGAGCGGGGCCGACTGGGTCGGGGTGCATCTGGGGGAAAACGCCGTCCTCTACCCCTATCTCTTCATGCTGACCCAGGCGAGCGTAACCGCCAAAAATTGGTATCTCACGGACACGGGCATCACCGGACACAGCCGCTTCAATAATTTCAACTACGTGTTCGGCGCCGGGAGCATCAAATTCGACGCCATCGACATCAGCGCCGGAAACAATGGCCTGACCGCCGAATACATCAACATGCGCATCGAAATGCCCTGGCCGGCCATGACCCTGCAGGGCGGCTCCATGAAGCTCGATTACACCCAGACAGACGCCAAGTCCGACCTGGAATTCAACTTCGCGGGCCAGGAGGCGACAGCGGACTACGGCAACGTGCGCATGCACACAAAAGTCAAAAAGTTCGAGCGAAAGTCCACAGGCTGGGGCATGAGCACGGACACGACCTTCACCTTCAGGGACGAGGGTGGAACGGAAGTCTCCACGACCGTAAATGAACTATTTTTCAATATCTATGGCGTGGCGTACTTCAATGGAGATGGGACGAGCCACAATGCGGGCCTGAACGCCCAGACCAAACTCGGCGACGTACAGGTCCAGTTGCAGGCCATTGAAGCCACGTCCCACGTGGATGACCTCAAACCCGAACGGCTGGACTTCACGCTCAAAGGGAAGATCGACTTCCCGGGTCTGAGCGAGGCCCCGGTGGACATCGTCTATGCGGTGAAAAAGCCTATGGGCCAGGCCTATGCGGCCACCGGGCCCAAGCACTCCAAGTTCACGACCGGCATCAGTTTCCCCATCGGCCGTCCCATGGCCGAAACCACCGTCGCACCGGAGATCAAGACGGGCGGCGGAGGCTTCGCCGCACATGGAGGCCCCCTCTACGCATCCCTTGATCCCGTGCTCCTGGCCGATGCTTCAGGCGGGGGAGCGGTGCAGGACACTTTTGGCGGCACGGTCGAAACCAGGATGTTCGGCATGGACACCCCGGTCAAGGCGACCTTCCGCTACGGCACTGCCGCTGGAGACGGCTACTGGCTGACCCATGCCAATGTCGGCGGCCTGAACGCGCCCATCTTTCCGGGCGTGTCCCTGCTGGCTGTGAACGGGGGACTGGCGTACGGATTCAGCAAGGAAGTGTTCTCCCCATCGGGCAATCCCCTTTCGGCCGCGCCAGACAACCCCGGCGTGATGGTCTATTCAGCCGGAATCAGCGTCACATCAACAACGCCGCAGGTTTTCGAGATGACCGGACAGATCACGGTGCTGCCGGAAGACGCCGTGTACCGCATGGAGTTCAGCGGCGTGAAAATCCTGACCTACAAGGTCAACGGCGGGGCCTTCTTCGAGTATGCGAGTAATTCCTTCAGCGGCAAAATCTGGGGCGGCATGTCCATGTACGGCGGGGCCGTGTCCCTGACCGCACCCAAGGGCGCCGACGATGACCGGAGCACGGTGGGACTCTACTTCGGCCCGGATGACTGGGAAATATACTACGGCAGGCAGGCAAGCCCCATTCAGGTGCATTTCCTCATCGCCAACGTCGACGGCTACATGCAGCTTGGACAAAAAATGGGGCTTCGCCTCGGAGGAGGACTCAAAGCCGGTTCAGGTAAAATCTGCCTGGGGATCGCCGCGGCCGAGGCGTACCTGAATGCCATGGTCGGCGTGGCCATTTCGCCATCGGCGCACCTCTCCGCAGACTTCTGGGCTGGCGCGGGCGTTGCGGCCTGGGTGCCTTCCTGCAGCGGCGCCAAGTTCTCGATCAGCAAATCCATAAACTTCCATGTCGAGGCCATGCCGCTGCATCTACGGGCCGGATTCGACATCGATTGCGGATGGTTTGGCGATTACTCCCTCAATGTCACCCTGATCTAAAGGCCAGCACCATGAGCACAACACGACATGCATTCCGATTCTCTCTGACCCTGTGGATTCTTACGGCCGTGCTGACCCTGACCTTCGCATCCCAGGCTGGCGCGGCAGCAAAATCGGACACGGGAGTGCTCCTGGCCGCTTCCGACGGCAAGGGCGAAGTCCGCTTCCTGTGGGCGCCCCCGGCCGGGTACTGGCCAGCGGGCGGGTGGCGACTACAGGACCAGAACAAGAAAACACTGGCGGACATTACCCCACTCAACCCCGAGCATATGTCGGCCCTGGACGCGCAGGAAGCTCAGCTGGTCCGGGCCATTATCCAGGGTCTGGGCACGGCGCAAAGCCCAGAAGAATTCGCGAACCTGCGCCCGGTCCTGGGCCTGCAGGCCATGAGCTCCTGGGCCAGGGCCAAGGCCCTGGGCGTGGCGCATGCGCTCCCGGGGCTGCCCAAGGGAAAACGGACCTATTCTCTCGTGGGGCTGGACGCATCTGGCACCCCGTCGAAAACCACACTGACCTGCGCCCCGGTCGATGCAGGCGTGGCCACGCCGGCCCTGCCGCCGCCCACTCAATTGCGCGCCGAGGCCCACCCGCAGGGCGCGGCCCTATTTTGGAACCCGCCACCCGCATCACCGGAAATCCCGGTCATCGCCTACACGGTGGAGCGTGCGGAAAACGGCGCGACATATTTGCCCGCAAGCCCGAGCGCGATCATCCTCGGTCTGGGCTGGAACGACAGCGAGGCGGCCTTCATCGACGAACTGGCTCAGGTCGGGCTGACCCTGACCTACTCCGTGCGCAGCCTGGACGCCTTCGGACGGACCAGCCCGCCGGCCATGGTCAGCCTGTTCATGGATGACCCCGAAGCCCTACGTCCGCCGCCCTCAATCACGGCCACGACCCAGCCGGGCAGGGTGAACCTGTCCTGGAAGGCCGTGGACAACCCCAACATTGTCGGCCACTCCGTGGAGCGGGGCACCTCGCACAACGGGCTGTACATTCTGCTCACACCCAAGGCCCTGGACCCGAAAACGACCTCATGGACCGATACGGACGTCGTGGACAGCGTCATCTATTATTACCGCATCCGCTCGGTCTCGCCCACCGGTGAGATGGGGCCGCCTTCCGGCGTGACCACGGCCATGCCGCCAACGTCCAAGGCCCCGCCCACGCCGCAGAAGGTGCAGGCCAAGACCAGTCCGGTGCAGACGGAGCTGACCTGGGATCGGGCCGACTACCCCATTGCCGGGTACATTGTGGAACGCCGCGCAGAGGGCTCCGCGCAATGGGGGCGGCTGAGCCCGACCATCACCTCGGACCGCTATTACCGGGATCAATACATCGCGGGCACTTTTGGCGTCTTTCACTACAGGGTCAGGGCCGTGTCATTCGACAACAAAATAAGCCCGCCCAGCGCGGAGGTTCAGGCCGCCATCGAGGACACGAGCAAACCGCCCACTCCACTCATCGCCGCCATCGACGGCGCGGACGGCAAGGTCGTGCTGTCCTTTGCGCCGGGCTTTCCGGAAGAGAAAACCGCCACCGTCTCCATCCTGCGCGGCAAGGAAGGGTTGCGGCAAGGCGACGTGCTGGCGGAGAACCTCTCCGCAGACCAGCACAGTTTCGTGGACGTCGCGGTGGAACCGGGCCAGAGCTACTGGTACGCGGTCCTGGCCCGCGACAATGCAGGACGCGAGAGCGAAATGAGCGGCAAGCGTCTGGTCACGGTCAGCGCCCCGACCATTCCCGTGCCTGCCGCGCCCACGGCGGAATTCGTGCAGGACCCCTTCGCCCATGTCCTCATCCGCTTCACCGCCCCGCCACCGCCCTTTCTGCTGACCGTACAGCGCCGGGACAGCGAAGACGGACCCTGGCGGACCATCGCGAAGGGCGTGGAAGGCATGGATCAGGCCATGGACGCCCACCCATCCGAGGGGGGGATGAGCTACCGCATCATCTATCATACGGCCACCGGCATGGAAGGCGAACCATCCCCGGCCATCACCGTGACTCGTTGAGTCAAAGAACTGAACACAAGGAGCCCTCATGCACTCGAAAACGCATCCCTCTTCAACGAATCGCAACGTGACCATCGTTTCAATGCTCGCGGTGATGGCAGTGGCACTCCTGTTTTGCGGCGCGGCCCTCGCCGCCGATGTGCCCGGATCCAAGGACAGCCCCCTGCTCAAGCGCTACGAGGGCTCGGAGATCATCGGCTACGACTACCGCGAGTTCGGCCAGTTCCACCTCGTGACGGGGCCGCTCAAAGGCTATGATCTTCCACCGGACCCATCGATCAAAATCACAGGCAAGTATACGCGCATCCTTTATGTCGCTCCGCCCCAGCGCTCCGCCCTGGAAGTCTTCCACAACTATGCCCAGGAGCTGGAACTGGACGGGTACGAAATAATCTTCACCTGCTCGGAAGGAGAGTGCGGCAAGCCCAACGCCTTGGCCAGGACACTGTACAACCAGGACAAACAGCTCAAAAACAAGGGCCAGATATCGCAGTACGCTTTCAGCTCTCCGGTGGAGCCGCAATTTCTGGCGGCAACCCTGTCCCGGCCTGAAGGCGATGTGCACGTCTCCGTGTACGTGGCCACGGAGACCTACAAAAACTTCCCGGAAACCGCGCAACGCGCCCTTGTCCTCCTCGACATCGTCGAAACCGCGCCCATGGAACAGAAGATGGTCACCGTGGACGCCAGCGCCATGGCCAAGAGCATCGCGGCCCAGGGCACCATCGCCCTGTACGGCATCTATTTTGACACGGACAAGGCTGACCTGAAGCCCGAATCACAGCCGACCCTGGATGAAATCGCCAAGCTGCTGCAGGGTGACGCGGGCCTCAAGCTTTATGTGGTCGGGCATACGGACGGAGTCGGCGGCCTCGACTACAACATGGACCTGTCCAGAAGGCGGGCGCAGGCTGTCGTGCAGGAGCTGGTCGGGAAATACGCAGTGGCGGGTAGCAGGCTCAAAAGCGCCGGAGTGGGTTTTCTGGCCCCGGTGGGCTCCAACGAAGACGAAGAAGGCCGGGCCAAGAACAGGCGGGTGGAACTCGTCAAGGACATCAACTGAAGTAAAATTCGGCGCAACGCGAAAAGGTCATGACAGGAACCAAATCCTTGCCATGACGCCACCGCAAAAAGTCGTCATCCCCTTGAAGAAGGGGATCCATCCCGTTTTAACTATTTGAAAAGAATGGATTCCCGCCTTCGCGGGAATGACACTCAGGTTCTTCCACAACTTTTTTGCAGGGGCGCCTTGTAATGACCCTTTTTTCATTCCCGGCGCACGTTCACTGAAGCCGCGGCAGGATAATCTCTCCAACCTGAACGGCCAGTTCCCGGCTGCGCTCTTCCATGGCGGCGTCGGCGGCTTCCATGCTAGCAAACGAGCCAGCCAGGTGCGGACTGGGTTTGATGTGCACAAGACCCCCGCCCTTGCGCATCCACAGACTCGTCCCGTCCCAGAAGGCCTCATCCCCCATACCCGGGATGATCTTCAAAAGCGTGGAAAAAAGCCAAAAAGTCCACCCACGCAGGACGATCCTTGCAAAGTCCGCAAGCCGACCGCCCGCAGATTTCTCAGCCAGCCTGGCCCGAGCGCATGGACAGACCGATGCGCCTGCGCTTTGCGTCCACCTCCAGCACTGTGACCTGTACCTGCTGTCCAGCCCGCACCACTTCGCCGGGATCGCTGACGTAGCGGTCAGCCAGGTTACTGATGTGCACCAGCCCGTCCTGATGCACGCCCACGTCCACAAAAGCCCCGAAGCGGGTCACGTTGGTGACGATGCCCGGTACGATCATGCCCGGATGCAGGTCCGACATGTCGTGCACGTCGGCGAAGCGGAAAATCTGGAACGCAGGGCGGGGGTCGCGACCGGGCTTTTCAAGCTCCGCCATGATGTCCCGCAGGGTTGGAAGGCCCACCTCGGCGTCCACATACCTGCCAAGCTCGATGCCCTTGCGCACGCTTTCGTCCTTGAGCAAATCCTCCACGCCGCAGCCTGCATCCATGGCCATGCGCCCCACCAGAGCGTAGCGCTCCGGGTGGATGGCGCTTCCGTCCAACGGGTTCCTGCCGCCCACAATGCGCAAGAAACCCGCGCACTGCTCAAAAGCCTTGGGTCCCAGGCGCTTGACCTTGAGGATGCCCTTGCGGTCCGTGAAAGGACCGTTCTCCCGGCGATGCTCGACGATGTTCGCCGCCAGGACAGGCCCAAGGCCCGAAACATGGGCCAAGAGTTCGGGGCTGGCCGTGTTCACGTCCACGCCGACCTGATTGACGCAGGACACGACCACGTCGCCAAGGCTTTTTTTCAGGGCCGTCTGGTCCACGTCATGCTGGTACTGGCCAACGCCGATGGATTTGGGATCGATCTTGACCAGTTCGGCCAGCGGGTCCATGAGCCTGCGGCCGATGGACACCGCGCCCCGATAGGTCAGGTCCAGATCCGGAAATTCCCGGCGCGCGATCTCCGAGGCCGAATAGACCGAGGCCCCGGCTTCGTTGACCAGAATCACATCCACATCGACGGGCAGGTTCAGGCCCCGCACAAAAGTCTCGGTTTCGCGGCCGCCCGTGCCGTTGCCAACGGCAATGGCCTGCACGCGGTGACTCTTGACCAGCGCGGTGATGACCCGCCCGGCCTCTTCAGCCTGCCCCTTGCCGCCGACGGGAAAAATCGTCTGAAAGTGCCGCAGGTTCCCCTGCTCATCGAGACAAACGAGCTTGGCGCCGGTGCGCAGGCCCGGGTCCAGGGCCAGGATGCGGCGCGGCCCGAGCGGTGGGGCCAGAAGCAGCTCGCGCAGGTTGGCGGCGAACACGCCGATGGCTTCGGCATCGGCCTTGGCCTTGAGCTCGCCCCATAGCTCCGTTTCCAGCGACGGGGCCAGCAAGCGTGAGTATCCGTCCGCCACGGCTTCCTGCACCACCGCAGCGCATGGTCCCTTGGGGATGGGGAAAAGGCTGGCCAGACCGGTCAAGGCCTGATCCTGATCGGGACGCAGGGACAGGGAGAGGATCTTTTCGCGCTCGCCGCGCAGCATGGCCAGAATGCGGTGCCCCGGAGCCGTGCGGGCGGTCTCGCGCCAGTCGAAATAATCGCGGTACTTCTCGCCCGCCTCGTCCTTGCCCTTGCGCACGGCGGAGGAAATGACGCCCCCCGCCGCAAAAAGCCTGCGCATGCCCTCGCGGCAGCGGCGATCCTCGCTCATGATTTCGGCGATGATATCCTGCGCGCCAGTCAGTGCGCTCTGAACATCTGGCACATCCATCTCCGCGTTCACGAACCCGGCAGCCTCGGCCCACGGATCGACTTTTCCAGCCCGAATCGCCTGCGCCAGAGGCTCAAGGCCCCTCTCTTTGGCCATGGTCGCGCGGGTGCGTTTCTTGGGCCGGTACGGCAGATACACGTCTTCGAGTTCCGCCAGGGTGGCGGACTGCCTGACCGCCTGACCCAAGGCGTCGGTCAAGAGTCCCCGTTCGGTCAGGCTGCCGAGGATGGCCTCGCGGCGTTTGTCCAGCTCGCGCCCTGCTTCCAGCGCGTCCCGCACGCTCTGGATAGCGACTTCATCGAGCCCGCCGGTGCGTTCCTTGCGATAGCGGGCAATGAAGGGCACCGTGCCGCCTTCGTCCAGCAACTCGGCCACACTTTCGACCTGCTTTCTGGGTATGGCCGTGACGGCGCTGATCCGGGCAAAAATATGAAGTTCCGACATGTGAGTGGCTCCTTGTGATGATGAAGAGGCAGACGTAGATCGCGCGGTCCAAGAGATCAATCCTGGGTTGAAGCCAACCGGGAGGCAAACCGCCCCGAACTTTGCGGGCCGGGAATCCGCGCATCGACATGCGCCGCGCACTGGATTATCATGAGCGGCATCATGTCCGCCGTCATCACCGCCACGATCAAGTTCGCATCCCTGGGGGCACTGCTCTACATGGGGCTGTGCGCCTTCCTGTTCCTTTTTCAGCGCTCGCTCATCTACCTCCCCCACCCGCCCTCAAGTCATCATCGGCAAACCCTCACCGTGCCGGTGGATGGCGCGGAGGTTGTCGTCACCGTGCGTCAGGGCGAAACCCAGGAGGCAGTGCTCTATTTCGGAGGCAATGCCGAGGACGTTTCCTACAGTCTGCCGACTTTCGAGACAGCCTTTCCCGGCCACGCGCTGTACATGCCCCATTACCGGGGCTACGGCGACAGCACGGGCAAGCCGTCCGAAGCGGCCCTTTTGGCCGATGCGCTGGCACTTTTTGACATGGTACACGAAAAACACCCACATGTCGTGGTGGTCGGACGCAGCCTGGGAAGCTCCGTCGCCGTGCATGTCGCAAGCCAGCGTTCAGTGGCGCAACTGGTGCTGGTCACTCCCTTCGACAGCATCCTGGGACTTGCGCAGAAGCTGTACCCCTTCTTTCCGGTGCGCTGGCTCCTGCTCGATAGATTCGAATCCGCAAGGTTCGCGCCCAAGGTCACGGCCCCGACCGTACTCCTTATCGCCGAGATGGACGAAATCGTGCCCCGGCAGAGCGCCGAAGACCTGCTCGGCCGCTTTGCCCCCGGCGTGGCCGAGATGAAGATCGTTGCTGGAACCGGCCACAACACCATCTCCAGAAGCCCGGACTACATTCCCCTGCTGCAGGGCCGCCGCTGACAAAGGCGGGAAGCAGCCTGCCTAGGCTTCTGCCGTCTTACACGGCAAGCGTCTGAAAACCGATCACATCCGGAGTCTTTTAGACATCCGCCGGAAGGATAAAGATGCTCCATCACCCCATGCGCCGCACGAAAAATCAGATCCGCGAACGCTCCGAAATACTGGCCGTCATCCGGCAAAGTCCGGTCATGCGCCTGGCCCTGTGCCTGGAAAACGAACCTTATGTCGTGCCTCTCTCATTTGGCTGCGACGGGGAGGCGCTCTATTTTCACTCTGCGCCAGCCGGCCTCAAGGTCGACATCCTGCGCCGCAACCCCCGCGTCTGTTGCCTGTTCGAACACGGCCTGGCCCTTGACCCCAAGGGCCTCGACCCCTGCCAATGGGGATTTGTCTATACAACTGCCATCGTCCACGGCACTGCCATTCAGATCCTTGACCGGCAGGCCAGGCTCAAGGCCCTGCAACTCATTACGGACCACTATGCCGAGAACTCCCTGCGCGTGCCGGAGGACAAAATCGAAGGCGTGGAGGTCTGGAAGATCGAAATTCTGGAAATGACGGGAAAACGGGCAGGTTAGACAAGCTCATTCGGACTGGTCGGAACAATGCAAAGACCGCGTGAAATCAACGTGTACCCGGTGGCCGCGCTGCGCGGTGGGGAGCGCGACCACCAAAGTATTTCAGACTGATGCGCAAATCATAAACCCGCGCCCGCAAGCTCCCGCCACCCCTTCAGGAGTCCAAAGCATCCGGCCAGCATCATGTCGCCGCCCGGAGCCAGGAATTCCACATCCGCCCCTTCCAGGATGGCCCGCCGGGGGCCGAGAACCACGGTGCGCTCAAAGCCGCCCTGCAGACCCTCGGCCGTGACACAGCCGTGTCCGTTGTCGTCGAAGACTTCCCTGTTGCCAAGCCTGCCCAGCCTGAATCTGCCCAGCTGCTCCAGGAGCTTGGCCTGGTCCAAATGCCCGGTATGATGTTCGTACACGCCGAGTACCCGCCTGCCCTGCACCAGAAAGGCGATGGTGTGGCTGTTGCCGACATTGACGATAAGCACGCCGTCCGTGGCTGCGGTCTGTTCCACGCTCTGATCGAAGAGCGCGCCGAGCATGGCCGCCGAACCCGTATCCGCCACCAGTCCCACGCCGATGGAGCGGCGCAGGCAGGCCAGACGGGTCATCTCCGCCGGGGGCTCGGAATAGAGCAGACGCGCCATGTCTCCCTTGTCCTCGCGCATGAAGCGCTCCCAATAGGCAAAACGGGAGAGCCGGTTGCTCTTGCCGGGGTGGAAGCCGTGGTCCTGCACGCAGGCCAGGACGAGGTCAGGCTGGGGCAGGCCCGCGTGCTGCAGCAGACCGCGCCAGAAGCCGGGATCAAAGTCCGTCAGGAGCACCTGCGAGGCCGAAAGGGGCGGAATGGACGTGATCTCGATGCCGTGCCCACGCACCTGATCCAGATCATCCCCCAGGGCCAGGGCCGCGTCGGGATGGGCGAAGACCTTGAGCCCCGCGTCCTGATGGGCTTTGACCGCGCGCCAGAATCCGCCGCCCATGTTCTGTCCGTAGAGGTACACGTTTCGCCCCGCCGTTGTCAGTTCGCGGATGCGGGCCGCCACGTTTCTGGCCGGTGAGGGCAGGATGAACTTGGGGCAGTTCTCCAGCTCCAGGCCTTCCTGATAGAGCAGCACGTCCTGGGTGCCGCTGCCGATATCGAGAATGAGACAGGTTTTGGCTGTCATGGGAATGCTCCTTAAAAAGAATGAATCCGGCGCCTTTTGTGGACACGCATGCACGCAGCGCCCGTGGATCAAGGTTAACAGAGGTAATCCGTTTCGGGTCTCAGGTCCAGAAATGAGAGCCGGCCTTGCCCCATCGTTTTTGGGTTGGGAAGCAAGCTCAGAACAAAACCGGCCCGGTATGGTCTGCCGGAGCCTGTTTATTTATAAATTTTCAGTCAGGTATTCCGTGTTGTCCAGCAGAAATCCCCGCGACCGCATAAACCTGACTTCAGTCAAAACATAAAGTTGACTTCAACGTCATGTCGCAGTCGAGATAATGAAGGTTACTCATTGAAAATACATAGGTTATCGCATTGACAAATATTTGCCTGGGTGCGTACGGCATGAACTAAAAAAATGAGGACTGCCATTTTGGCTAAGTCCGTATAATAATACTGTTAGGAATCTACCGAGGGAGTACTTATGGGATCGCTGAAGTTTCGGGATAAGGCCCTTCTTGAAGAGTACCTCGGGATGGGAGGCGGCTATGTCCTGAACTTCAGCGACCGCACGTTCGCTGACTTCTTTCGAGACTTTGACATCGACATTAACAGCCCCCAATACGTACACGGACACAGCGGCTCAAAGGCGAATCGGATGCGAAGCTTCTGGGACTCCGCACCCGATGAGCTCGTTGGAAGAGTGCTTGAGGAGCTCGTGAACTTCGCCGAGTCATACCGCCTGGGTCACCCCGCAGCGGATCAGTGCCGAGCTATTGCGAAACGCCTATACTCGAATGAAATACCAGTAGCCCACAGTGGGTCAGTGGTCCATCACGTTCGGAAGACGCCCAGACCCTCAGCGACCAATTCTACAGGCTCGCAGACCGTGCAGCCGATCGAGATCTTCTTTTCGTACGCGCATGAAGACGAAGCGCTAATGGACGTCGTCCGCCTTCAACTCGTGGTCCGCGAGCGCTTGGGCGAGATTGTGAAGTGGCACGACCGGATGATCCCGGCAGGCGACGCTTGGCGTACTAAGATCGACGATCGGATTGAACGTGCTAACGTAATTTTGCTCTTCATGAGTCCCCACTTCCTTGCATCGCGCTACTGCTACGAAGTGGAGGGGGCGGTCGCGCTCCGGCGTCACCGCGAAGGGACCGCGCGCGTAATCCCTGTGGTGCTCCGCGCGTGCGATTGGACGGTAACGCCATTTGGCGAGTTACAGGCGCTTCCGAGGGACGCGATTCCGATCACTCAATGGCCTGATCGGGATCAGGCATCTCTCGACGTAGCTAGGGGCATTATGGAGACAATCCTGAGCGTGCCGAGGCCAAATTCCTAACAAGAGGCTTGCAGCGGACCGGCGGCCCACCAATAGATTGGAAGTCGGCTTCGCCGCGGCCGCCGGCCGCTGAAGCCCGGCGTTAGATTCCTATGTTACCAGCTTACTTCGACAATATAACGGTTCGATACCTAGAACCGAAAGACTATGAGCCTTATGCAGCATTAGAAACGGATGAGGAAGCCAAGCTCTACGTTGGGGGACCTATCAAAAATAGGACGCGCGAGCAGATTGTTCAGTTTATGAACTATCAACCTACTACAAGTCTGTTGGCTCTTGCTGATCCATTGCTCGACAACTATGTGGGCAGGTGCGGATTTTTAGATCAAGATGGCACTAGCGAAACAGAAATTCACATTGTTCTTGCCCGCGAAGCACGCAAAAGAGGAATAGCAAAGACTGTTGTACCGCTACTCGCCGAACTGGCGAGAAGTCTGGGGAAGATCCCAATGGCGATAGTCGATCCTGAGAATGTCCGAAGCCGGTCGTTAATGAATGCGTTGGGATGGAAGGAGATTGGCATCATTGACAAAGAGAACTACCAAAAGGGACACATACGGTATGAACCTGATAGCATCTAACAAGGCTCTCGTTCGGCTTGAAATTTAGAAAGGATAAATTATGGTTGCCAGGCTTAAAAAAATCACGATTTCCCTATTGATGGCCATTGTTACAGCCATAATCAATGGTAATCCACAATCAAGCGGAATCATGTGGATATACTTTTATATTATGGCAACCATTTTTCAATCAATGGCTATTGAAATGGACAGACCTCAATACAAAAAAGTATTTAAACATAGTATATGGCTTACAGCAATTTTTGTTATCCTCTTTATTGGCTTATTCATATCAACTCCAGATATTGCGACCCAAAAATTTGGACTCGATTTTTCTAATGGCGGTATAATTCTAATTGTATCCATCTGGGGATATTTTATGGCGTATGCAACCAATACAATAACAGGGTTACTAACAGTCTTTTGGCTGACAAGAGCTAAATTTACAAAATAACTCGATAGTGCAGCATAGTAATAAAGTAAAAGGCATCGAATACCGCACATCACGTTTTACTCGTTCAGGTGATGCGCTACCGCTACGCACCGGCCTGTAAGCGTGGGCGTTAGGCAAGAGAAAGCGGGGGTGATGGAATGGGGCTGACCAATGAGGACTGGAAGACGCTTGCCGCCGTGCTTAGCGCGATCGCCCAAGTAACGGCGGCGATCGCGGCGGGTGCTTTTTTTTGCGATGAAGTGGCGGCGCGGCTGGCACATCACGAACCTCGCCGTGTCAGCAACCTCCGACCGAGCCAAGTGCATTGAGGCAGGCTACGACTGGCTGGTCATCAGAGTGTCGCTGAGAAAGTTGGATCGCAACACGCTCACGCTGCACGACGCACGGGCCCGAGTCACGTCCAACTCGGGGGAGTCGCTGCATAGGATGGTCTCGTTCTGGGGTACGGATCGTTTCGCCCATGTTGTTAGCGGCTCCGATGGCCACCATCGAGTCGTCTGGGATGTGGCCGACCCCCGAGACCCCCGGTTGAATCTCACGCCGGGAGAAGAGGCCCAACTGGCAGCTTTTGTTCGAGTGCCGACAGGTGAACCGTGCCATGTGGACGTCGTTGTGCTGGGTGCCCATTTCGACCAGAACCTCCATTGTGGGCAGTGGAAAGCTTCCGCCGTGTCGCTGCCAATCGCCTAACCGAATGTTGGACTGGAGCGGCGCAACGGTCCTCGGTGGTATAGTTGGTTGATCGCCCGCCGCCCGGCCAACATGGTCGTTAACTCTTGAATTAGCAGGAGGTGCATAAATGCTCCGAATGAGTGGTCTTGTTCTAATTCTTGCATTTTTTCCATGTGTCTTGGGGGCTCAACCAGCTCAAGACAGCAAATTTCAGCAATATAGCCTCAAATACGGGGTCTCTGTTCAAATACCGAAGCATTGGCAAATTATTGAGAAGAGAGTAATGGATCAGATTGATACAAATACCGAGATACTCACTGGAACACCACAGGGTAATAACGAGATTTTAGTTGCGGCAAATTATTATGGTATAGACTTAAAAAAAGCATCTGCGACCGTAAGATTGAGCGTCAGGCATAAAAAAACAATTGATCAGAGTGAATTATCGTCAATGACTAATGATGATGTTGAATTCGAAGCCATAGTATGCAAGTCTTCACTTAAAAATGCATTAAGAAATATTGATTCTTCCATATTGGTCACTGAATATAAAATGGCCAGGAAAAAAATGAAATCCTTTGTCTGTTTCGAAACAGTATATGCTCTAAACAACAACGAGAGACAGATACTTTATGTAATCCCATTGGGGGTCAGAAGTATAAAGTTTCACTTATCATATAAATTGGCAGAGGAACATTATCTTAAGCCGACTATAATGCACATAATAGACTCCTTCTCGGTAGGTGTAAAATAATTGATGCTATAGAAAGGGAAATATGGGTTTTACAGATGTCAAACTATTTAATAACTATCCTTGTTAATTTCATTTTCTACATTTCAATTCCAATAGTCATACGATATGTAATTTTGAGAAGGCCAATCAAAAGCAAGTGGATTGCTATTGGAATTCTTTTGCCCATTTTTATTGGTTTTTCTATTCTCATCAATATTCAAAGAGATGAGGGGCAAAAGAAAATTTATCAAGAATTGAATATGCCGTACAAGTCAAGACTTCATATGATAGACTCCCCAATACTTTATGTGGCTATGGCACTTTCATACAGTATTTTGCACAGACGGAATAAAATTTCAGAAACAATAAAAAACGAATCTGTTCAAATAATGGCGGAGACATTAAGAAAACAGCTCGTCTGTCCCAATTGTATAGCAAAAATTTTAATAAAATCTGCTTATTGTAATAAGTGTGGGAGTAAGATTGCAAAAACATACGACAGTGAAAAAAAGCTAACAATCGCATCAACCCGGACTAACAATTGCGCTGCACTCCATTGCCAGCCGGTTATGCGGAGCGTTGGCTCAGGGAGACGAAGACACGATGGTTGGAACACAGGCTGCTGACAGGGCGAATCGCATCGCGGTTCTGATTGACCGAAATGTGCGTCAAGCCGTCAAACTGCGGGCGTACTTCTGCCGTGGTGCCTACTCCGGGCATGACGTTCGCACACGCTTTGACCAGTCGAAGGCGGCTCCCGGTTTCAACACCATCTTGGACTCGCTGTACTTCGAGTTCGTCCTGACGATGGCCCGCCTTTACGACAACCCCGATGACCAAAGAATGGCGGAGAAGACCGCCTCGATCCCGGTCTTGTTTGCTCTTCTATCGGCCCCCGAGACCAGAGCGGAATTGCAAAGACGTTCCGTCGAGAGGAAGACACCCAAGGACCTTCGCGACCAACACGGACAGCCGGCCCCCAAGGAATTCGTCGCCGAACTCCAAAAGGACGCAGTCCGGGCCGCCGAAGCCGAAACGAATGAGATCGAGGCCCTCAACACTGAGTACGGCACTCTAAAGGGCTCGCACCTGATTTGCAGAATCCGCAAAGCACGCAATGAATTCCTGGCCCACACCGCACTCGATCCAAGTCGGAATAACCTTGCAGACTACGGCAATGCCGAGGAACTCCTCGGTAAGACCATACCTCTCGTCACTCGCCTGCAATTGGCTGTGCGGAGTTGCCACACTTCCCTTGCCAGTGAGAGCACGATCTGGGAGGAGCATGCCGACATCTTCTGGCGCGCATTGTGTTGCGGAACAAACATGGAGCCAACAACGTGCCGCACCACTACAACTTGCCCTGCGGACGGGTTAAATTGATGGTGAGCGCGGGCGTTGGCTTCATAAGCAACACTTCCTCTCGTTCATAAAGGAGTCCGGAATGCGCAAAATAATACTTTTTACCCTAGTGGTTTTTATCCTCGGATGCGCAAGCAATAAGAACCTTAGGATTTCCGTGGTTGATTTTAAGCAGAATTACGCCACCGACAGGATTGTTTTCGAGCATGATCAGGACTATCGGACAATATATCGCAGATTATTTCAAGCAATGCAAGATTGCTACAACCAGCCAGGCTTTGCGAGCCTTATTATCTTTGGTTCTTCACCAAATATAGTTGTTTCTGGTGAAATATATGAGGATATAAAACAAGCTCAAATTATTTACGGCATTAACAGACCGACTGCGGGTCAACAGAAAGATGTGTACGTTGAAATAGAAATGATAACACCTACGAATGCAAGAGTCGGAATATATTCGTGGAATACAAACGTGATTGATGCTGATAAGATCGCAAAATCAATAAAAAATTACATTATCGGTGACAGCAGAGATCTCTGTGGACAAAGCCTTGACAAATGAAAACGTGGGTACAGCCTACAAATCGTTCCCTCGGGTCGCTAATGCTCCCGGTGAACGCGACGTTATGCTCAAGGATTAATAACGGACAAAAAAGAATTATTAGAAATTGCAAATACTAAATTGCTCAAAGTCACAAACAGGCCCGAAATTGTGATGTGCAAAGGGCAAGACACGATTGGGGAGCACCTCTGAAATGATCTTGTTAATAAGTGTCTCTAATGTGGGCTGCTAATTAACGCCCCAAGAGACGCATCGATTCGCCTAATGCCGCCATTAGTGGTGAAAGAGAAAGAAGTTGAAAAACTTATAGCTCTGTTGAAAAGCAACCTTAAAAAACGAAAAATTGCATAACAAAAAGTTCCACTGGAAATTTTTTCCGCTGCGCACCAAAGTTTCCAGTGAACTTCACGTTAGTAGGTGAGAGAAATTGAACATTACTAGGAACTCGGCGACTCTTTGGTATCACGTTGTCATCCACGCATTGATGGTGAGTGTCGTTCTATATACCTCGATGTCTTATGCGAGCGACGTCGCTTCAATCAAAGTCCGGGGCAAGATCGTGAGAGTCAATAATACCGCAGACGAGGTGTTTGAAATCCTGACGAAGAGCGACATGGTAGATCAAAAAGTCCAAAATGACTGGAACAATCCGAACAGCTTATTGATCGAGAAGAACTATAACGTCGATGGCAAAAGGTTCACACTTTACTTCGCAAGGGTGCAGGACCCGGGGCCGTACAGAGTCATTAGAATCAGGGCAGACTAGCTATTCAGTATATATTTGGACCCGGCAAGGACCGGCCTTGTAATTCTGAGAGGGGGTGTAGTCATGAAGAAATCGGCCATGCTTTTCGCTGTACTCATTTGTTGCCTTGTTCCGTTGGTCTCTCTTGCATGTGATCAAGATGCATCACGGAATGTACAGGCTATGCTAGGAGACATGGGTACATGGCAAGAAGCAGGTGGGCAGCTCACTTTCACTTGGGGTAGCGACTGGGATCATGCAAACTCACTACAGCGTTTAGACTTGATCAAAGTGTTTGCCGATTCCGACGCCTGCCTGACAGGTAAAGCGCGACAAATCAAGTACTACCGAAAAGGAAAGCTTGTGGGAGAAGCGTCACCAGTCACGGGGATCAAGCTATTGGACAAATAGTTCTCTAACAACGGCATGAAGTAGATCATGGCACTTGGCTGGCCACTCCAGCTTATCCGGAGCGCTAGGTGACATACAACGCCATGGAGACAATAGCGTGAGTTCAACTGACTGGCTGACTCTTGCACTCGTAGTAATCACTGCCTTCTATGCCTGGGTGACGTCCCGCATACAGAGAGCCAATGAACGCGTTGTAGAGGCGATGCAGCAGCAGACAGAAGCCCAGCTTCGGCCATATGTAGTCGTCGCTCCGACGGTCCGTGCGGGAACGACCCTTGTATGCCTTGAAGTCCAGAACACAGGAAAGTCCCCGGCGCTTGGCTTGCGCCTGCACATGGATCGAGACTTCTATTCTCACGCAAAAAAACGAGAAGGCGAGAACATCGCCAAGCTACCGGCCTTCACGGATCTCATTGAGAGTCTATCTCCCGGGACTCGCCTTATCTTCATCCTCGGCGTTGGTGGCACCATCTTCGCTCCCGGCATTGATGAGGCTCTCTGCCCCAAGGTCTTCCGCGTTCGCGCTGAATACAGCTTTTCGGGCAGAACCTACTCGGAAGACAACATCATTGATGTCCGCCCGATTCTTCACAGCTCGGTTGCACATGACCCAGTAGCCACCGAGTTGGAAAGGCTCCGCAAGTCTTTGGAGGGGCTGCTCAAGCACCGCAATGCGGGCTAAGCAGAAAGCAACCATAAACAGGTTAGCAGGTAATTTCTGCTTACGGTAATTGCAGGATAGGTTTGACGTGTAACATCGTCTTTTATCCGCGATTTAAGCCCGGTGATCGGCATCGTCATGCTGCATCAACCCTACCATCACCCATCGACAGGCCTTGCCTCAAGGCGAACGCCTAAGGCGAGACATACCCTATTGATGGTGTCAAATCGCGGGCTCGCGTGTGGCCGCAAGGCTTTGTACAAAGCTTCGCGGGTTATCCCCGCCGCCTTGGCCACCTCGCTCATTCCTCGCGCTTTCGCGGCAATGCCGAGGGCATGGGCAAGTTCTGAGGCATCCCCTTCCGCCATGACCATTGTCAAATAATGAGCGATGTCTTCTTCGCTCTTCAGGTGCTCGGCAAGATCAAAGTCCGGCAAATCCGCAATCTTCGTCTTCTTGTCCATTACTCATTCCTCCATGGTCGCCGCTTTTTTGATGGCCTGGATTATGTCGGCAGGTTGTGTCGATTTGTCACCTCCACCAAGCATAACGACAACCACTTGCCCATGTCTTGCGTAATACATCCGCCACCCTGGACCGAAGTGTTCTCGCATTTCAAACACGCATTCGCCAACCTGCCTCACATCCCCGAAATTGCCCTGCTGCACCCTATCGAGGCGGCGAGCCAGCCTGATTCGCGTCACTTTGTCCTTTATTCCAGCGAACCACGCATCAAATTCGGGAGTTGTTTTAACGGTAATCATTGGAATAAATGTAATCGTTTGTTCACACTTAGTCAACGAACGATGAAAACCGATTGGTTCAAACCGGCCCCGGCGCATTCACGCCGGGGCCGGTTTGGGGTCGGTTTGGTCTTTTTACGTTGCGTCAGATCTGAAAACCCAAGGAACCGTCCATCTCATCCACCACCAGCCTCTGCCCGTCATGCAGGCGTCCTCCGATGATCTCGCGGGCCAGGGGCGTTTCCAGATGGTGCTGCAGATACCTGAGCAGGGGGCGTGCGCCATAAACCGGGTCATAGGCTTCGCGGGCGATGAACTCCTTGGCCTTTGCGGTCAGTTCGAGAGTGATCTTGCGCTCATCCAGACGCTTCTGCAGATTGGCCAGAAGCAGGTCGATGATGCGCGTGATCTGCTCGATGAGAAGCGGCTTGAAGAGCACAATCTCGTCCACGCGGTTCAGAAACTCGGGCCTGAAGTGCCCGCGCAGCACGCCCATGACCCCTTCGCGCACGCCGTCGCGCAGCTCGCCCTGATCGGTGATGCCCTCAAGGAGCAGATGCGAGCCGATGTTCGAGGTCATGATGATGATCGTGTTCTTGAAGTCCACGGTGCGGCCGTGACTGTCCGTCAGGCGGCCGTCGTCGAGGATCTGCAGGAGCACGTTGAAGACGTCCGGATGCGCCTTCTCGATCTCGTCGAAGAGAACCACGCTGTAGGGCTTGCGCCGCACGGCCTCGGTCAGCTGGCCGCCCTCGTCATAGCCGATGTAGCCGGGAGGTGCGCCGATGAGCCGGGCCACGGTGTGCTTTTCCATGTATTCGCTCATGTCGAGGCGGACCATGTTCTCCTCGGTGTCGAAAAGGCAGCGCGCCAGGGTCTTGCACAGCTCGGTCTTGCCCACGCCCGTGGGGCCAAGGAACATGAAGGAGCCGATGGGCCGCTGCGGGTTCTTGAGGCCCGCCCGGGCGCGCAGCACCGCGTCGGCCACGGCCTGCACGGCCTCGTCCTGGCCGATGACCCGCTCGTGCAGGATATCGCCAAGTTTCAGAAGCTTCTCGCGCTCCCCTTCGACCAGCTTGACCACCGGGATGCCAGTCCACTTGGAGATGATGGATGCGATGTCGTCGGGACCGACCTCTTCGCGCAGCAGTCGCTGCTCGCCGTCATGCCCGGCCGAGAGCGCCTCAAGCTTGCGCTCGAGTTCGATCAGGCGACTGTATTTGAGCTCCGCGGCCTTGTTCAGGTCGTACTCGCGCTCGGCCTTGGCGATGGCCTCCTTGGTCGCCTCCAGGTCTTTCTTGAGCTGGCTGATCTCGTCGATGCCGCTCTTTTCCCGCTCCCACTGGGCGCGAAGGCCAGTCTGGGTCTCTTTGAGCTCGGCCAGCTCCTTTTCAAGCCGCTCAAGCCTCTCGCGGGAGGCGGCGTCGGTTTCACGGCGCAGGGCCTCACGCTCGATCTCCAGCTGCATGGTCTTGCGGTTGATCTCGTCGAGTTCCGTGGGCAGGGAGTCGATCTCCGTGCGGATCATGGCCGCGGCCTCGTCGATGAGGTCGATGGCCTTGTCGGGGAGCTGCCGGTCCGAGATGTAGCGGCTCGAAAGCGTCACGGCGGTGACCAGGGCCGAATCGGAGATGCGCACCCCGTGATGGATCTCAAAGCGCTCTTTGAGGCCGCGCAAAATGGAGATGGCGTCCTCGACGTTCGGCTCTTCCACCAGCACGGGCTGGAAGCGGCGCTCCAGGGCCGGGTCCTTTTCGATATACTTGCGGTACTCGTCGAGGGTGGTCGCGCCGATGCAGTGCAACTCGCCGCGTGCCAGCATGGGCTTTAACAGATTGCCCGCGTCCATGGCGCCCTCGGACTTGCCCGCGCCGACGATGGTGTGCAGTTCGTCAATAAAGAGGATGACGCGCCCGTCGGAATTCTGCACTTCTTTCAAAACGGCCTTGAGGCGCTCCTCGAACTCGCCGCGATACTTGGCCCCGGCGATGAGCGCGCCCATGTCGAGGGCGAAGACGGTCTTGTCCTTCAAACCCTCGGGCACATCCTTGTTCAGGATGCGCTGGGCCAGCCCCTCGACGATGGCCGTCTTGCCCACGCCCGCCTCGCCGATCATGACCGGGTTGTTCTTGGTGCGCCGCGACAGGATGCGGATGCAGCGCCGGATCTCGGAGTCACGGCCGATGACCGGATCGAGCTTGCCCTTGCGCGCGTCCTCGACCAGGTCGCGGCCGTATTTATTGAGCGCGTCGTAGGTTTCCTCGGGATTGTCCGTGGTCACGCGCTGGTTGCCGCGCACCTCGGCCAGCACAGAAAGGATCTTGTCCTTGGCCAGGCCGAACTGACGCAATACCGCCGCGCCCGGTCCTGTGCCCGGCCTGTCCAGAATGGCCAGCAGCACATGTTCCACGCTGACGTACTCGTCCTGCATCTTTTTCGCCAGGTCGAAGGCCGCGAGCATAACTTCGTTCATGCGCTGGGTAACATATATCTGTCCGGGCTGGGCACCGGGACCGCTTACGCGCGGCATCTTGCCGAGCTCATTGTCCAGGGCCGAGGTCAGGGCGCGGACATCATACCCGGCCCGTTCCAATAAGCGAGGGACGAGGCCTTTTTCCTGCCCCACCAGGGCCCGAAACAGATGATCCGTGTCAACCTGCTGGTGCCCCAGACGAATAGCCACCTGCTGGGCTTCCGCCACGGCTTCCTGTGATTTTTGCGTGAATTTACTCAGATCCATAAGAATCCTCCTTATATCAGCGCAGTCATCGCCTGATCGGCAGATTGCGCATTCGCTCTTCCAAAGTGTCTATGCGCTCCAAGAGATCGACAATAATGATTCCCGCCAAAGGGCTCAGTTCAAAGTCGGCGCACAACCGCCTGTATTTGCGCACGCGCAGCACGTCCATGCGCACGAAAAGAAATTCCTGCTGCGCCGTGGTGGACGGCACAATCCAGTCCATGCGGACCAGTTCCAAAAGGGCGTCCTCGTCAAGGCCGGTCAGTTCCAGAAACTCCCTGGTGCCGATGCGCTCGGATGTCGCCGGAAGTCCGTGTTCATGAATCTGCACAAGTGTCATGTCCTGCTCCTACCTGGCCTGAAATGAAGAAATTTCCGACAGTTCGTCCCAGAGTTCCCGTTCCCGCTCCGACAGGGTCTTGGGCGAGCGGATGACGATACGCACGAACTGATCTCCCTGGCTCTCGCCTTTGCCCAGGCCCTTGCCGGTCAGGCGCAACTTCTGGCCGCTGCTCAGACCGGCCGGGATGTTCATGTCCACAGGTCCATCCAGGGTCGGGATACGCAACGAGCAGCCAAGCACGGCCTCCCACGGGGCCAGGCGCAAGTCATAGATGACGTTCACGCCTTCGAGGCGGAAAAGAGGATGCTCGGTGATGGAAACCTGCAGCAACAGGTCGCCCGCCGGACCGCCACCCGAACCAGGAGAGCCTTGACCTGAGAGGCGGATCTTGGCGCCGTCCTTCACTCCGGCGGGGATATTCACCTCCAGAGTCTTGGACTGCAGGTGCGGCATGCCGTCGGCTCCACGCACCTGCTCCTGCAATGTGATGGACTTAGGGCCGCCGCGGTAGGCTTCCTCCATGGTCAGAGTCAAACGCACCTCAGCATCGTGGCCCTTCCTGCGCATGGGTCTCCCAAAGGGATCGCCTCCGAAGCGCGCTCCGCCACCTCCCCCGGCCTGTCCGAAAATCGTTTCAAAGAAATCGCTGAAACCTTCTCCGCCAAATCCGCCGGACCGGAACTGAGAATTCTCGTAGCCTGGAGGCGGCTGGAAATTCTGTCCTTCCTTCCAATTCGGGCCAAAGGAATCATACAGCTTGCGCTTCTCCGGATCTTTTAAAACCTCGTAGGCTTCATTGATCTCCTTGAATTTTCCTTCGGCCGTGGGGTCGTTTGGATTCAAGTCAGGGTGATACTTGCGGGCCAGCTTCTTGAAAGCCTTGCTGATTTCTTCCTGAACGGCTCCCTTCGCCACTCCGAGCAGATTGTAATAATCTTTATATTCCAATGCTGTACCGCTCCTTATGCTCGTGATGTACGCGAAAGATAATACTCGCCTCGATCAAGTCAACAATTTGACACAAATTCAGACCTGTTCGTAGCGCGAGAAAATAGGGTTCAACGGCAAAAGTACAAGCCACAGCGGCCGTCCCAGATAGGCCCAAAGGTCCCGGTCTTCAACCCCGACCCGCTCGCTCAGGACCCGCCTGTACTGGAATTCCCGGCAGATCAGGTCATCAAGTTCCGGACGAATGCACTGCGCAGACGCAACATCCTCCCTGGCCAGGCGCAGAGCTTTGTCCACCGGGAAATTGCGCTCATGGTCGTCGATACAGGCCCAGAGGGCTGAATCGTTGGGCACGATATTCCCCCTGGTCAGGAGTGGCTCATCCATGGCCCGCAGGATACCGGCGCTATCGCCGCAATAGAGCGACCTGCATTCAAGTGGTCGGTATGCATAGATCGAACAGGATTTGTCCTGCGGCAGAAAATATACGCACTCCCAGTCCTTGCCCTTTCCGCGAAGCTTCATCAACTCCGAAGGCAGCGGCTGCAGAGAGTCCTTGCGGGGGTCGTAAGCCGGTTCCCCACGCCGCAGACAGAGGATATCCGTCATGGGGATGTGTTCGAGGAGGTCCGCATCCTCAGCGTGCAGCGCAGGGCCGCCCTTTTCGCAACATGTGCCGCAACGCGTGCATTTGCTTGTCATTTCTTCTCCACGTTCAGGATCAGGCCGAGGCGTCGCGCCGGGCAAATCTTCGCCTCGACGCATGTTCCGCATGATTTTCAAAGGTTAGCCTCATCAGCGCAACAGTCAATGCCCAAAAAGCGAAAAGCCGGCTTGACCGGCTTTTCGTGGATATCTGAGACATTATTTCGTTACTAGTTGTAAAGCTCTTTTTCGAGCCATTGTTTCACATCGTCGTTAACAGGGTACACACCTTTATGGTTGTGTACTCCCTTCAGAAACTTGTCAGCCAGCTTTTCAGGCAAATTGAGTTCTGCCAGTTCGTCGGCTCCATCAGAATTACGATACAGGAGCGTCACAATCGGTTTTTCATTCCAAGTGTTTACAACAAAATAGTGGGAGTGATCCTCTTTGCCTTTCACTGCGTACTGGTATCCACCCCTATAACCGTTGTTTCCCCACTCCAAATAAATGGCCACAGCATCTTCCGGGGTCATTTCCCAATCGATTAACAGGTCCTTGAATGCTCTTAACTGTCCCATAATTCACCTCCGTGTCTCTTGAGGTAAATTATTAGTAACGATTATCAGAAACGTCAAGTAATTTATTCGAGTCTGATATCGGGACAAGTGCGACCGCTTTCCCGGCAACGCCGGAACTGCCTGGCCGCAGAAACGAAATTCTTGGCCCAATCCGGATTGCCGAGGGCGTGCATGTGCGTGTAACCGGCCAAACAATTTCGGTGCAATACCCCGTCATGACCGTTGGTCATGCCCTGGCCGCGTTCAACCTGAAAAACAAAAGATGCAATAACTTCGGTATCAAGGCAGCGCGAGTAATGAAACTCATGCCCTGTCAAACGGCACTTAAGAGGATAAAAGGGGTTGAGGCTGGCAACGGTAGAACTCATGTACCCATGACCCTGGGGTTTCTTGAAAACCTTGGTGGTCAGAGGAAAGACGTCGGCCATCTGATGGATAACGCCTTCATAATGCAGTTCGCGGCTCAGATACATGAGGCCACCGCATTCGGCATAAACGGGCATACCGTCCATCACGCTCGATTTCACGTCCGCCCGCATTGAGGCGTTTTGCGCCAAGCCCTGGGCCAGAGTCTCGGGAAAACCACCGCCCATGTAGAGGGCGTCAACATCCGGCAGTTGCTTGTCGGCAAGGAGGCTGAACTCAACCAACTCGGCGCCTGCATTCTGTAGCGCATCGAAATTTTCCTGATAGTAAAACCACAGCGCAGCATCACGCGCAACGCCGATGCGCACCGATCCGATAGGTCCGGCGAGCGGATACAGAGCAGCGAGTTCAATGGAAACAGCGGGAGCCTGTCGCGCAATGTTCAGGCAGGCATCGAGATCCGCGTGAGTTCTCAGAAATGTGGCAATTTCAGTGAATGGATCGTGGGTGAACTCTGCGTCGGAAATGAGCCCCATGTGTCGTTCGGGAATGGGATTTTCCTGCAGTTTGGGCAAAACGCCCAATACCTGGACGTCCGTGTACTTTTCGATGGACTGACGCAGAATCGTCTGGTGCCTGCAGCCTGCCGTGCGGTTGAGGATCACGCCCCGGATGTCCACCTCGGGATCAAATGTGGTCAGACCGAGGATGATGGCGGCCATGGTACGCGTGACCTTGGTGCAGTCGGCGACAATAATGACCGGGCATTTGAGCATCTTGGCCAGTTCCGCCGAGGAACAACTTCCGACCACATCCTTGCCGTCATAAAGACCACGGTTGCCTTCGAGCAAGGCAAGGTCGGCATTGCCGGCCCGTGACCAGAAAAGATTTTGCAGAATATCCGGAGGCAATAAAAAAGGATCCAGATTGGATGTCGTGCTATGGCTGGCTAGGCTCAACCACTTCGCATCAATGTAATCTGGACCCTTCTTGTAGGTCTGAACTTTCAGACCCTGTTCAAAAAAGGCGCGGGCCAGTCCCAGGCTGACGATGGTCTTGCCGGAACCGCCACCTAGACCGGCAACAAGTACCCGGGGACACGTCAGAACAGAGGCAGGCATCAGAAATCTTAGTCTTCGCCTTCAGTCGCGGCCTGCTTTCCGGTACCGGGGATACCGTACATCGTAGTGCTGCCGCTGGACCAGTATTCGAGCACGCCTTCAGAAACGAGCTGATTGATGATCTTCTTGGCGTCGCGCATCTTCATTTCAGGAAACAGAGCAGCCAGGTCGTTGAAATAGAACTTGGATTTCTGCTTGGATTTAGACTGAATAAATTCGATTACGATGTCTTTAGGATCTGCCATACGAGCCTCTCTTAAGGTTAAGGGCCGACTTTCGTCGGCCCTGTTTTGGTCGATGGGGCGATGACTAGAACTTGAAGTTCGTGGTCTGGCGCCAAGTGTAGTAAGCAGGATCACGGAAGTCATCGATCATGTGTTCGGAGAACTCAAGATCGCACTTCTCGAAGAAGCGTTCCCAGCCGATACGCTCGGCCCAGTCACCAACGCGCTCGTACTTGCGGGCATCAGAGGCGTAAGCTTCCACGATCTGGCGGATAATCTTGGCCAGTCTGGGCCAGCGGGGCGGTTCGTTGGGGATGAAGGCCACGACGACCTTGGAGAACTTGGGATTACTGATGCGGTTGGAAACCTTGCCGCCAGCCATGATGACCAGGCCGTCACCGGTCTGATCAGACAGGGGCAGGGACGGACACATGGTGTAGCAGTTGCCGCAGAACATGCAACGCTCGTTCTTGATGGCAACAGTGTTGACCGTCTTGGTTTCGCCCTTCTCAGTGACGATTTCCTTCTTGGTCGGACGGATAGCGCCAACCGGGCAGGAAGCAACAGCCAACGGGATTTCGCACAGGTTGTCCAGCCACTCGTGATCGATGATCGGGGGCTTGCGGTGGTAGCCAAGGATGGCGATGTCGGAGCAATGCACGGCGCCGCACATGTTCAGACAGCAAGCCATGGAGATGCGAACCTGAGCGGGCATGCGCATCTGGCCGAACTCTTCAAAGAGCTCATCCAGAACGACCTTGACCGTACCGGAAGCGTCCGTGGCCGGGGTGTGGCAGTGAACCCAACCCTGGGTATGAACGATGTTGGTGATGCCGGCACCGGTGCCGCCAACGGGGAACTTGAAGCTGCCGCCCTCGAACTTCTGGGCGTTCAAGTACTCTTTGAGGCTCTTGGCTTCGGCAAGGGTGCCGACCATGAACTCAATGTTGTTACGAGTGGTGAAGCGCAGGTGGCCGCCAGCGAACTTGTCTGCGATGGCGCAGATTTCGCGGATGTGACCAACGGACATGAGGCGAGCACCGCCACAACGTACGGTGTACACTTCGTCGCCGCTTTCGGCCTTGTGCATGAGGATGCCGGGTTCACAGATTTCATGCCACAGCCATTTGCCTTTGTTCTTGGCAATAACCGGAGGAAAGAAGTCGGAAGCATTGCGGGGGCCAATGTCCGAAATCCTGTTTTCCATAGGTTTTTCTGGATTGTATCCGGAAGAAACGAAAGCCATTGTCGACCCCCTTCTTATCTCTGATGGTGTTTACGGTAATCCGCGATGTCGCGATCCCAGCCGCCTTCAACGTCCTCTTCCTTCCAGAAGATGTACGGGTTGTGACGGGGCTCCATAACATGCTGGGGCACGGGAGTAAGGCCGACGGCGGCGATGGCCTTGGCCAGACCCTGACGCTTGATCAGTTCACCAAGACGTTCGCGGTTCTTGCCTTCTTCCATCCACCATTCCCAGATGCCTTCAATGATCTCTTTGATCCCGTCGTAAGGCTCTTCAACCTTGATGAAGGGAACAAGCAGGGAGCCCATCTGCGCGCCGTCCAGGATCGGAGCCTTGGCGCCGACGAGGATGGACAGGCCGCGGTCATTGCCGATGCGCAGAGCGCGGGGCATGACGTTCAGACAGTGCATGCAGCGGGTACATTCGCGGTCGTTGATCTTCAGCTTGCCGTCTTCCATCCACATGCATTCGGTGGGACAGAGGTTGATGACTTCCTTTTCGATATCAAAAGCGCCCCAGTCCTTGCCGGCGTGAGCGCCGCCATTGGGCTGGATTTCGCCACCGACATAAGCGGCAACGGCTTCCTGATCGATACGGATGTCGTCGCGCCATGTGCCGATGAAGGACATGTCGGAACGGGCAATGGAAGCCACGCAACCATTGGGGCAACCATCAAACTTGAACTTGAACTTGTAGGGGAAAGCAGGACGATGCAGTTCGTCCTGATATTCCTGGGTCATCTGGTAGCAAAGTTCCTGTGCATCGTAGCAGGCCCATTCGCAGCGAGAATCGCCGAGACAGGAGGCCGGGGTGCGCAGGTTGGAACCGGAACCGCCCAAGTCGTTGTTCATCTTGTGGGTCAGGTCGAAGTAGAACTCTTCCAACTGAGGCGTGGTGGTGCCCAGGAGCACGATGTCGCCGGTGGCGCCGTGCATGTTGGTCAGACCGGAACCGCGCATGTCCCAAAGATCGCAGAGCTGGTTCAGGAAGTCCGACGTGTAGTACATGCCCGCAGGCTGAGCGACACGAACGGTGTGAAAATGAGCAACGCCGGGGAACATCTGGGGCTGGTCACAGTAACGGCCAATTACGCCGCCGCCGTAACCGAAAACGCCGACGATGCCGCCGTGTTTCCAGTGGGTGGTGCCATCCTTGTAGGACAGTTCGAGAATGCCCAGCAGGTCGTCACAAACGTCAACCGGAATCTGGTATTCCACGTTGTTATCGTTTTTATGACGTCTCTCGGCCTCAGCCTTGATGTCCGCCACAAAACTCGGCCACGGACCGCTCTGAAGCTGATCCAGCAACGGGGTCGCATGTTTAGCCATTACACATCCTCCTTAAAAGATTAGACCGTACACTGTCATCGCGCTAGTGGAACACTATATCGCGATCTTCAACCTCTTAACAATTTCAGCAAGTTCTGAAAAATTCACGCTCGTGAATCTTCGTACAATGCCGCCGGTTTGTCAACCCGTATTTCGCTCAACCCTGACAGAACAAGGATTAACGGTACTGATCAATCTCGGCAAGGACCTGAGCTTCCACCTCAAATCCGGTCTCGACGGCCTTGTCGAAGTACATGATCGCCTTTTTGGGCTCACCTTTCTCAAGATAGGCCAGCCCGATGTTGTTGTATGCGGGACCAAACATCGGCTCGATCTCCAGCGCCTTTGTGCATTGCATGATGCATCCGTCAGGATCGCCGAGTGTAAGATACGCGCTTCCTAACGTGGTATGAGCCTGGATGAATTGTGGATCAAGGCTCAATGCCTTCTTGAGCGCCTTGACTGCCTTGTCCGCATCCTGCTGCTGCATATGCACGAATCCGATGTTACCCCACGGAACGGCAAATCGAGGACGCACTTCAGCAGCTTTCTTGTTCATTTTGAGGCATTCATCAAGATCGCCCCTGTGCATCGCCAAACCGCCAAGCTGAACATATGCCTCGGCGATATTAGGCTCCAAAGCTAAGACTTCTTCGAAAGCCTTTTTCGCTTCGTCAAAATTCCGATCTGCCACCAAAGATACTCCCAAATTGTAGAGGAGTGCTGCAGAATCAGGATTATCCTGCAATGCAGCCTTCAGCGCGTCAACACTTTTAGGTCCGTAATCAGCTCTATTTTTCATAAGCACCTACCTAAGGCATATAGTCATTGATATCAATGTTGTGTTTTTCGAGTTCTGCGGCATACCACTTGGCAAACTCGAACATTGCCAGAAAACGTTCGTCACCATTTACCATACCGAGGCACATTTCAAGAACACCTCGCCCATAAGCGTTGCTGTAGTTTTCTGGGGCATGATTCTGAAGGTACTCGCGCACCAGCTGTTGCGTCGTTCGCTTCGTGCCATCGGTCCGCCATTCAATGGGTTCTTTCGGCTCGGCAAAAGGGTTCCAGCGGTCGTAGCCGATGCGGTCCACGAATTTACGTCTCCGCGGCGCCATCTTCTCGTAAATGGCCTTTTTCTGAGCTTCATGCTCTTCGGTCATCTTCATCGGTCTATGCATTCTGTCCTCCGGATTCGTCAACGGCGGCAACGGTTGAATCCTGATCCAAGCTGTCTGAGCATCCGAAATACCCGTCGGAATAGACCGTCATCAGAGCCGTCGATACAGGGACGTGCATGAGTCGGAAATCATCATATTTTGAGCCGACTGCGTCGAGCACACGATTGCTCAACAAGAGGAGCATGTCCTGGATACGCTCAAGTTTGACTGCCGGGTAAGGACGGCCTGGCTCAAAACCGGAAAGGCCGCAGGTGTGGGATTTGCCGCCGATCTCCAGAGGGATACCGTAAATTCGGCAGGTAATTGGCCGGTAATCGTAAAGAGCACACTTGTCGCCCAAGTCCAGCAAGGGGCACCGCAACCGTTCTTTGGCTGTACGCATAAGGATCTCAGCCTGATCGACCTCGGCCGCATCCTTCGAAACTTTGCGTTTAAGCAACTGCGCCTTGCGATCAGCCTTGTCAGCCTCGATCAGCACTTCATTCCTGCGGATCTCGGCGAGACCTGAAAATTTGGAATTGAGATACATTGCCTCAATAAGGGTCAGGTCGAAAAGAGCGTGACAGCAATCGCTACACCCCTCCTTGCACCGGACCTCGGAGACAAAATTGCCTGAAACTTTCTTAAAAACAGCGTCTACCTGAGCCACAAGGGCTTCATATTCCGAGAAGAATTGCGACAAATCCAGATTCATGGAGAAATTCCCTCGCCGGGATACGTGTCATCCCATAGAAAATCGCGATTAAATGGAAAAAGGAACTTTTGGAAAAGACTACAGGCCCAGCGCAGTGCGAAGCGCAAAATTTGATGTGCAGGAAGTGAATGGCAGGCCCCGGCAGGGCCTGCCATAAAAAGACCTAATTTTCTTCGATGGTGAGGGCGGCCGACTCGCAAACTTCGATGCAGGATTCACAACCAAGGCATTCTTCTTCATTAACAACCACGGCCTTGCTGTTCTGAAGCTCATAGACTTCAACAGGACAGACATCCACGCACTCGCCACACCCGATACATTTGTCGACGTCGACGGTAACCGAATAACCCATGATCAACCTCCAAAATTCTTTGTAATTCCCGCTTATGCGGGTTGAATAAAGGTCCCTTACACACCTTCAAAAAGGGTGTAAACCTAAATAGCGTCCCTGACTAAATCGAAATAAATCATTAAATTTCAACAAGTAAGAAGCGCGGACGCATGGTCAACGTCCGCGCTATCATCTCTATTCAACTTCCTGCTTCACCCCGATGGCGACCTTGTACAGGATGGTCAGGATCAGGAAGCCCGTGGCGTAAATTCCAAGGGACACTCCAAGCTCCAACTGGGTGGGTACATATTCCGTAATTTCGTGCAGCGGGTTCGGAACAAAACCACCGCCGATCATGCCAAGACCCTTGTCGATCCAGGCACCAATGAAGATGAGCAGACAACCGATAATAAGCAAGTTATCCTGTTCCCGGTTCTTGGGAACAATGAGGATAAGGATGCCTACTACAGCCATGATCATGGCCGACCACATCCAGGGTACCAGGACCCCGTGCCCGTGGTAGCCGACGAACAGGTACTGCAGATGCGACATGTGCGACGGAATCTGGCTGTAAAAGACCACGAACACTTCACACAAAAGCAAGAAGAGGTTCACGCACATGGCGTAGACAACCGTCTTGCCGAGTGTGGCCAAAACACCCTTACCGGGATCGAAGCCCGTGAAGACCTTGGCAATGTAGGTCACCAGAATCAGGAAGGCAGGACCGGCGGCAAAAGCGGAGGCCAGGAAGCGTGCGGCGAGAACGGCGGTCAGCCAGTACCCGCGGCCGGGAAGACCGCAGTACAGAAAAGCCGTGACCGTGTGAATGGAGACCGCCCAAGGAATGGACAGATAGATGAAGAACTTGATCCACTTGGGCGGGGCCACCTGCTTGCGCTCGGCCTCCAGGGTGACCCAACCGACCAGGATGTTGATCAACAGGTAGCCGTTCAAAACCACCATATCCCAGAAGAGCACGGAATTGGGCGTGGGGTGGAGAAGAACGTTCATCAGGCGCTCAGGAGAGCCAAGGTCGGCCACGATGAACATCAGGCACAGGATGACCATGGCCACGGCGTTGAATTCGCCAAGAATGAGAATCTTTCCGAACTTCTGGTAGTTGTGCAGATACTTGGGAATGACCAGCATGACGGCCGAAGCCGCGACACCGACCAGGAAGGTGAACTGTGCGATATAGAATCCCCAGCTGACGTCACGACTCATGCCCGTGATGGTCAGACCATGGGAAAGCTGCTGCCAGTAGCAGGCCGCCCCGACGCTCATCAGCAGGAGCAAAAAGGCGATCCAACCCCAATAAACTTTTGTTCCAGTTACGGCTTTTTCAAGCATGACTCACCCCTTAGACGAGATAGTAAACACAAGGTTTGGTTCCAAGGTACGGGCTGCGCCTGATGGAAAAGCGCTCAGAGAGCAACTGGCGCACTTCGGATTCAGGGTCATCAAGGTCTCCGAAAGAAATGGCCCCTTCGGACACTTCGACGCAGGAAGGCAGCTTCCCTTCAGCCAAGCGCTCGGCGCAGAATTCACATTTCTCGACCACGCCCTTGGTGCGGGTGGGGTAATCAAGATCGATCTTCTCGATGTGCGGACGCGGATCCTTGAAATTGAAACTTCTCGATCCGTAGGGGCATCCCGCCATGCAGTAACGACATCCGATGCAGCGATGGAAATCCATCATGACGATGCCGTCTTCGCGCTGGAATGTCGCCTTGGTGGGGCAGACGCGAACGCAGGGGGGATTGTCGCAATGATTGCACAGAGCCAGGGCCGACTTGGCGGCGGCTTCCGGCTGATACTCATGATGATTGTCCAGGAAGAGATGTTCCATGGAGGTTTCCCAGAGCCATTTGAGTTCCTGGTTGCCGGGAATATTGGGAACGTTGTGGGTAGTGTGACAAACAGTCACCGCGGCCGCCACCACCTCTTCGGTCAGCTTGGCGGTATCGATGACCATGGCCCAACGGGTAGCCTTGAGGGCGTTGGGCCCGGCATGGACTGCGTGCCGGGACGCAAAAAACAGCCCTTCGCTCTTCCCCCCGCCGCTCGCGGCCATCAGCTCGGCGGCGGGACGCACACCCCAGCCCAGAGCCGCCACGGCAGCGATCTTCAGAAAGTCTCTACGCAAAGTTTTCATTTGTTCTCCCCCTTCGGATCAATATGACAATCCCAGCAGTAGGGGTTCACGGAGACAGTCGCGTGGCATTTGTCGCAGAACTGCTCCTTGTTCTCGTGGCACTTCATGCAGGTCTTGCTGAGGCTCTTCTGGAAGACCTGGTGGGTGGCCGTGGAATGATATTCATGATCACCGCCGCGGACGACCTCGTCACGCCACTCGTTGAGCATGGACATGTGTTCGGTGCGCATGAACTCGACTCCCTCAACGCACTCCTTGGCGAATTTGGGCTTCTCTAACACAGGCCGCTGGTAGGCGGCGCTGCCGATGTTGTTCCAGAAAGGATAGGTCATTAAGACCACAAACACGGCAAGACCGATCAGAATTTTATTCTTGTCGTACATTATTCATCCTCCATCCCGGGCAGGTCTTCACCACGCAGATCGGTTTCGCGTTCCTTTTCACCAGGAAAGACCAGGGCGTTGGCAACAAGTTCATGCAAGCCGCACACGCTGACTTCGGGCACCCAGTAGGCCATGGAATTCGGCAGCACCGCGCGGTCGATGGCGCAGACGCAACCCAGCATGTTTACACCGTGTTTTTCATGGACATACTTCACCGCATTGGCGCGGGGCAACCCGCCCATCATGCGCAACTCGTCGTTCTCGCCGGCGTTGAGGCCAGCTCCACCACCGCAGCAGAAAGTCTGCTCGCGAATGGTGCCCTCGGGCATGTCGGTGAATTTCTCGACAACGCTCTTGGCCACGAACCTCGGTTCTTCCAAAAGACCCATGCCGCGCGCAGTGTTACAGGAGTCATGCCATGTCAGATGGATATTGGCATTGCGCTTCTTGTCCAGATTGAGCTTGCCGTGCTTGATCAGGTCGGCCGTGAACTCGGCGATATGGACCATCTTGGTGCTGGCGGCGTTCTTGAAGACCGTTCCAGTGATCGGGTTGGAGGGAACCTCCATTCGGGCAGCCTGGAAATCGGGACCGTTCAAGGTGTCCATGTACTGGTGAACAACGCGCCACATGTGCCCGCATTCTCCGCCAAGGATCCATTTCACGCCCAAGCGGTCGGCTTCCATGTACATCTTCGAATTGAGCCGCTTCATGGTTTCATGCGAGGTAAAGAAACCAAAGTTGCCGCCTTCGGAGGCATACGTGGACCATGTCACATCCAGGCCGTACTCACGCTTGAGGTACTCGAACAGCATGAGGTAGCCCATGCAGGTGTACGTGCCCGGATCGGCGAAAACGTCACCGGAGGGGGTAACGAAGAGGATGTCCGCGCCCTTCTTGTTGAAGGACGGCTCGGGCCGGATGCCGGTGATGTCTTCGATATCATCGCAGAAGAAATCGATCATATCTATCAAGGCGTGCGGCTGGATACCGAGGTGGTTGCCCGTGCGGTAGCAGTTGGCAACCGGGGTCGCGATCCAGTCGATGTTGAGGCCCAGCAGGTTCAGCAGTTCGCGGCCGATGATGGTCACCTCGGCGGTATCAATGCCGTAAGGACAGAAGACCGAACAGCGGCGACACTCCGAGCACTGGAAGAAATAGTACCACCATTCCTTCAGCACATCGGGGGTCAACTTGCGGCCACCCACGAAGCGGCCCATGATCTTGCCGAACGTCGTGAATTCCCCGCGGTAGACCGAACGCAGCAGTTCGGCGCGCAGCACCGGCATGTTCTTGGGATCGCCGGATCCGATGAAGAAGTGGCATTTGTCCGCGCAGGCGCCGCAGCGCACGCAGATGTCCATGAAGATCTTGAAGGAGCGGTACTTGTGCAGGCGTTCGCGCAACCCGTTGAAGATGATCTCCTGCCAGTTCGCGGGGAGGCCCCAGTCATCATCCAGGGGGTTCCACTTGTGAGCGTTAGGAAGATCCAAGTATTTCACGCTTTCCGGGTTGGCGGCATAGCAGTAGCGGCCGGGCTTGATATCCACCGGCACGTCCATCCAGTCCGCTTTCGGCGGAGTGTAGTCGATATTGGCAAAAAGCGCTTCAGGGCGTGGCAGATCAGACATTACTCAGCTCCTTCTGCTAAAGGCTTGTCCACGGGCAGGTCTTTCTCGACCATCTTCTCCCGGAATTCATCCTCGTATTCTTCGTAGGTGTGGTAGTGGACATTCTCGAACTTCCAGGGATTGACGTGCCGAAATTTTCTGGAAGCGCAGTTCATGTTTCTGGTGGGCGAGAGGAAGACGCCGCCCATGTGCATGAGCTTGCTCAAGGGAAAGTACGCCAGCAAAACGGAAACCAGGAACATGTGAATGTAGAACATCACGCCAATGCCTTCGGGCACGACCCACGAAAATGTCACCAGCCCCATAGCGAGCTGCTTGACGGAAATGATGTCGACCTTGGCAAAATAGCGCATGAAGATGCCCGACAACGCGATGCCCATAATCAGGAACAGGGGAAAGTAATCCTGCACCAGGGAGATGTAGCGCACCTGCGGCACCACGACGCGACGAATGAAAAGGTACGTCACTGCGGCCACGAAGACGACATTGGTCAGATACAGCGTCGGAGCGCCGATCTGCAATATGGCGTCCATAGACTCAATACCGGCGATGAGCCCAGGCACCGGCTCCGTGAAAAAGCGCAAGTGCCGCAGAACAATGACCAGAAAGGAGTAGTGGAACGCTAAGGCGCCGAGCCACAACCACTTGCTTGACCCGTAGGTAACTTTTGTACCTTCGTGCAGGTCGACCTTGGTATTGCGAAAGAGTGACCTGAACAGCAACACTTCCAGCATCATCCTCATCACGACGCCGCCCGTGGTGGAGGGGTTCTCAATGGTGTTTTGCTTGATCCAGGGCAGGGATTCCTGCTGCCCGCACGTCGTGGGGATACTAAACGGCACCGCCGATTTCCCCCAATCCACGATTCTCATACAAAATCCCACCACAAAAACCGCGACTGCCAGGAAGGGTATGTACAGCCCAAAGGCTTTTTCCATACCCAACGCCCCGGCGCCCACTAGGGCGAATGCCGCGAGGGCAAAGACCAGGAAAAGGGAGTAAAGAGCTTTCATGTACCTTTTACCTCGCTAAAGGGTTAACACAAAAAATATACTTAACGGACACTACCCCGCTACCTCCTCGTCTTTCAATAAATTAGCCTTTTCAAGCAATTTATGCGTTCTGCTGTAGAGCTGATTCGCTTTTTGCTTCCAGAGAAGCTCTCTGCAATTCATGTACAGATCAAAGCCGATCATGGTAAGTCTATCAACGCGTATGCTCCAGTCATGAATCAACGCATCGACCTGATCTGCAGGAACAGACTTGCCAAGTTGGCGGCGCACTATTTCCTTAAGTGCAGGAATAAAACACAAAGCAACAGAGGGTGTAAATCCCTGGACGGCACGAATACGCAATATTCCATCCAGATCGACGGAACAGTCGCAGATGTCGGCATCGCTCATCAAAATTTTATATATCCGCTCTACATTGCTACGAAAAGTATTCCCTACCGGGTTGGCGAATTGATTGGATGATCCGGAGAAAAATTTTGCACCCTCTTCCGGGTAGGTCTTGATGATCGCCTCGGCCCACTGCTCGCAAAGGGAGTGCTGGTTGTCGGCCAAGAATTTTTGCAGTTCCATAATTACCTTTAAAAGCAGATGGTTAAAAATCGGCAAATGATTGCGCAACTCACTGGAAGAGTAGGACAGATTTGCGGGGTTCTTAAATCACCTCACTTCCAAGGTCAAGCTGTTTGTGAAAAATGAAACAAGGGTCCAACCCGAACTAAGTCATGAATCCAGCACGTTAATTCCATCATTGAACAGGGGGCATCTGAACCATCAAACCATGTGCCCCGTCAACTCCCGGCAGCCATCCGGCACACTTCGGACTAGGCATCCAGCGCCGCTTATGCTACCAGTGCCGCCACATCCACACCAACTCTCGACCATTCAACGGCGAACCCATGAAGTTGCGAATTCTTTTCATTTCTCTGCTTTGCGTCATCACGGTGCTGTCGCTTTCCGTTCCTGCCTTGGCTGAAGCCCAGGATGAACCTCAGACCTGGCGCCTGCTTGCCGACAAGACGGCCGCCAGTCATGACAACCAATATCTCGAAGCATTCGGCAATGTCGTTCTTGACCGCGGGAGCGACTATATTCGGGCGGATTACGCACGATACTACCAGTCGACAAAATGGGTATTTCTCAAGGGCAATGTCGAGGCCAGATTTCAGGGCGATTTTCTGAAGGCCGAGGAAGCGGAGTTCGATCTCAACACGAACACCGGGTGGCTCAAAAACGGGCAGGTCTTCATGGAAGACCCGCACATGTATTTTGAAGGCGCAGTGCTGAAAAAAACGGGCCCGGACACCTACGAATTTCGCGAGGCGACCATCACTGTCTGTGACGGCGAGCGCCCGGCCTGGTCAATCAAAACATCTCGTGGTGACATCACGGTGGACGGCTACGCGCACCTGTGGACCCCGCGTTTCCAGATTCTGGACCAGCCCGTTCTGGCGGTGCCGTACGCCGTCATTCCGGTCAAGACCAAGCGACAAAGCGGATTTCTCCTGCCTGAAATCGGCACCAGCGATCGACTCGGCCTTACCTACGACCAGCCATACTATCAGGTCATCGACGAAGAGCAGGATGTCACTCTCTATTCCCACCTCATGACAAAAAAAGGGCTCATGCTCGGTGCCGAGTATCGTCTGGTGCCCGACATCCACAGCAAGGGCGTATGGAAGCTGGACTATCTTTACGACCAGCAAACAGAAGACGATTCCCTTTACAGCGATAATGAGGACATGTCCCGCATCAACCGCAACCGCTGGTGGGCCCGGGGCAAGTTCGATGGATATCTCGGTGAGCCGGAATTGAATCTCAAGATCGATCTGGACCTGGTCTCCGACCAGGACTACCTGCGAGAATTTTCACGAGGATATTCGGGATTCAACAAAAGTCGCCGCGATTTTCTGCAATATTTCGGACGCGACATCGAGGACAGCGACAGCAATCTGCGCATCAACCGCGCCCTGATCAGCCGCAACTGGGGTGATCTCGGATTCCAGGGCCTTGTGGAGTACAACCAGAACCTTGAATACGGCAGCAACAACAAGCTGGCCGGAAAAGACAGGGCCAACGACCCCACACTCCAACGGCTCCCGGAACTCAATCTTCACCTGTACCAGACCAAGATACTCAACACCCCGATGACCATCGAAGGCAGTTCGCAGTTGGCCGCGTTCATGCGTGAATACGGGACCACGGGCTCGCGTTTCGATATCCGCCCGGTCGTCGGGCTGCCGCTGCACTTCCAGTACGGCTCCATCATTCCCAAAGCCGGACTGCGCAGCACCAATTATTTCGTGCAGCGGTTCGAGGGAGATGATGCCGATGTGGATACGGGTGAGCGCACGCAGAGCAGGCTCATTCCCGATTTTTCGACCACCGCCTACACCGAATTTTCCAAAATCATCACCCTGAACGAAGAAGATGCGGTCTTAAGGGACAAAGACTCTCCGACCTGGCTGAAGCTCAAGCACGCGCTACAACCACGCCTGGAATATGCTTTCGTTCCGGATACCGATCAAGGCAAATACCCTTATTTTGATGAAACAGACAGAATCGAAGAAAAAAACGAGCTCACCTATTCCATAACCAACGTCTTCACCGCCAAGACCGGCAAATGGCAGCCCAGCCGTGATAAGCAGGGAGAAGCCGGCCTGCATGTGGACTTTTTCGATCTGGCCAGGCTTCGCTTCGAACAGACCTACAGTATCCGCGAAGAAAACCGGGGGCACAGCACAAGCGAATACCCCAATCGCCCCTTCTCCGACGTGTTGACCGACCTGACCACCAGGCTCAGTCCCTGGCTCTATCTCAACAACAAGACATGGTTCTCGCCGTACGAAGGTCAGGTCACAGAGCATGAACACTCTTTGCACGCGTATTATGACAACCTGCTTTACGCCTCTTTCAGCCTCGATTTTCTGGAAGAAATCGACGAATACATGCGCCAGGAGCAGGAGCGTCAGCGCATCGCCTCTTTCGGCGGAGGCCTAGCCATCAACCAGCAATGGAGCGCCGCCTTCTTGTATCGGGTGGACTGGGAAGCCAGCACCGACCTGGAAAAGAAGCTGACCTTGCGCTACGACCACCAATGCTTCTCCGCCGAAACTTCCTGGAGTCAGACCGACGAGGACTCCCGCTTTGAGTTTCGCGTCATCCTCGCGCAATTGGGATCACTGGGACGCTGAGACATGGGCCCCAACCAGAAAATCCGACTTCTGCCTCCTGAATTACAAAACCAGATCGCTGCCGGCGAGGTGGTTGAGAGGCCGTCCAGCGTCCTGAAAGAGCTGGTCGAGAATGCTCTGGATGCAGGAGCAACCCGAATCCGGATTCAAATCAGGGATGGCGGGCAGTCCTGCATCAAAGTCAGTGACAACGGGACGGGCATTGCCGCAGACCAACTGGAGCTTGCCGTTACCCGTCACGCCACCAGCAAATTGGAAAGCCTGCAGGATTTACAGGACATCAGGAGTTTCGGTTTTCGCGGAGAGGCCCTGCCCAGCATCGCCTCGGTTGCGCGCTTCCGCATTGCGTCCTCCCGTGAGGACGGCGACGGGAGCACGCTGGAGGTACTGCACGGCCGCATCCTGCGCCAGGACAGGACAGCCATGCCAAGGGGAACGGAAGTCGAAGTCAACGACCTTTTCTCCAACGTGCCCGCGCGGCTCAAATTTCTGAAACAACCGGCCACGGAAACTCGCAAATGCGCGGAATTGGTCACTCGCATCGCCCTTGCCAACCCGCATGTGGATTTCGAGTTGTTGAACGGCGAACGAAGCGTGCACCGATTCCTTTCAGGCCAGAATACGGCGCAACGCCTCGCTGCCATCTGGCCCAGGGAGGTGGTCGAAGCCCTGCATGAAGTCAACTACGAGGACGGCCCCTTTCGCGTCACCGGCCTTGTCGGCGATCCAGCCATGGCCCAGGCCAGACCGGACCGCATCCTGGCCTACGTCAACACCCGCCCGGTCCAGGACAAGACCCTTCTGAGCGCCATCAGGGAAGCCTACAGGGGCAGGATTCTGGGCAAGGAATATCCCCAGGCCGTCATTTTCCTGCAGCTTCCTCCTGACGAAGTCGATGTCAACGTACATCCGGCCAAAACCGAGGTCCGCTTCCAGGACGACGGCTCCATTTTCCGGGCAGTGCGCAGAGCCGTGCTGCAAAGCCTTGAGCGAAGTTTCCGCCGGTCCGACCTTGCCGACCAGGCATTGCCCTTGACCGTTGGCCAGGTGCACGCAGCCCTGCCCACCATGGAAGCACGCTTTCCCGACCCATCCCAGATCCGTGTTGGCCGCGACCAGTCGGACTTGCCTTATCAGCAGCCTTGGCCGCAAAAATTTGCTTCCTCAACGGTCGCGCAAAAGCTTTTCGAAACCCCAGACAGCAGCGCATTCCCGTCCTACGTACAATCCGGGACGGTTGAGCCGCCTGCGGCAACGCCTGGACTTCAATATCTCGGACAGTTTGCCCGGACATACCTCATTCTGGCCGCCGAAAATGATCTTACGCTCATCGACCAACACGCCGCCCATGAGCGCGTATTGTTCAACATGTTGCGCACCCAGGGCTCCCGAGGCGAGAGGCGCCCTCTTTTGCTGCCTCTTGAAATGCCCCTGCATCCCGCACAATCCTCTCGCGCGCAGGAGATCTGGACAGAGCTCGACGGGCTGGGATTTTCCCTTGAACTCGCGCCAGGGCCACGTCTGCTGCTCAATTCCATTCCGGCACTGTTGACGCCATCCAAGGCCAGAGAATTCCTGGAGGACATCCTCACGGAAAAGGCCGTCTCCATGGAAGACCTCTGGGCGGTCATGGCTTGCAAGGCCGCCATCAAGGCCGGAGACGCACTCACCGCAGACGAGGCGCTGGCACTTGTAGATTCCTGGCAGCGTCTACCGGACAAAGACTACTGTCCGCATGGCCGCCCGGTTGCCCTGCGCTGGGGAGTGAACGAGCTGGAAAAAATGTTCAAACGCCGCTCATAAAGAGCCCGTTTTCATCAGAATATGATCACAGGAGGATTGCTTGAATATTCTCATTGTAGGCGGAGGAGGACGTGAACACGCCCTGGCCTGGAAAATCCGCCAAAACCCGGACGTGGATAAGCTGTTTATAGCGCCGGGCAACGGTGGCACAGCCCTTCTCGGCACCAACATTCCGCTTCAGGACGACGACATCGAAGGTATCGTCACATTTGCCAAGGACAACGGCATCGGCCTGGTTGTAGCGGGTCCGGAACTGCCGCTTGTTCTCGGCCTGCAAGAAGCGGTGAGCAAGTTCGGCGTACCTTGTTTCGGCCCTTGCACCTTCGCGGCACAGCTCGAAGGGTCCAAGGCTTTCGCCAAAAACATGATGCAGGAAACCGGCGTGCCGACCGCAGCCTTCAGGGTCTTTGACAGTCATGAGCGAGCGCTCTCCTATGTGCGTACGCATCCCTTGCCCATGGTGATCAAGGCCGATGGACTGGCTGCAGGCAAAGGTGTGGTCATCGCCCAGACCATGCACGAAGCCGAAGAGGCCCTACATGACATGATGGTCAAGCAGGTCTTCGGCGCCGCAGGATTGACTGTCGTGGTAGAAGAAGCCCTGATCGGCGAGGAAGCCTCATTCATGGCTTTTTGCGATGGCAGCACAATTGTTTCCATGCCCTCGCTGCAAGACCACAAGCGCATCGGCGACAACGACACGGGACTCAACACCGGCGGTATGGGCGCCTATAGCCCCGCCCCCATCCTGCCCGAAGAGCAGTACCACGCCATGGCGGATCTGGCCATCCGTCCCATCACCGAGCATCTGGCGGCCATCGGGCAGCCCTTCAAAGGGGTGCTGTATGCCGGGCTCATGATGACCGTAAATGGCCCCATGGTTCTGGAATACAATGTGCGCTTCGGGGATCCGGAGTGCCAACCGCTCATGGCCCGACTCAAGTCCGACCTGGTCGAAATCATGCTCGCCTGCGTTAAGGGAACTCTTTCGCCCGAGCGGGTGGAGTTCCTCCAAGAGACATCCTGCTGCGTGGTCATGGCGGCCCACGGCTACCCGCAAGCTTACCCGAAGGGCATGGCCATTTCCGGCATCGAGGAGGCGGAAGGGATTGAATCCGTGAAAGTCTTCCAAGCGGGAACTCGGCTGCAGGACGGAAAGCCCGTCAGCACAGGCGGCCGCGTCCTGGGCGTCACCGCGCTCGGGACCGATCTACAGCAGGCCAGGGAGCGCGCCTACCTGGCCACCAAAAAAATCCATTTTGACAACAGCTACTACCGTAAGGATATCGCCAACAAAGGATTAAGGAGGTCATGATGCCACAGGTTGCAATATTTATGGGCAGTAAGTCCGACGAAGCTACGGTTCGCCCCTGCACGGAAGTGCTCGGAAAACTGGGCGTGTCTTACATTTTCACCGTCACGTCCGCCCACCGCACGCCGGAGCGCACGGCCCGACTGGTGAGCGAACTCGAAGGCGGCGGCACCCAGATTTTCATCTGCGCCGCCGGACTGGCAGCGCATCTTGCCGGAGCCGTGGCGGCCAAGACCATCCGCCCGGTCCTTGGCATCCCCATCGCAGCTTCACCGCTGGGCGGAATGGACGCCCTTCTGGCCACAGTCCAGATGCCCCCAGGCTTTCCGGTCGGGACCCTGGCTTTGGACAAGGTCGGTGCGCGCAACGCGGCCTGGCTTGCAGCCCAGATACTGGCCCTGCATGATCCGGCACTGGCGGAACGCATCCAGAAAGAACGCCAAAAAATGATCGAGCAGGTGGAAGAAGACGCGAAATCGCTGTAGATCAAAGTGCATGAAAAAAGGCGGCCCTGAGGCCGCCTTTTTTCATGCACTTTCACTATTATCTACTGCAGATACTTGAAGAACTCACTCTGCGGGGTCAGGACAAACTGGGTCTGGTCCTTCATGGTCTTCTTGTACGCATCCATTGTGCGCACAAACTCATAAAAGTCAGGGTCCTGAGACAGAGCCACTGCATAAATGGCCGTGGCGGCGGCTTCACCCTCGCCTCGGGCCGACTCGGCCGCCCGGAGGGCATCGGCCAACAAAACAGTCCGCTGACGGTCGGCCATGGTCGTAATCTTGGTCGCCTCTTCGCGGCCCTCGGAACGGTACTGCTTGGCCTGGCGCTCACGTTCAGCCTGCATACGGCCATAGATGGCCATCTGGTTTTCCTGTGGCAAATCCGTCCGCTTGATCCGCACATCGATGATGTAAATCCCGTATTCACCCAGAAGCACATTTGACTTGGTCGTCACCTCGTCCATGATCGTCGACCGCTCCACGGCCACGATTTCGGTCAGGGTGTAGCGACCCAGAGCCTCGCGCATCTGAGAATAGACGATATCGTCGATGCGGGACAGACCACCCTGGACATTGCGCACGGTTCTGTAAAACATGAGAGGATTGACAATTTTCCATCGGGAAAAATTGTCCACCACCATGTTCTTCTTGTCTTGAGTAAGAATTTCCGCTGCCGGTGCGTCGTATTCGAGGACCCGGGAGTCAAAGAAAATGACGTTCTGCACAAAAGGCAGCTTGAAGTGCAAGCCTGGGCCATAATCGGAATTGCCGACCGGTTTACCAAGCTGCAACAAGATAGCCCTTTCGGTCTGATCAACCACAAACACACATTGCAGCAACAAAAAAACAGCCAGGCCGAGTCCGGCTATTATAAATTGAATCGATCTCATCAGTTCACTCCTCCTTCTTTACCCTGCCCGGTCACGGACGCCTTGCCGGAACGTTGCAAAGGCAAATAGGGGAAAACCCGCTGCATGGAATCAGTGGAAATGATAATCTTCTCCACTTCAGGACGAGACATGATCTCTTCCATGGTTTCAAGATAAATGCGCTTTTTGGTGATGTCCTGAGCCTTCCGATACTCTTCAAGCACGAAGAGAAAACGGTCGCTGTCACCGCTGGCCTGCAGGATTTTGGACTCCTTGTAGGCCTGCGCCTGGTTCAGGATGGAGGCGGCTTCACCACGCGTGCGAGGAATCAGATCGTTCTCATACGCTTCCGCTTCGTTGATGAAACGGCTCTTGTCTTCCTTGGCGCTGGCCACGTCTTTGAAGGCGTCAATGACCTGCCTGGGAGGATGGACATCCTGCAGCTGCACTGCCACGACCCGGATGCCACTGGTGTAACTGTCAAGGATTCTCTGCAGAAGTTCCCGGGTATCGTTCTGGATTGTCAGCTTGTCGTCGGTCAGCGCCGCGTCGATCTTGTTGTATCCGATGACTTCGCGCATGGTCGCCTCGGCGGCGTCCTTGACGGTCTTGTCCTGATTGGCGACTTTGAACAAATAATCCTGTGCGTTATCGATCAGAAACTGAACGGTGAACTGCACGTCAACGATGTTCTCGTCACCGGTAAGCATGAGCGACTCTTCAGGAACCTGGCGAACCTGAGCTCCTGTGCTGCCCGTAACTGCGCTGCTGCTCCGATATCCGACCTCGATCCGCTGAATTTTGGTCACCTGAGGAGTTAGCACGGCTTCAAATGGATAGGGGAGTCTGTAATGGGGCCCAGGATCGGTAGTCCGGTTATAGGCTCCAAAGCGTTTGACAACTCCGACTTCATCCGGTTGAACGAGATAAATACCACTCCCGAGCCAGAGCACAACGGCGACCAGCACGATGATACGCCAGCCTGGCAGATTCATCTGTTTAAACTGTTTGACTTTTTCGTTAAAATCACCAAGATCCGGCCCAGGTATGGGGCCAGACTGCCTTTGACGCTTTTCTTGTAGTTTTTCCCAATCCCAGTTCATAATGCTCCTTCGTAAAAGACTCCTCACGCTAGGTCAAGGAATCGTGGACAGCGTTTGAAGAATCTCTTCGCCTTTCAGAAACGATGAACAACTAAAAGAGGGTGTAGTGACCGAAACGTCAGTGACAATATATACGGATGGATCCAGCCTGGGCAATCCCGGACCCGGTGGCTGGGGGGCCATTCTCCTCTGGGCGCAAACAAGAAGAGAGTTGAGCCGTGGATACCTTGAGACCACCAACAACCGCATGGAAATCAGGGGCGTTCTTCATGCGCTGGAACATCTCAAACGGCCATGCACAGTGCAAGTTCATACGGACTCACGCTATGTCTGCGACGCAATCTCCAAAAAATGGATCCAGTCGTGGATCAAAAACGGGTGGCTGACTTCGGCCAAGAAACCGGTCAAAAACCGGGATCTCTGGGAACAACTCCTGCCGATGCTGCAAAACACCGGGTCAGCTTTCATTGGGTCAAGGCGCATGACGGGCAGCCTGAAAATGAACGCTGCGACGAGCTGGCCAAAAACGCTGCCAGGGAGAGGCTCCGGGAAGTTGACGAGGGGTATGAGGGTAGCGTTTGACTGCCACGCAGGTCGTTAACGGCCATCCCTTAAAAAAGCACTTCTAGAGACTGGACCAGAAAAAAGAATCCAATCCCGATCTTGACGGCCATGCCCAGGATCTTGCCGATCATGGCTCCCTTGGCCGCCATTCTGGCTTCGGAGAAGGAGCGACGTTTGATCAGTTCTCCTCCAAGACATCCCAGATACGCGCCGCCCACCGCGCCTGCAAGTGCTCCAAGTCCAAAAAAGAACGGGGCTCCAATGATCGCTCCGCATATTGCGCCAAAAAAAGCGCCCCAATCCCCGGTGGACGAAGATCCGTATTTGCGGGCACCGAAGGTCTGTAAGACAAACTCGATGCACTCCCCCAGAAAGGCAATCCCTACGAAGACCAGCAAGGTTGAGAGCGTCAAGGAAGAGTCAGGAGAAAGCCAGGACCATGCGGCAAGGATCAGGATTATCAACCAGTTCGCGGGAAAAGAGAATATGTGGGTGAAAAACGCGATTACTAGCAGGGCGAATGTGATGATGGCGATAGTGGTGCTCATCTGATCCCGAAAAAAAATATTGGAGACTTTGAAAAAAGAAAATCGGTGGCAGCTCATGAAGAGCACCACCGTGTAAGAGAAGAGAATAAAAAAAGTCCTGGCGACGACCTACTTTCCCACCAGTGGACTGGCAGTATCATCGGCGCTGGAGGTCTTAACTTCCGAGTTCGGAATGGAATCGGGTGGAACCCCTCCG
>Ga0180017_100048_pt1 | contig 48279 bp, 46 predicted proteins | sample KR46_S_MetaG_FD_129674 | JGI IMG/M metagenome (GOLD analysis project Ga0180017, IMG submission 129674) | Groundwater microbial communities from the Olkiluoto Island deep subsurface site, Finland - KR46_S_MetaG | ecosystem: Environmental > Aquatic > Deep subsurface > Groundwater | place: Finland...
AACATTACTAGGCATTGGCGATCCCAGATTTAGGCTAAACCGCCCACCAATATCCAACCAGGAGAGGAGGACCCTGTAGCTTAAACTTTAGAAATTTGTGTCTTGACAATGGGGTCCACCTTGTAGATGGAACCCGGGTGACCTACAAAGGTCCAGCCGCTGAAAGAGGTGGCAGGCTTAAGCGACAATGAAACCGCTAAGGAACTGGGCACGGGCAGCACCTCCACGATCCGCAACCACCGCTTCACCCTGCGGGAGAAGCAGAAGCAGGCCAAGGTGTTTCTGGCCATTATGGAGTTGCTGGGAGAGCAGGCTCCTAGGAAACACAGTTTTGTGGAGATCCCCCGCGGTTCTAGGCAGGTGGACGACTGCTTTGCTGGACAGTGAGAAGACTCCCCGGGAGGAATGGTGCTCACGTGGTGGTCGGCTCGGTTCGGATTCTGATTCCGAACGGTCCGATATCTTCGCCCTTCGGGTGGAGATGGGGGCGGTTGCATAAGGGAATAGACCTTCCGCTGTCGCAAGGGACGCCGGTCCGAGCTGCACAGTCCGGTACGGTTGTCCGTGCGGGGTGGAACGGGGGCTACGGCCGGATGGTGGAGATCAGCCACGGCAGCGGAGTGAGCACTCTATATGCCCACCTGTCGGCCATTGGGGTGCAAGTGGGAGACCGGGTCACCATCGGAAAAACCATCGGTCGGGTCGGGTCCACAGGAGCATCGACCAGCCCACACCTGCATTTCGAAATCCGGGTGAACGGAACCGCCGTCAACCCCCTCCCCTAATGAGTCACGGAACGGCATTAGCCTTGGGAATCCCTAGTTGCTTTCTTCTTTGGTACACCGAAAACCCACTGCAAAATATCTTTCGAAGTAACTATACCTCTAATCTTCCGATCCTCAGAGACAACCGGCAGGCAGGAGATCCTGTTAGCCAGCATCAACTCCGCAGCTTGCTTAATACTCATGTCTTCGGTAGCTGTGATCAGTCTGCGCGTCATGATATGGTGTGCTTTTTTGTTCAATGTGGCCTGGTCACGGGCTTGCTCCGACAAAGATCCAATAAAGCAACTGACATTACGATAGACGTCTCGATCGGAAACTACTCCCACGAATGTCCCGCTCTCCGGATCTACTACTAATACATGGCTGAACCCGGCATGGCTAAATATTTCACGGATTACTCCAATCGAATCGTCCATTTCTACGGTAACCACTTTTGTGGTCATGATGTCCTTAATTGTAAAGTAGCTCATAACATACCCTTTCTGATGCTGTTGGTAGTTGAAACAGGATTATGGTTTCCATGAGTTTATTATACTAAACCAGCCCGCATGCCTGTCAATACCTGGATTTGCGATCGGAAGGGGCATCAAGTTTTTAATTATTTAAGCTCCGACCCCAGGACAGACTATGGCGCAGGAGGTGTTAATTTTGGACAAAATTGCAATCAACTTGGAGCCGGAGGTGGACGAGGTTGCGGTCAGCCGCGTGCTGTCGGCGATCAACGAACTGGGTCCAGGCGGGGAGATCACAATCACGATCGAGGCGGCGGACGCACATCAGGCTGATCCGGTGTTTGAGGTGCTGGATGAAAGCGGCTTTGACTATCAGTCCAAGGGCAGTCACGATGGAAGGAGCTACTACATCAACGCGAGGCGGAAGCTGCACTAAAGCAGATTGTCCATTGGTGTGCTGGAGCGGTTCCCTCGGATCACAAATTAAATATATTAAAGCCCCGACCCCATGCCTTACCAAAGAAATTAAAAAATTTAAAGCCTCGACCCCTTGCTTTCGTCGACTTGGTGGCCATCGCTGATGATCTTCACGATCAGTTGGGTGGTGACGCCGGGCGGGGCCTTTAGGTGCAAGGTGTAGGTCGCCCAGGAGCGCGGATCGAGGTCGGCGGCGTCCGACCAGCGCTGGTCGTACACCTTGCCGTTACCGGCGTCTAATGCGGCGTAGACCTTGGTGTCACGAGCGACGGCGGTGCCGTCGTTGCGGACGGTGACTTTGAGTTCGATAGAGTTGCCGGTGGTCTTGGCGGTCCACTCGTGGGTGATCACCGGGGCCGGGACTAAGGGCAGGATCTGCACTTTCCGGTCGCGGTATTCTTTCGGAATCTGGCCGATGGACCAGCCGGTGCCGGTGGTCTCAACGTAGTAGTACCGGTGGCCCTGATATTCATAGTACACCCCGGGCAGGTTCTCCCCCTTCACTCCCACCGCCATATGACCCGGGTTACCGGGCAAGAGGGTCAGAACCACCCCGTAGTTCATCTCTTTCATAATGGAAGCCAGCAGGATGCTGGTATCCTCGCAGTCGCCCTTTTGGTCGACCAAGGTTTCCAGAGGATAACGGGCGTACTGGTCAAAACCTTTGGAGATGTCGTCGGTGACGTATTTCAAACTCTGGACGAAGGCGACGACGAACTCCACGGTCTGTTGCGGTGAGTACCGCTCCTGCCCCGCAACCTCCACGAACTTAGCGGCGATGGCCGAGATGAGAGGGTCGTCGACCGGGTCGGTGACGTAAACCGAGTAGTTGTTGGTGGGCGGCCGTTTCAGGCCGGTGTAGTAGTCATAGACTTCCTGAGGAACCTGTAGCTTGTACGACCAGCGCTTACCCCCGTAGTTCCATACATACTCCCTGTAGATCGGCTCTTTCAATGGAGTCGATACTGCAACCGGCGGATCATCGACAGGAGTTGGGTCGAAAGGTTCAAGGGCAATATGTTGCGTAGAATCGCCGATGATCTTGGTCGGGCCGACCATGGCCAGAGCCAGTAAAAGCATAAGAAGAAGGACCAGCCAGCCTCTCATCAACGTGTACTCCTTCCCCGGTCCTGCAGTCATCCTATAGATTCGGTGCAATGCTCCGTATTTCCTGCCGCTTGGACTCCGGCGGGGCCTATCGGTAGTCCGGTGTTTCCCCGTTTTGGTGGAATAGGCTGTACCCCAGTGGCGAAAACTAGATTAAAATGCAACTCGCCGAAAGAAATTAAAGAAATTAAAGCCTCGACCCCATGGTTACCCCATGGTTAGGAAGGGTTTATATGAGACACAAGTTTAAGGCGATCCGATTCTCCCTATCGGTGCTCCTGGCCGTAGCCGTATTCACGTTTGGCCACCCGCTTCCCCACGCCGGTGCTTCGGACACCATTCCGCTCGAAGACTTCTTCAAAAACCCGGAAAAGGCCGCTTTTCAGGTCTCCCCCAACGGTGAGTATCTGGCCTTTCTGCAGCCCTGGTCAAACCGGATGAACGTCCACGTCCAAAAGGCAGTTGCCGGCGAGGTGAGCCGAATCACGGATGCGACCGCTAGGGACATCGGGGGCTTCTTCTGGGTGAACGATAAGCGAATCACTTATCTACAGGATTCCGGCGGAGACGAGAACTTCCGGCTCTATGCCGTGAACATCGACGGCACCAATCGCAAAGAATTGACCCCGTTTGAGAAGACCAAGGTCGGGCTGATTGATGTACTGAAGGACAGCGATCAGGAAATCCTAATCTCGCTGAACAAACGGGATGCGCGGGTGTTTGACGTCTACCGGATCAATGTGGAAACCGGTGAGATGAAGCTGGTTGCCGAAAACCCTGGGAATATTACGGGGTGGCTGACTGACCACGAGAGCAAGGTACGGGCGGCGGTAACCGAGGACGGGGTGCACACCGCACTGCTGTACCGGGAAACCGAGGACGAGCCCTTCCGGATGGTGGCCGAGACCGACTTCCGGGAAAGCATCCTTCCCCTGCTCTTCACCTACGACAACCGGCAGCTTTACGTCTCCTCGAATGTGGGCCGGGACAAACGGGCTGTATATCGGTTCGATCCGGTCACCGGCAAGGAGGTGGAACTGCTCTTTGAACACCCAAAAGTGGACGTGACCAACCTCTTGAGTTCGGATGTGAAGCAGGCGGTTACGGGTGTCTCCTATTATACCGACCGGCTGCGCTACCACTTCTTCGATCCGGAGCGTAAGGAACTACAGACCGTGCTGGAGAGGCAACTGCCGGGATACGAGGTGCAGGTGGTCAGCGCCAGCCGGGATGAAAACCGAATGGTGGTGCGCACCCGCAGTGATCGATCCCAAGGAGCGTATTACCTCTACGACCTGAAACTGGGGAAATTGCAGCAGCTGGCGGAGGTTGGTCCGTGGCTCGATGAGTCTGAGATGGCGAGGATGCAACCGATCACCTATCCTGCCAGAGACGGCCTGACCATCCACGGCTACCTGACCCTGCCCCACGGGGTGAAGCCGGAGATGTTGCCGGTGGTGGTGAACCCGCACGGTGGTCCCTGGGCGCGGGACCACTGGGGTTATAAGCCCGAGGTGCAGTTTCTGGCAAACCGCGGCTACGCCGTGTTGCAGATGAACTTCCGGGGTTCCACCGGATATGGGCGGGAGTTCTGGGAGGCCGGTTTCAAACAGTGGGGCCGGGCGATGCAGGACGATATTACGGACGGGGTGCACTGGCTGATCGCCGAGGGGATTGCCGACCCGGATCGCATCGCCATTTACGGGGGGTCATATGGCGGTTACGCCACCCTGGCTGGCCTGGCCTTTACCCCGGAGCTGTATGCGGCCGGAGTGGATTACGTGGGGGTCTCCAAAAGCCCCCCTGTTTATTGCCCAGGGGGCCAACGACCCACGGGTAAGGAAGGCTGAGTCCGACCAGATGGTGGAGGCGCTAAAGAAGAAGGGCATTGACGTGCCGTACATGGTGAAGGACGACGAGGGTCACGGTTTCCGGAACGAGGAGAACCGCATTGAGTTTTATCGGTACATGGAGGAGTTCCCCACTAAGTACCTGGAGAGCACCACGGAATAAGTCTACTCGTTCACCCAGGCCGCCAGCTTTTTGTGGTCTGTGATCACGATCTCGCGTCCGTCCACGATGATGCTTTTCTCCTGACGGAAGGTGTTCAATAGTACGGTGACGGTCTGACGGCTGGCCCCGATCATGGACGCCAATTCATGATGGGTCAGAGCCAGCTTAATCTTGGTGCCGGAATCCGTGGGGATACCACAGCTGTCGCTGACCTTCAGCAGGAACAGGGCCAGACGCGCAGCAGCCTGCCAGCAGACCAGTTCAAAGACCATGGACTCCGCCGCCCGCATCCGTGCGGCCAGGAGCTTGGAAGTCCGGACGGCCAGACTGGGCTCGACATTCATCAGCTCGAGGAACTGGTCCTTGGTCAGCACCACCAGCTGAATATCGCGAATGGCACCCGCATAGCAGGTACGGTTCCCGTGGTAAAGGGTCTCGGCAAGGCCGATCATCTCGCCGGGATTGCGAATCGCCCTCACGGTGACCTCTTGACCCTCCGCGCTTATCTTGTAAATCTTAACGTAGCCGCTTTCGATTAGATACACCCGGTCGGCCACTTCATCAGGAGACCAGATGATCTGGTCACGAGGATAGCGGACCAGTGTACCGCTCTTGCGGATCAGTTCTTTTTCAAGGTCACTGACCACCAGAATGTCCCGTGCCGTATTGGCATCCGTAGCAACAAACACTGCACTCACCCCCACTTACGAACTACCCAACACGATAACATTCGCAAATGGGTTTGGATACTCCTGCTTTCCCGGTCGATTATCAACCTTATCTGCTTGTTGAGTGCTCCACCACCTTGGCGTCTGAGGGTTCGTGGGTGCGGACCGCCATCAGCAACGCCGCCTGGGGACAGAGTTCGGCGCAGCGCCCACAGCTGATACAGGCAAACGAGTCGTAGTGGCGCGAAATCCTTAGGTTTTCCCGATCCTCCTCCATGGTTATGGCGGCGGCCGGGCAGATGTTCGCGCAGATACCGCAGTAGGTACACTTATCCGGGTCATAAACCAGGCGCACCCGCGCTCTCGGAAAGGGCTCCCGTTTCACCACCGGGTACGGTCGGGTCGCCGGACCAGAGAAGAAGTTCTTGATCAGGTTTGTGCTCATCACAGGCATTATGTTGCACACCTCCCGCTTATCAGCGTTCCGTACAGGCGATGCAGGGGTCAATGGACATCGTGATTACCGGCACGTCCGCCAACTCGCAACCCGGGAGCATCACTAACAGGGCCGGGATGTTGGAGAAGGTCGGGGTGCGTATCTTGAGCCGTTCCAGGTAAGCCGTTCCGTTCCCGCGGGCATACTCCACCAACTCGCCACGCGGCTGTTCCACCCGGATCAGGCCTTCCCCCTCCGGGAAGGTCTTCACCGTCACCGCCAGATCGCCCTTGGGCATCCGGTCGAGAGCCTGTATGACCAGTTCCAGGGACTGCACCACCTCATGCAGGCGGACCATCATCCGAGCGTAGGAGTCGCAGCCGTCTTCCACTATCGGTTCAAAACCGAGATCATCGTAAACAGCGTACCCCAGGGTGCGGGCGTCATAATCCCACCCACTCCCGCGCAGGGTCGGCCCCACGGTACCGAGGCTCCAGGCCTGTTCCTTGGGGAGTATCCCCTTCCCCACGGTACGCGATTTCACGGTGTAGTCCTTAGCAAACACGGGATAGATGGCATTAATTTCCTTCCGAAAGGCGTCCATTTTGCGGCGGACATCCGGCTCCTGGTCTTCATTGATGTCCCGCCGGACACCACCGATTACACAGGATGACTGAATCACACGCTGGCCGGTGGTCATCTCCAGGGTATCGAGGATGATCTCCCGTGCCCGCCAGCACTGCATGAACAAGCTCTCAAAGCCGAAGGAGTCGGCCAGGAGGCCCAGCCAGAGCATATGACTGTGGATCCGGGAGAGTTCGCTCCAGACCACCCGCAGATGCTTTGCCCGCGGCGGAACCTCGACGTCCATCATCCCTTCCATCAGTTCACAGTAGCAGAGGGCGTGAATGAAGCTGCAGATGCCGCAAATGCGCTCACACAGGAAGATGTTGTTTGGGAAGAGGTTCGCTTCGGCGGCCTTCTCAATTCCCCGGTGCATATACCCGATGACCGGCAGGACTTCGACCACGCGTTCGTCCTCACAGGTCAGCTGTAACTGAATGGCCTCGGGCAGAACCGGATGCTGAGGACCGAACGGAAATGTGACTCGGGCCATTACTCGCCACCCCCTAACGACTGGGACTGCGGCCGCACCTTCAGGAGCGGCGTCTGCGGACTCTTTGCGGAAAGTAGCATCCGGCACTGGAAGTCAATGGCCAGGTTCGTGATCCGCACCCCGAAGAACTCCTTGATCTCATTCTCCATCAGGACCGCGTCCAGCAGGATTGAGGAAATGCTCGGCAGTTCTTCGTCCTTGCTGATCCGCACCCTGATCCTGACCATATCCAGCGTGAGCCTTTGAAACAGGTAGATGATTTCGAATTCCTGATCCACGTCAAGGCAAACCATGGTGGTAAAGCGAACCCCTTCGGAGGCCAGGAGTTCGACCTCCTTCAACAGGGCTCCGGGACTGATGAACGCGTCGGCTCCGCGGTCAACGCGTACCTGTTGCATATGCCACACCCCCGCTATTCTTTTGCTCCAGTTTCTGCAGTGCGAGCACCACACCGTCGATGATCGCTTCCGGCCGAGCGGCGCAACCCCTGACGTACACATCCACCGGGATCACCTTGTCGACCCCGCCCAGGGTGTTCACGCAGTTGTGAAAGACACCGCCCGTGGCGGCGCAGACCCCCACGGCGACCACCACCTTCGGGTCCGGGGTCTGGTCGTAGAGCCGCTTCAACACGTCGCGGTTCTTCCAGTTTACCGGCCCGGTGATCAACAGGATGTCGGCGTGCTTGGGATTGCCGATATTAAGCATCCCGAACCGTTCCACATCATAAAGCGGGGTTAGGCAAGCCAGGATTTCGATATCGCAGCCGTTGCAACCACCGGTGCAATAGTGCAGAATCCAGGGGGACTTCACCCGGGCGCGTTTCAGGAAACCCATCGGGTTCACTCCTTTCCAACACCATACCGGCCTAGGCCAATACTGAAAGCAGAACCAGATTGGCGACGATAAACGTGATGCCTACGCCCCAGCTCGCGCCGACCATCCAGGACCAGCGCAGGCGGGCGGCGATGTTGTCGATCCAGATTTCCAGGAAGAAAGCGCCCAATGCGATCAGCACCCCCACCCACAACGGCTGCGCCCAGAAGAGGGCGATGAAGGCCAGCAACAGGACTAGCTCATACCAGTGGGCGATTTCGATCAGAGCCAGGTGCCGTCCCGAATACTCGGTGTACACCCCGCGCACCAATTCCTGATGAGCGTGCTCGGAGGCGGCGATGTCAAAGGGTGATTTCCGCATCTTGATGCCTAGCGCTACCAGCACCGCCACGAAGACCAGAGGCAGATACAACAACAACGGTTCCCCGGCCTCCAGCACGCTGTGCACGGTAAACTTTCCGGTTTGGAAGTAGATCGCGACCGCGGCCAGTAGCAGAATTGGCTCGTAGGCCAGCATCTGCAACAGTTCCCGGTTGGCCCCCAGACGGGCGTAGGGCGACCGGGTGGAGAAGGCACCGAAGGCCAATGCGCCCCCAGCAAAGGCCAGGATAAAGAACACTACCAGCAGGTCTTGCCCCAGGAAGAACAGGGTGAAGGCGGTGAGCGTCAGCAGGAAATAGGCCCACGCCCAGGCAACGGAGGCCCTGGAACTGACTGAGTGGGACTTCCCGACCAGCTTGCCGAAGTCATAGAACGGCTGGGCCAGCGGTGGCCCCATGCGCCCTTGTAGGCGGGCGGTAAGCTTGCGGTCGAGCCCTCTCAAAACGCCTCCGACCAACGGAGCGAGCAACAACGCACCAACCACGATAATCAGCGACCAGGTCAGTGTCATGCTAAGATCACCCCCGCAAAGAGTGCCGTCAGTAGCAACAGAGCACTCCAGTTGGATATCGGGGTCAGGCGGCCTTCACCGAACCACTGAGTCCAGTACGCTCCGCCCGTGGCGGCCTGAACCGGTTCTCCGGCGATACCGGTAAACCTTAGTTCGGGGCCGTCAACATTGGCACCGCAGAGATAGACCGGATCGAGTTCCTTCCGGTGCCCGCGAGCAGCAAGAGCCGGCAGCAGTACCGCCACCGCCAAGGCCAGGAATAGGGCCCAGGGCGGGAAGAAGCCGAAGGCCGTGGACAGATGCCAGCCAGCTAGGTCAAAGGCCTGACCGTACCCCATACCCGATAGGGCGGGCTGGATCAGCACGGTCATCAAGGGGGCCACAAAGATGCTCAGCACCACAGCCCCAGCCATCAGCAGTAAAACCGAACCGTAAGCAAGAAAGGGTTTTTGTTCCTTGGATGCAGGTGCCGAACCGCCGAGCATCCGGCCGAGCCACTTGCACCAGAAGACCAGAGTGGCCGCGCTACCGATCGCGAGCAGGGTGACCACGGCGATGAACCACCCAGCCTGAGCCCCTGCGGCTTCGATCGCCGCCCACTTGGCAAAGGCTACGCCGAAGGGCAGGAACAGCATTGAGAGCATGCCGATTACCGCAGCGATCGTGAGCACCGGACTGCGAGCGGCAAGGCCGTCCATATCCTCGATGTCACGGCTGCCGATCTGCTGTTCCGCCACGCCGACCGCCATAAAGAGCATCCCCTTGGATACGGCGTGGAAGATGATCAACGCGATCCCGGCGGCGATTGCCAGGTCGGTGTTGATACCCGCACAGCAGATGATCAGGCCCAGATTGGCAATGGTGGAGTAGGCCAGCACCCGCTTGGAAATGTTCTGGCCGATGGCCAGGAGCGAGGTCACCATGAACACGAAGGCGCCGAAGACCGCCACCAAAAGCGACAGGCTGGTATCCGCATAGCCCGGAGCCAGGCGCAACACCAGGTACACACCGGCCTTGACCATGGTGCTGGAATGCAACAGGGCGGAGACCGGAGTGGGCGCCACCATCGCCCCCAGCAGCCAGCTTTGGAAGGGCACCTGAGCAGCCTTGGTGAAACCGGTCAGGCACAAGAGGGCGATCGGCAGGAGCACCAGACCCGCCCCTCCGGAGATCAGTTCCTGAATTGAAACGGTTCCGACGTTAGTATAGGCCAGCCCGATCGCGGCCACCATCGCCACCGAACCGACCAGATTCATCCAGAGCGCACGTAGGGCGTTAGCCTTTGCTTCCTCGTTTAGGTCGTGGCGGATCAGATGGTAGCAGCAGAGGGTGGTGACTTCCCAGAAGAAGAACAGCCACAGCAGGCTGTCGGCAAAAACCAGCCCGTTCATTACGCCCAGAAAGAGGACGAACCAGAAGAAGAACTGGGGCCGGCGTGTACGTTCGAGTTTAAGGTGCGCCTCGTGGGCCGGCATATAGTCGGTGGCGTAGAGCACGATCAGCCCGCCGACAACCGTAATTACGAGACACATGATGATGGACAGGACATCCACATGAAAGACCGGCACCGCCGCTACAGCGTGACCGCCGAGCACACCGAACTGAACCACAGGCAACAGCACGGCAAGGACCGCGCCGAATCCCAGGACGAGACTGTTTCGAGACGTGAAGCCGATGTACAGGAAATAGCCGATGATCAGATAGTCGAGAACGGCGATGACGTTATCCCAGGCCGCCGCCGGTGAATAGACCAGCGGACCTTCCGACAGCACGCGTAGCGCCAGAGCCACGGCGGCGGCCATCAGCACAGCCATGGCGGTCAGAAGCAGGGCCTTCTGCCCGGATACGCATCGAAGCGCCAGGCAACACAGGGCTACGGCCACCGGCAAAAGCACGAGTGAGGAGACCAGCAGTTCACCAGACAACGCTTATCCACCTCCTTCTTTCGATGCAAAGCTACTTCAACTTTTAGGGCCAGACGCGGCCAGATCGGCCAAGCTGTCCATCTTGCGACTGGAGGCTCCGCACTCATCGATCATTTTCTGCACTTGTCGGAAGTAGGGCAACCGGGGGCGCAGGTAGCCGAAGAGGATGCGGCCCAGGACATAGCAGATTAGGAATACGACCACGTAGTTGGCGGCCACCCCGGTAAAGGGCACGTAGAACTTGATATCCATAAACCGCCACTGCATCCAGGTCAGAGCGAAGAATATCGGCCACAGAAAGGCGGCGGAGAGAGCGATGGCGTTAAAGAAGACCCTTCCGAAAGCATCGTTGGCCTGTTTGTTGGTGGCCTTGAACTGTTCCTTTTCCCCGGCCTTGAGCGCCGTAATGGAGGCGTTGTTCATGTCCACCATCCTGTTGTTGAGCGACCCAAGGTGTTTCCGGTTCAGGCGGTACGCAATGGAGGCCGTAAACTCACCAATGACCACGGTAGCGAAAGCCAGGAGAAAGGTACCTACGAAGAAGTCCAGCACTGGATTTCCCGTGATCCGGTATAGCACGATCAGCACCTTATCCAAACTCATCCAGAGTTCCACGGTATCAACCCCTTTTTATGGTGTGGGTGGCAACCGGTCCAGGAGGATAGCCTAAAAACGGCCGCCCCTCACATTGTCACTGGCTGGTGGCCTAGATCGGTACCCAGGCTACACCGAAGAAGCCCTTGCTGAAGTAACCAATTCCAACATAGAGTGCAAGGAGCACAAAGAGCCGCTTAAGCCAAACCTCTGGGATGTACTTCTGAGTCCGCGGCCCGATAAGCGACCCGATAAAGATACCGATCAACTCGACTCCGATTAGCGACCAGTAGACGCCAGCCCCGGCCAGCTTGATATAGGCCGTGATGCTGGCGCACATGCTGATGAAGACCGTGAGGGCTGAGGTGCCGGCGACGATGAACATCGGCAGGCCCACGATACTGGTCAGGAACGGAACGTAGAGGAAACCGCCGCCCACCCCAAGGAAGGATGAGATAGCGGCAATCACAATACCGCCGAGGATGGGCCAAATCGGGTTAAACCCAAACTCCACACCGCAGAAGGTGAAACTGATCCGGGTCAGGCTGACTTTGGTAACCTTCACGCCCCGGTCCACGGCCTCACCCTTCTCCTTCACCGATGCTTCAAAAGCAGCACCCGCTTCCTTGGCCGCCTTCTTGCCGGCCTGGCCGCGTGGGGTCGTCTCATACAGGAGCACAGCACCGACCAGGAACACAAACAGGCCGAACCAGCCCTGATATTGGCTGAAACTAATCTTACCGCCGGTCAGCCACGGTATGGCCACGGCACCGACGATGGAACCCAGACCGAGGGCTAGACCCAGGGGCCAGACCAGACGGCCCATCCGGAAATAGTTGAGACTGGAAACAAATGCGGAGAGACCAACCAGGAACTGATTAGACACCCGAATCGAGTCCGTCAGGAGCTTGTTGACCGTCGGGGCCGTATCTTTGAAGCTCTTGGCGTAGGGCCCGAGGCCGAAGACGGTCATATGGCCAACACCGGCCATGATCCCGCCGAACGCACCGACAGTGGAAAAGATCCAGCCGACCCAGATCGCCCACAAGAAAGCAGCGAATAGATTAACCTGAGGCGCACCGGGCACTCCCAAGAATCCGCGTGGAGCAGTCGGGTCGATTTCGCCTTGGCCGGTACCGACCGGGACTTCCGCAATCGCCGCCCCGAGTTTGCCCCCGATACCCAAGTCGCTACCCACTAATTCAGGATTGGCACCGACCCCAACCGCACCCAGCGCCAGGCACATCAGGAACACTAGCATCAGGGAAATAGCGATGGTCTTTGGCAACTTTCCCTTTGTCATCATCCAACCCACCTTATTAATCGATTAGTCACTTAGGAATAATTCCTCTAAATACCCCGATGGCTGACTTCACCTCCCGTATTCAAGAGTCGCATCAGGAACACCCGGGCATCCCCGTGAAGGGGTAGATCTCTGATTTAGGCGCTCTCTCCCCGCGCCAAGTCGTCCAGATCGTCCGGCTCAGCACCTACATAGCGGGCAACCACCTCATAGGGCCGTGGATCGGCATAGTCCACATCCATGGCCCTGGCTCCGGAATAGAGGGCGGCGAGCGTGTTGTGTCCGAGCACCCGGTCCTTGGGGGCAAATGTGGTCGTGGGGGGAAGCGTATGGGACTCGAAGGCCATGTCGTGTCCGAGACAAATCCCCAACTGGACTGAGAGGTCAACGCCCAGTTTGTTGTCGATCTTGGCTTGGCCAACGGGGTTACAGGCGGACTCGAAGGCGGCATTGGGATTGATATAGGGAGTGTTCTGAAGTCTCTTATCGACGCCGCTGGTCTTGCAGCAGACCGAGTAGACGATAAAGTACTGAGACAGGATGTCGGAGAGGATGCCCACCTCTTCGAACACACCGTTGCAAAAACCGAGACTGATCGTCTTAAAGCCGGCCCGCTGTCCGAAGACGATCAGTTCCTGCAGACGGGTTCGCCTGATCTGGCCTTCCTTCGGCAGGCCCTTACCCTACAGGTACTTCTGCTTCTGGTAAACGGTGTTGACCACAGACAGGGGATGGTGCCCAAGCACCCAGTCCGCGACCGCAAAGTTGGTTACCGGAACCTGACTGTACTGGTTAAAGAGGACATCCTGTTCAATGCAGAGGCCGATGGAAACGTGCATCGGGGAGTCGGTGGCATTCAGTGCATCCACCATTTTGCAGTCGTCGCGGGCGTAGAGGTCGAACTTGCGGTGGTGGTCGATCTGGAAGTCGCCGCCTGGGGCGCGGCAGTGACCACAGCAAACCGCCTTGACGTCAAAGTAGGGTGAGAGGGCTTCAATCATCAGCTGTCCTTCCCGGTGCAGGCCTGCGCAGTACACGAGGCCCAGTTGCTTGTGTCCCATCATCAGGCCGATGAAGATCAGTTCTTGAAGGCGGGTCAGGTTGTTACCGTAGACGTGTTGGAGAAATGCACTGTAGGTGACGAAGGGTCGTACTTCCGGTTTTTTGTATTCCGGTAACTCCAGCGTGCCTCCGTGACAGTCGCGCCCTTTCTTACTGCACTCCATCTTCAAGGCACAGTACGCACATTTCATGATCCAGGCAACTCCTTTTCCCGGATACATTTGGTAAATATTCTGTTATTTTATTCACAAGAGATTCTATAAGAGTACCAAAAATTGTTTCCCCTCTGACATCATACTAGTCCTGTTTTGGACATATGACAGTCAAACGTCCGACTAAGTTTCGGTAAGGTGGATGGCAACTAGTGTGTCGCCTGGGCGACAGTCTTGGTGCCATGCCGGTGACGGGCATGGCTTACACCAGTTCAGCCTGCAGCAACGTGGCATTGCAGGAAAATCGATCGCCGATGGAGTATAGAATGGAGTTAAAGAAAGCCTTCAGATGTGTCTTTGGCTCAAGGAGGGTTTAGGGTTTGAAATGTCCGACTTGCGGGTATCACGGGGTAGGCAACTTCTGCAGCGAATGTGGTCACAAGCTTACCGATTTTGCCCCAATACATCGGGTGTACGACGAGAAACAGTCTCTCGGGAGCTTGGAGCAAAGCGATAGTGCCGCTCCTGCCGTTTCCGGAGTCACCTATGCCGGATTCGGGGCCAGGTTTCTGGCCACCCTTTTGGACGGACTACTGATCAGCTTGCCGATCATCTTAATTGTTACCGCAATCTACGGCTCCGGATGGATCACGGAGGAATCGTGGTCCGGCGCAGACGCGTTCAACCTGATACTCGCCGCCGGGATTACAATCCTGCTGTGGGTGCACTGGGGCGGCCGGACACCCGGGAAGAAGCTGGTGGGGGTCAGAATCGTTCAGTACCCGGGACTTGAACCCATGACTTTCGGCAAGGCGGCACTCCGGTATTTCATTGGATACACGGTGAGCGCCCTGCTCCTCGGCCTAGGGTTCCTAATGGTGGCCTTTCGGAAGGATAAGCGGGGCTTGCACGACATCATTGCCGGCACTTGTGTTATTCACGAGGATTTAAAGGGGCGCTAGCTCCTTCTGAACAGGGCGCAATCCCAGCAAACCCTATTCAGCAAAAGTGGCGCGAATGATGTCCTGGCGGCTGATGATGCCAAGCAGTTTATTGTCCGTATCAACGACCGGTACACGGTTGATACGGCGCTCCACCATTTTTGTAGCCACTTTTTCCACAGAAGCATCCGGCCCCACCGTATACAGCTTGGTGGACATCACTTCACCCACCTTCTGGGCGGCGGCGCGCTTTACTTCCTCTATAAACCGGTGCGGTTTCTCCAGATAGATGAGGCTGTCCAGGATGACCACGTGCAGCGGTGCCCGCACCTTCTTCTCCCGGATCACCAGGTCGCCTTCGGTCACGACCCCGACTAATTTCCCCTCATCATTCAGCACGGGTAGCCCGCTGATATGGTGCTCCAACAGCAGCTGCGCCACCTTTTCGATCTCATCATCAGGGTGCACCGAAATTACTTCGGTGGTCATCACGTCTCTGGCCAGTTTCTCTGTCATATTGTTTCACTCTCCTGATCTGCAGTTTGTGCCCGCATCCCCTGTCTTATTAATACCATTTATGTCGGACGCCGTCTACACGAGGGTTACTGCTGTGTGGTTCGGTATTATTTTCAGGCCTCGTCGGAGGCCGTCTTGACCTGGATGCCATAGGACTGCAGAAGACTCGTGAGCGGTCGGCCGAAGATGAACAACTCGTATTGCCGATCCAGTCCGAGTTCATCAAAGGCTTTGGCACGGATGGCGAGATCCTTACGGATCAGCTCTTTAAGCGCCTCAAGGGCAGCATCCCTGTCCAGTTTGCCTTCAGAAAAGCGGGTGATCAGGTCCTGCATCTCCTGGAGCGGGACCATGCGCTCGTGCAACTTGATGACCTCGGCGATGGGGTCGTTGGGATTGATAATGTCGGTCCGCACCAGGGTGTCCTTACCGATGGCGGCCACCAGATCGGTAGTATCCCAGCAGTTAAGAAGCCGGCATTCGAGCAGGCGGTCTTCATAAATAGTGCACTCCGAGGTTGCCTCGTCAAAAAGCTGACAGCCCCAATCACTGTCCCGACCGCGCAGCTTGATCAGTTCCTTGTCGTTGGGCCGCAAGGAGTCAAGGACAGGGTCGAACACCAGCTCTCCTTTCCTGATGGTTACCAATTGGTGATGCTTGACCCGCCCGCTGAGCAGGACCGGGATATCCTCTTGGTGTAAAGCCGGACCACCCTTACGGCAGCATGTGCCGCACCGGATGCAGCTTGTCCGTTCAGTTTCGGTCATGGTCGCATCCTCCAAACTCGATTATTGTGGAATGAAAACACCATAGCGGTACTATAGCAAACGGGCTTCCAGCAGTAAAGCTGAAAGCCCGAAACCCTTGCTGTATATGGTGGGCGGGAGAGGAATTGAACCTCCGACCTTCTGCGTGTCAAGTCCAGGAAACCACGACCACTCCCTGCCACTACCTACCACAAATGCAATAGCGGCGCAGCTTTACTGGCTTCGGGAAAGATTACTAAGTGCCATTAAATCCATAGGCTGACAACGGTCTAAGGACAGCGGACAACGGGAGGAAATATTTGAGTGGTTGCGGAGGCTGATTGCCGGGGATCTAAATTCAGGACGTCTGAAGCACCTCATGATGTGCAGGATCCTAAGCAGCGGCACGGCGAGCCAGGCGCAGATGGAGAAGGTGCCAGTTGAGCGCCTTGTTAGGTGCCCTCATAGCTTTTCAGCCCAATCCCGGCAAAGGACTTCCGCCTGTTCCAGAACAAGCTCTGTAGCGCGAGCCTGCTTATCTGGCGGATAGCCGTACCGTCTAAGAATTCGTTTGACCATGACTCGCATCTGCGCCCGGACGTTCTCCCTGACGGTCCAATCGATGGTCACGTTATCACGCACCGCGCGCAGAAGCTCCTGGGCGATGATTCGCAGCGTTTCGTCTCCAAGAACCTTTACGGCACTGTCGTTGACCTCCAAAGCGTCGTAAAAGGCAATCTCATCCTCGGTAAGCCCGAGCTCTTCGCCTCGGCGATCTGCCTCCCGCAGATCTTTGGCGAGAGCGATGAGCTCCTCTATTACCTGAGCGGCTTCAATGGCCCGGTTTTGGTATCGCCGAATAGAGTTCTCGAGCATCTCAGCGAAAGACCTTGCCTGGACAAGATTCTTCCTACCGCGCGTCCTGATTTCGCCTTCCAGCAGTTTTCGGAGCAGCTCCACTGCCAGGTTCCGCTGGGGCATCCCGCGGACCTCGGCAAGGAATTCCTCCGACAGGATCGAGATGTCTGGCTTTTTCAATCCTGCCGCAGCAAAGATGTCGATGACTTCATCGGAGGCGACCGCCCTTGATACGATCTGGCGGATGGCGTGTTCGATCTCTTCCGGGCTCCTTCTGTCTAACCCAGCGCTCTTAGTCAGCACCGCTTTCACGGCCTGGAAAAACGCCACATCATCTCGAATCTCCAGCGCCTTTTCATGCGGCACAGCCAGAGCAAATGCCTTCGACAGATCCGTCACCGCCTTGGCCAGCCGATTCTTACCGTCATCCAGCTTGAGCACGTGCTCCTGGGCAGAAGGCAGAACCGCCAGACGCTCCTTTGGGTCTCCGGCAATCCAGGCTGACCAGTCAAATCCATGGAAAATACCGCAGCAGACCTCATATTTCTCCAGCATCACGGCTACGGCTTCTTCCTGATCAACGGCTGTCCTCCCCTTACCGCAGCTTTCGGTGTAGGTAGCCAGGGCTGACTTCAATTCGTGGGCAAGCCCCAGATAATCCACGACCAAACCGCCCGGTTTGTCTCTAAAAACCCGGTTTACCCGCGCGATGGCCTGCATCAGGCCATGGCCGCGCGATGGCCTGCATCAGGCCATGGCCGCGCATTGGCTTGTCCATATACATGGTGTGAAGGCAAGGGGCATCAAAACCGGTTAGCCACATGTCCCGGACGAGAACGACCTTAAACGGGTCTTTCGCATCCTTGAACCTCTTGGCCAGTTCTTCCCGACGGGGCTTGTTGCGGATGTGTGGTTGCCACGGGGCAGGGTCTGACGCTGACCCCGTCATGACCACCTTCAGGATTCCTTTGTCATCGTCGCCGTGGTGCCAATCCGGTCGGATGGCCGTAATGGCGCTGTAGAGTTCAACGCAAATCCGGCGGCTCATACAAACGACCATGGCTTTCCCATCCATGGCTTCAAGGCGGCGCTCGAAGTGATTGACCAGGTCCAGGGCAATCAGCCGGAGACGTTTCTCTGCGCCAACAAGGGCCTCAAGTTGCGCCCACTTGGTTTTGAGCCGCTCCTTGTGCTCGATTTCCTCGCCTTCAGTGGCTTCCTCGAATTCCTCGTCCAGCTTAGGCCTCTCGGCCTCAGCCAGTTCCAATTTGGCAAGACGGCTCTCGTAGTAGATGGGGACCGTGGCTCCGTCCTGCACCGCCCGCTCTATATCATAAACGCTGATGTAGTCGCCGAACACAGCGCGGGTATTCTTGTCGGTCAGCTCGATGGGCGTACCGGTGAAGCCGATGAACGACGCGTTGGGCAGCGCCTCGCGCATATGCCGCGCAAAGCCATCGATGAAATCGTATTGGCTGCGGTGGGCCTCGTCGGCAATGACCACGATATTGCGCCGCTCCGATAAGACTGGTATGCGCCAGTCACCTTCACCATCCGCTTCGCTCCACCCTCTCCCACTGGGAGAGGGCTGGGGTAAGGGTACCGCCGAAGGCGGCATAAATTTGTGGACGGTGGTAAAGACAACGCCTCCTGAGCCGGTGTGCAGCAATTCCCGCAGATGCGCCCGGCTCTCGGCCTGCATGGGTTCCTGGCGCAATAACTCACGGCACCGCACGAAGGTGCCGTAGAGTTGGTCGTCGAGGTCATTGCGATCAGTAATGACGACCAGCGTCGGGTTCTTCATCGCCGGATGCAGCACCACCCGCCCGGCGTAGAACGCCATCGTCAGGCTTTTTCCCGATCCTTGCGTATGCCACACCACTCCTACGCGCCTGTCACCGGGCTTACCGTCACGCCGCCCCCTGGCAAAGTAGGTGCCTTTCTCGTCTTTAGCTATAAATGGCTTCAGCGGGGGAACGCCAGCGCGGATGGTTTCGGCAAGAGCCACATTCACCGCATGATACTGGTGGTAGCCGGCCATCTTTTTGGCCAATATCCCCCCTCCCACATCCTCGAAAACAATAAAGTGACGGATCAGGTCCAGGAACCGACGCTTCTTAAAGACACCCTCCAGCACCACCTGCAGCTGCGGCAGGCGTGTATTGGCCAGTTCCTCACCCTCAATAGTCCGCCACGGCATAAACCACTCCCGGTCACCCGTAAGCGTGCCGATACGTGCCTGCGCGCCGTCCGAGATAACCAGCGCCTCATTGAAAGCAAAGAGCGACGGAATCTGCTGTTTATAGGTCTGAAGTTGGTTAAAGGCTTTCCAAATATCCGCATCCTCGTCGGCCGCATTCTTTAGTTCCATCACCGCCAGCGGCAGACCGTTGACGAACAGCACAATATCCGGCCGCCGCTCGTATCGGTTCTCGACAACTGTAAACTGATTGACTGCCAGCCAGTCATTGTTCTCCGGCGTTTCATAGTCCAGCACGCGGACAAGATCCCCGCCGATAGACCCATCAGGCCGCTGGTATTCGACCGGCACGCCATCGACTAGATATTTATGAACGATGTGATTATTGGTTACCAGCGATGGCGAATCCGGCCGGGTCAGCTTGCGGAACGCCTCCTCCAATGCCTCAAAAGGCACATGGGGGTTGAGGTGCTGCAGCGCCTGCCGCAGACGGCGTTCAAGCACGACCTGTTCGTAGTCCTCGCGCTCGGCTGCCAACTCGCCGGGGGCGATCCCCGGACCGGACAGGATCAGGTAGCCCATGCTCTCCAGCCAGGCCAGCGCGGCCTGTTCGACGATGGATTCGGTGAACGGTGTCATGTTTCTCATTCAATCAACTCCATGTCACGAAGAAATGGGGAGGGATTTTGAGGGCGTTCTGACCCCCACGGCATAATTTTTGACTGTGGGTAAGACAGGTACAGCAACCGCTTTGAACGTGTTACAGAGACAAAAGCAGTCCGTTTCTCTTCCGCTTTTGTTTTAGAGTTCTTATTCGCACGATAATCCGGAAAAGTTCCATCCGACATTCCCACCACGAAAATAACGTCAAACTCAAGCCCTTTGGAGGAATGCACCGTTAGCAAGGCAAGACCTTTCTGCCGCGGCGGCTGCATCGTTCCCAAGGCCCTGTGTGTCAGGAATGAAGCAAGATCATTTGTGCTCGAACGTTCAATTCTCAGAAATCTATCCCATTCTCCACGCATAACTTTGATATCTTCCAATACGGCTCTTTTATCATCCTCACTGGCAAGTTTCTCCCCATACTTTTCCAGAATATTCAGCGCCTCCGACATTCGGACAATATTATTGCCGACAATTAATTCGCCTGCTGCGTTTGCAATTACCTTTGCCTTTTTACCACTTGACTGTCTCGCTAACTCGACGAGTTCATGTCCGGGATTTGCTCTGTCCTTGGCAGTATTCTGTGCGGAAGAATGTATCCCCCATTTTTTAAATAAATCGTCCCGGTGAAGTCTGTCTTTGGGGTTTACTAAAAGCCGAAGGACCAATTCAAACTCTATCATTAAGTCCGATTCACTTTCATGTCCCGCCTTTAACTGTTTGTAGTAGGGTATGTCCTGTTCCCGTAGTTTTTCCTCAATTCTTAAGAGTGTGTACCGGGTTCTCCCAAGAACTGCGCAACTTTCAAGGCGTATAGGTTCTTCGACATCTGGATGTCCACTCTTGCAAAGCTCCATGATTTTTTGGAGAACAAGTTGTGCCTCATCATCTTCGTCCTCACCAATCAGGAGCTCGACGGCACCCTCAACAGGTAATTTCTCTACCTCAGTGAGATAATTACGATCAAGCCTCTTGGCCGCTTCTACCACAGCGCGGGAAGAGCGGAAATTCTCGTGTAATTCAATAACCGAGGCCTCGAAGTCATTTGTGAAGCAATCCATAAACCGCGTGTCCGCTGTATTAAACCCATAAATCGCTTGTTTCTTGTCACCTACCATCATGACATTTTTATACTCATCGCCACAAAGAGCACGCAGCACACCATATTGTGCACCATTCAGGTCTTGTGCTTCATCAATACAAATAAAACGATAAAGACGCCGATAAAATCCTGCAATCTTGGGGCGTTCTTCAAATAATTGATATGTAAGCAGCAATAAATCGTCGAAATCCACCGCCCCGGATGCTCGCAATTCCGCCTGATAACCTTCGAATATTTTACGGTCTATCTCATCATCAATTTCGAAAGCGCGTAAGAGATTGCTCTTAAATTGGATAATTTTACTTAACCAAGCGTCAATCCTTTTTTTTTGCTCTTCATGATCTCCGGCAAGCTTTAGTTGATGTAGCAGTTCCGGATCATCATTAATTGCTCGGGTTAGAATGCTCCTGCGATCATGGTAGGCATCGAATATCTGAGGTAAGCCGTCAATTCCCACAGGCTTACCCCGCTTAGCAAGAACCTCTGTACAAAAACTGTGTAGCGTCCCAATAAATGCCCGCTCGGCAATATTGGGAATAGTCTGCAACCGATCCTTCATTTCATTGGCAGCTTTATTGGTGAACGTAAGCGCAAGAATCTGAAAGTGCCCTGTTTCCTCTTCAAGGTGCCGACGAATCCGTTCCGTTAACACCCTTGTTTTGCCGGAGCCAGGCCCTGCGACCACAAGCAAAGCCCCCTTCGTATGGTCAACAGCCCTTTTCTGATCTTCTGACAGACGAATGTTCATGGGGTTTCCTCCCTGATTCAATTACTTTTCCCGTCACATCGGGAATCTGGTTGAACAACTCTTTAATCTTGCCGGGAATTCGGCGATTTTTTTCCTCTAAAGCCACAATCCCCCGTGTAATGGCTTCAGTATAAACTGTCTTTCCTTCTTTTAGTATATCAAGTGATGCCCGTTTTCTTCCTCCGTCACCATCTCCTGTATAGTTTCTTGTTTTGCCACCCTTCATTTTTTGGTCGTTCATTCGGCCGATATAGTCAGTCACATAATCATCCGCATCATGGTGGCGATTCAAGGTCGAGTCAATGACATCTGCATATCCTTCATCAACTAAATAGGTTTCAAAATTCTTTCCTTCCGGCAGTACAACCACATTTGAACAGGACTTATAATCAGTGATGCCAATCTTCATTAATGCAGCTGACATGTCCTCCAACGGTTTATTTTCAGCGTCGGAAAAAATATACCACTCAATCTCGAATCCCTTGGCGAGCCTCAAAAACGGTAAGTAGCTGCCAGCGCCACCAACACCGATGAAGTTAACCCCTAGTTCATTAGGATTTCTGCCCCAATATTCCTGAGCGAAAATAGCAAATGCCTGTTCTTCCGTCTCGCCCTCAAACAACACCAAAGCGTTGGCGAACAACATGTCACCGCGCGTATTGAGCACTTTCCATTTCATTTTCTGAAGATCGTCAGGGTTAAGGTCACTGATATCCATGGCGGTAACGGTGGTGTCAGCACCTTCCTTTCGAAAATGACGCAAATCGCCAAATTCCGCATAGGCCGCCACGTAGGGCGAATGAGTGCTTATTATGACCTGCCCTGGGATCTCCATAATTTGGCTGAATAAGGCGCGCTGTGCTTGGGGGTGCAAATGCGCCTCCGGTTCTTCTAATGCCAACATAGGATGAACCGCGTCCTCTTTTGCCTGCAAACTGCGCCATTGCATAAATGCCCGGAACACAAGAATAGAAGCCATACTGCGAGTTCCCATCCCATGACGAACCAGGGGAAAGGTTTGAGATCCTTTGGTTGTAAAGTTAACATCAATCCCTTTAGTCAAGTCTCGCAATTTGCGTGCGACAGGTGCCAATTCAACCCCTTCACGCCCGCCCGACATAATGCTGTCAAGGTCACCTAATGTGGATTTCAAGTGTCTAAGAACCTCGCTCTTTTCGACAATCTCTTCGTTGATTTCTGTAAGTATTTTTTCGAAAGACTCGATATCGCTTTCCGACAAGCCAAGATTATTCGTCATCCTTCGCCAGAATGACCCCTGACGTTTCATGTCATCGTCTATGTCCCGCTTGGCATCCATAAAGTGCAAAGCCAATGGCTCCAATTGTTTTGCAGTGACCGTGCCGGCTTTAGAATTGATCCTAACATCTTCTAGTCTTGATGAGTCAGAAGCCCATTCCCCAAGGAACTGTCTTTCAATGCTGTACTCGCCGCTTTCGTGCTTCCATTGCAGTCGGGTGCGAAACGCTATAAAGTCCTTATCATCATCATCCTGCGCAATACCGTTGCGCCAGAGATTCAGCCAATACGATCCTTCGGGAAAATTATCGCAGAACTTACCTTTGTTATCCGTGGGCTTAATTAAAACATCGATCAGGATTGAGCGATCCTGAGGAAGATTCGTTTCCTCGGGACTGATGAAAATATCATCACTGTTTAGAACGCGCCTTCCCGCACCCATAGCTGCGAACAAGGCCTCAAGAAAACTTGTTTTTCCTGAATTATTTGGTCCGATAAGCACGGTTAGGCGAGCAAGACATAAATCAATGGATTTCAATACTCGGAAATTTCTCACACGTACCTCTACAATACGAATTCCTGATTCTGTTTGTTGAATCGTCGTCAGTTTTTTCATGTCATGTTCCCCCTGAGTTTTTCGAAATCCAGTATACGCAGTTCGCCGGAAAGGAGTTTAGGGAGGAGCGTGTCGCGGATAGCGGTGAGGATGCGGGATTCTCTGGCCGCGGCACTTGTTCGGGCGAAAAGCGGGATGACCAGTCGGCCAAACAACTCGGTAATGGGCTTAGGAGCAGCCACGAACCGGAAGTGGGCGAGCGACTCTGCGGGCACCCGCTGCCGCCCACTGGAACCCGTCATGCTCTGGATGGCGAACTCGCGGAACTCATTGCCCCGCGCAAGGCAGTACGCAAACTCCGCTGGTAGCGGCGGCTTGGGGCGAAGAACGATATACTCGGTTGAGCCCCAACCAACCTGCTCGTTACGCAGAAAGTCGACGTAGGCGGTCTTGCCGTTCTCTAGGCACGGAGTGATGCGGGCAACCAGTGTGTCGCCGTTGACGAAGCGCATTCCGGACCCGAAAGCTCGCTTGATGACCGCATCGGGGGAGTGACCGCGCGTTGGCATGTTGGCCATGTTCAGGTAGGGGGCAATGTCGCCCTTGCGGAGCGTCCGGGCAGGGTTGACGTCGATCACTTCGGGCAGTGCCACCACCCTCCACCCCCTCGGTATCACCCCTAACTCCGAATCCTCGAATGCGTCCGGAAAGAGGGCGGCGATTTCGGGCTTGAGGCCGGGGGGTTGCCGGCCTTCGGACTTGGCGCGGACGGGGTCGAAGTCCACGAACCAGCTCTTGAAGATCGCCCGCGCCATCTGCTCCAGCGTCTCGCTCATCCGCCGGTTCAGCTCGATCTTGTCGTCCAACGCGCCCAAGATGCAGGCGATGGCCTGCTGCTCCTTGAGCGATGGCGGGTAGTAGATCGTGACATCGCCAAGAATCTTGGTATTAAGCGACGGCATAGTCGCGCCTACCGCTATCTGTCTAATGTGCTCTTGAAATGTCGGTAGCCCGAAGAACCAAGACAAGAAGCCGGGATCGATCTTATTCCGATCCGGGCGCACACGAAGACATCGACCGGAGAACAGCCAACCATTTTCCTCTGGATGTACGAGTGCCCGCCGATCAACTGACCCAACTCGGCTGAACACGATATCGCCGGTAATGAGCGTATACCGCGAAAGCCGCTCCTTGTCTTCGGCGGTGACGCACGGAAGATTATTATGGTTAATCCGATTGTCGCCCAAATGCTCAACCGTGATGATCGGAGTGCCGTACTCCACGTAGTCGCTGGCGTGTAGTTGGCTGCCGAAGGGGCCAGTCTGAATGCCAACATCGGGAACGCAGAGACCAGCGAGCGACGACTTGGTGAACTCGGCAGAAATGGGGCCATAGGCTGTATTGATGGCATCACCCGCCATGTCCGATCTCCTCCAAATTAGCCCATATAAGCTTATCGGGCCGGGTGGATTCTTTGGTCTGCTCGCGAAGTTCAGCGGTCATTGCTTATCGCCTTTCTTCCTGCGGCCCGGTTTTTTCGCCGCAACTTCGATCTGCTTCAGTTCGTTGATCGCGTTGACGAAGTGTTGATCGACGGGTTGCGGCAAGGCGGTCCGGAATCGCTCATACTCCGCCTCCGCCTTGAGCCTGGCTGTGTCGTGGGAAATCTTGCCCGCGTGGGTGAGAATCTCGCGGTCGCTGATGCGGATGAAATCGTCGAGTTTGGCGATCCAATCGGCCATGCTCATCGGCTTGCGAGCGATGGCTTGGAGTTCGGCGAAGTCGAGGTAGGCAGAAACAATCAGGTTCAGCGCCCGCAGTTCTTCTGCGTTCAGGTAGTTTTTGGCGATGCTCGCGTCGCCCTTGCGCGGCGCGCCCCCCGTCCAACTGGTCAGCCCCATGTTCGGTTTCCCCGCGTCTGCACGGCTGTGGATGATCTCCGCTGCCGTCTGTCCGACAATAGCCCAGTGCATTTTGTTCTGGACGGTTTGGAAAAAGAGATTGGAGGCTTCGGCCTTGGGGTCGTAATCGATGCTGGTGGCGTAGATATCGAGAACCTTCTGCCAGAAGACCCGTTCCGACGAGCGGATGTCGCGGATGCGCTCGAGCAGTTCCTCGAAGTAGTCGCCGCCACCGGCCTTCTTCAAGCGTTCGTCGTCGAGGGTGAAGCCCTTGACGATGTACTCGCGCAGCCGCCCAGTGGCCCAGATGCGGAACTGAGTGCCACGAAGGGACTTGACGCGATAACCGACGGATATGATCACGTCGAGGTTGTAGTGCTGGGTGTCGTACTGCTTGTTGTCGGCGGCAGTTATCCGGAAATTCCGGATAACTGAGTCCGGCCGCAATTCGCCTTCCTCAAAGATGTTGCGGATATGCTCGTTGATGGTGCGGACGTCCTTTTGGAAGAGTTCCGCCATCGCCTTCTGAGAGAGCCAGACGGTTTCTCCTTCGAAGCGAACCTGAACGCGGGTCCGGCCGTCTTCGGTCTGGTAGATCAGAAACTCGCCGGGGTTGTTCGGTACTAATTCATCCGTCATAGCCGATGTCCTCCAGGTTGGCCCAGATGAGCTGGTCGAGTTTCGCGGACTGCGCCATCTGTTCGCGGAGTTCGGCGGTCAGGCGTTTCATCTTCTCCTCGAACGGTTCGCCATCGTCCTCGACCTCGGCGGCGCCGACATAGCGTCCGGGGGTGAGGATGTAGTTGTGATGGCGGATGTCGTCGAGCGTGGCTGATTTGCAGAAACCAGGTATATCTTTGTAGTCACCGGCAACCTTGTCGCCCCGCCAGGCGTGGTAGGTGTCGGCAATCTTGCGGATGTCTTCGTCGGTCAGGTCGCGATGGACGCGGTCGATCATCGTGCCGAGCTTGCGGGCGTCGATGAAGAGCGTCTGGCCGCGACGGTCACGGAAGCGGCCGTTCTTCTTATCGCGGGCGATGAACCAAAGGCAAACGGGGATCTGTGTTGAATAGAAAAGTTGACCAGGTAACGCCACCATGCAGTCCACCAGGTCGGCCTCAATGATGTTCTTGCGGATTTCACCTTCTCCGGATTGATTCGAGGACATCGATCCGTTGGCCAGGACGAAGCCCGCCAGGCCGGTCGGGGCGAGGTGGTGGATGAAGTGCTGAACCCAGGCGAAGTTGGCGTTGGAGGCGGGTGGCGTGCCGTACTTCCAGCGTTTGTCGTCCTTGAGCAGGTCGCCGCGCCAGTCGCTGTCGTTGAAGGGCGGGTTGGCGATGACGTAGTCGGCCTTTAGGTCCGGGTGCAGGTCACGGTGGAAACTGTCGGCGTGTTCTTTGCCCAGGTTGTTCTCGATCTGGCGGATGGCGAGGTTCATCTTGGCCAGCCGCCAAGTGGTGTGGTTGGATTCCTGGCCGAAGATGCTGACATCGGCCTTTGCTTTTCCTCCATTACCGTTGCCGCTGGCGTGGGCCTTCACGAATTCTACCGACTGGACGAACATGCCTCCGGAGCCGCAGCACGGGTCATAGACCCGGCCCTTGTAGGGGGCCAGCATCTCTACCAGAACCTGGACGACGCAGCGGGGTGTGTAGAATTGACCGCCTTTCTTGCCTTCGGCGCTGGCGAACTGGGAGAGAAAATACTCATATACGCGGCCCAGGATGTCTTTGGAACGGTTTGCTTTGTCGCCCAACCCGATGTTGCCGACCAGGTCGATGAGCTGGCCGAGGCGCTGCTTGTCGAGGCGCGGGTGGGCGTAGTCCTTGGGCAGCACGCCCTTGAGCGAGGGGTTATCACGCTCGATGGCGAGCATGGCGTCGTCAATGACCTTGCCAATGGTAGGCTGCTTGGCGTTGGCCTTGAGGTTCGACCAGCGGGCCTCCTTCGGTACCCAGAAGATGTTGACTGCCCTGTACTCGTCAGGGTCTTCCGGATCAGCTCCTTTTGCGCGTTCCGCCTCAAGCTTGGCATGTTGTTCTTCGAACGCGTCGGAGATGTACTTGAGGAAGATCAGACCGAGCACGACGTGCTTGTACTCGGCTGCATCCATGTTGGAGCGAAGCGCATCAGCGGCCTGCCATAATGCCCGTTCGAAACCGAGGGTGGCTCCGTTGTTGTTCTTGGCCATGTCAGTTCTTCCCTCCAAATGGTCCTACTCAATCAAAGAATTCATAATGAATTTCGACAACTACCTGATAAATCCTCTGAATTCATTGGGAAACCCACTTGTTGCCATTGTCTATGCTGCTGTTATGCGAGAAATTGCTTCCTCACAGACTGATTTACACGCAGGCAGGCTTGAAGTAAGATGACAAACACAAAACCCGGGGAGGCGAATAAAGATGACGGCAAACGGCAATGGCAGGGATACCCTGACCCTCATGCCGGCGGACCGCCGAAGCCAGGCCACCCGGGACACCTACCGGGGGTGCCTACTGGACTTCTTCCGCACTGTAGCAGGCCAGTAGGCCACACCTAACCTGGTGGCTCAGTTCCTGGCCCTGCCTCGGCACCAGGCCTGGAGACAGTGCTGCGGTACAAGGCCCGGATGGTCGAGCGCTGGCACAAAATCACCTTCGGCGAAAAGCACGTGCTGCAAATCGAAAACGTCCAGGCACTGGTGCTGCAGGTGGTCCACGTTGTCCGACAAGAGGTTCCCGATATGGACACTGTTGACCGTATCAGCAAGCGGCTGCAAAGCCTGCAATTGAAAGGATGATAAAGATGGACAAGGCGCTATTACAGGAACTCCTAGCCGGCATCGGCCGCAAGCTGACGGATGAGGACGAGGGCTAGGCCAAGGCATATCTTGTAGATGACGCGGACCACTACCTGCCGGAAAGCGTGTACAACATCCCGCCCCAGTCGACCTACCCCCGGGCCACGTGCGGGTTTTCTTTCCCTATACCCGCCGAACCCGGGTGATCCCGGCGGCGGAACTGGATGACTTCCTGCTGCAGCACGAAGTAACCTGCATCAACCTGGTGCCGAAGAGCGAAACCTGAAATTTTGGGAGTGCAGGGGACCCCTAAAAAGAAAGACCCCCACCCCCAGGACGACCCTACCCCCTACCCGTCCAGGGGACGGCTTGCAGGAACGGTTCCGGGAACGGTTTCAAAACGGTTTCGGAAGGGTTTACCCTTCCAGGCGAAAGTGGAAGGGCCGGAGTATCACACCCCGGCCCCCCTGGTTTTCAGATTCGCCCATAGTATCAGGCCTTTAGAAGAATAGACGCCGAATAAGTACGACGACAGCAGCAACAGCCACGATAATTACCAAGTTGCGTATAAACCCCATTGTGAAAAAATGTAAAATGTTAAACCGGTTTCCTTGGGAAAGAGTTAGTTGCTTAGTGCTTAGGTAATGCTCAGACCGAGTGACTATGGCAGCAATTTGTATCGCACCGGCAAAAGCGAGAGCGTACAGCAAGAAACCAAAGCTTTCAGAAAATCCAACTCCCAGTCCCAATGTTACCGACATCAATTCTTCTGTCATTGGACCCATCAATACGAATCGTTCTTTTCCATGCATGCGCATTACCCGGTAGTCCGCAGTACCGCACTTTGGGCATCTCGCCTGTAATTGAGCGTCATCATTGAAATCAAGGTCGCACTGCTTGCACCACCATTTCGCCATCGCGGGGCCTCCTCGTGCCTCGACTGTTCGCTCTACTTCTGCTTGGAGAGGCATACCTTGCTCGAAGTACATGATTAGACTGCCGGCAGTTTCCATGATATTACGCCCCCTCCGGGTAAGGGCATATCGGAGGGCTTCCGGATAGGCAACTGCAGAAGCGGCCACCCAATGGCCACACGCCCACTGTCCCGCACCTGCAGAAACAAGTTGCTCATACAGTTCCCTCAAATCGTCCCGAGAAAGTTGGAACTCCTGCATTATCTCCTGAATGGCAGCTTGACGCTCGCAGTAATCCAAAAGCGCGTCTAGTGCTTTTGAACGCCGATCTCCATCCCGTAAAAAATCATTAGCAGATTTATATAGATCAATTGGGTGCCCGAGTTCATGGGATATACATCTGAGGGTCTTGGGTGGCAGACCGATATGACCACCGCTTTTGCCACCGGTTGACAGTGAGAGCAATCTGGATGCGACGCGTGCGGCTAAGGAGTGGGTGACAAAAGCAGATATGAATGATACAGCTATGGCCAGAAGTCCAAACTTCCACCCCGCGACGAAAAACGAGGTGATGATGAGGCCCAACAACAAGATACCGAATACGGCGTCGAGCTGTTCTTTTTTCGCTCCTCGGAGAAACCCGTTCAACATTGTTAGGAACGCAACAAAAACCAAGGCGACATATATGGCATAGATCATCTCTCTCACCCTTTTGGCCAACTGGTAATCCGAATGGTTTCGCAACGATGAATAAGATAGACAGTGCTTTTCCCGCATTATTCAACAAAAAGAGAAAATTTCCTTCACGCAAATATCGACACTAGTAGCCCTAGCAGAGGTGAGGTCGGGGGAGTTGGCACCAGAAGTAACCCCGGACCGCCGGGGTTTTTCTTTTTGAAACCCCCGCCATATCCCCCGCAGGAGCGGCGCAAAATCGGCCGGGGAATACTTCCCCCTGTCCGAAGCGGTAAACTCCCCGGAGAGCGGCGATGACGGGGCAGAACCGGCGCTTCCGGCCGCCAGCAGCGAGGTAGTCTCCCGGAAAGCGTTTTGGAGAAATTTTCGGAACGTGGGTCCCTCTATAACGGCGACCACCCCCCGGCCAGTGACGCATACCCCCTCTACCCCGGCCGGTGCCGGACCAACCAGCCGGGCCGGTGGCCGGTGCTCCCGAAAGCAACACAATGGATACCTGGGCCGGGATCAAGCTGTCACCGTCCGGCCGGTGCTCCCCTGCTCCCCGACCGGTGAGGTGGCCGGGCCAGGGATGCTTGCCGACAGCGGACTTGGCCGGAAACGAGAATGGGAATTCGTTTCCGGGTGTGATATCCTGAAGATTGAAAGGGTGAATACGCATGGCGAGTCGTACCAATCTACGCTTTTCGAAAGTGCGGCCCCTGGTCGTGAGGTGGCTTGCAAACCTGCCGTCGAAAGAAGAGCAAGAGAGGTTGAAGCAGAGCCCGACCGGCCCGAACCGCGAAGGGCAGCGGCCCTTAAAACCGCCGACGCCGTTGAGGCCGCGCCGATAGGAGGCTGAACAACGTGACCCAACGTTCAAAAGGGAAGCGGTCAAAACCGCGCAGGCCGCCGTCGCAGAGACGTTTTCCAAGCATCCTTTATCCAGTGCAGGAGGAGAGTTTCGGGTTCGATCCGGAATCCGAACCATCGCGGTGGGAATACAACGTGACCCCATCAAAGACGGTGAAACACCTCTCACTGATCACCAGGCCGAAGCCGCCGGCCAACAGTTGATTGTCCACATAAACGCAAGCCGGGGAGCGCATTACCCGGCACCTATTCCCGTTTTTCAGCAATGACCCCTGCCATCTTAAATCGAGTAGAGTGACGCCACAGTGATCTGCTGTGGCGTCAGCCCTCTCACAGAACCGTACGTACGGGCCTCGTATACGGCTCCTGGTAAACCTCAGTTACTGTAGTAGTAACGCAAAATGCCGACATCGTACGAAGCAAGGTCAATTAGCCCCAGCTCGGCAAACCAACTGTTCGGTAAGGCCATGTTAACCAACGGGCTGGCAGAGTTCCGCCATCGCGTTACCGAGATCTTGGAGTACTCTCCCTTGTAGCCGCGCCTTCGCAGGGTCTTGTGCAGTGGTTTGTAGCTCTTCCATTCCTTCATCTGCTTCATCCGCAATCGCCGCCGTATCCACTCCATTAGCTGTACGAACAGTCCTTTGCAGTTTGCTACCCTGAAGTAGTTGGCCCACCCCCGCAAGACCGGGTTCAGATGCTTAACCATTTCCTCGATGTTCATTCCGTGGTTCCTTGGCGTTAGTTGTCTGATCTTATCCTTAAAGGCTTTGATCTTCTTCGGATGAATGGACAGCGCCTTGGGACGGATGATGAAACCGAGGTAGGCTACCCCTTGGTAGACACTGGTTAGGTGCGTCTTTTCTTTGTTGACTACCAGCCTTAACTCGCCTTCGAGGATGTCGGTGGCAATTTGCTGGTATTTACGTGCTTCCCGGTAGGTTCGGGCGAAGATGAGGATGTCATCCGCGTAGCGGACGATGCGGATGCCCTTTTCTTTCATCGCCTGGTCAAAATAATCCAGATAGATGTTGGTGAGCAGGGGGGAGATCACTCCTCCCTGCGGACTGCCAATGTCCGTTTCTTGCCAGGCTCCGTCCTTCATAACGCCAGCTTCCAAGAACATTTTGATGAGTTTTAGGATGCTGCCGTCACTTACCTTACGGTTGAGTGACTCCAGGATAAGTTCATGGTCAAGCCGGTCAAAGCATTTGGAGAGATCCATGTCCACTACGTATTTAAGACCGTACTGGTTCATAAACCGCTCGGCCTTGGCTACGGCCTGATGACAGGATCGCCCTGGTCGGTAGCCGTAACTGGACGGATGAAAGTCCGGGTCAAAGATGGGCTGTAGGATGTTGAGCAGAGCTTGCTGGGCTACCCGGTCATTTACGGTGGGGATTCCTAACGGGCGCTTACTGCCGTCCGGTTTTGGTATCTCCACGCGTAGTACGGGCTGTGGTTGGTACGTGCCGGTTTTCAGTTCGTGATGAAGTTTGGTGAGGCGCTCTCTTTGGTTTTGGCCGTAGGCTTCCACGGTCTCTCCGTCTATTCCGGGAGCTCCTTTGTTGGCTCTAACGGCGCGTTCAGCCTTGCCCAGGTTATCTGGACGGTAGACCTTGTCAATGAGGCTGTACCATTTCTTCATCTCTTCACCTGATTTCGCTATGCTTCCTTGGTTCCGTCCCGACTGGGGGCGGTGTCTTCCTACGGTTTCACCGGCGTCTCTAGCTCGAAGGCAATCTTACCGGTTCTGGTCCGTAGTACTCCGCTCTGGAGCGGACGCTTGGGTCAGTAAGTTCGTCACTCCCGGCCCAGGCGTTCCCCTTGGCGTTTCAGCCTCGGTTGTCTTCTCGGTTCCTGTCGTTTGGTTCTTTTGGTTGCATACTTTGGTTCACCTGCCCCCCTTCGCAGGCACAGAGGCTTTTGGCGCTCCATGCCTCACTGCAACTCAGTGCAGTGTCCCCTCAGTTTTATCCTCCGGTCTGTTACCAGCCTTCACGGGCTGAGGGTTCATCACTACTATGGGTTTGTCTGCACCCCGCACCACTTCGGCTCTCCCTTGCGTCTCCACTTGTTTGAGCCTACCTGTCTTCAGGATGATACGGGGCTTCCCCGGGTAAGTCTGTCTGCCTGGACTTGAACACATCCGTCTTAACTTCTCAGGTTGTCCAGCCTGTAGTCGCAGACTACTTTCGGGCTTTCCCACTCCTTGCAAGGTTACCCACCTGATAAGCCAACCTCGGTTCGCTTGCGCTATGTTCCAAGTTCCCCCTTCAGCTTCCTTCAGACCCCACCGTTGCCGGTGACGCCCTTGCTTACGGGTTGTCTTCCCGCTGGTTAGGTGACAGGGTTTCTTTCAATACCCTGGGGGGCATAAACCCATCGGCGCAACAGACATGCCGGGCATACAAGAAGCTACCGGGCCGACAAAGCGGCCCGGTAGCTTCCCGCAGATCCCCAGGCAATCCCCAGGGATTTTTCTTTTTCAGACCCGTAAGCAGTAATTAAGCAGTAAAACCGGTTTTAGTAATAACACCCGATCCCGTGAAGCCTTGGTATATATGGTGGGCGGGAGAGGAATTGAACCTCCGACCTTCTGCGTGTCAAGCAGACGTTCTCCCACTGAACTACCCGCCCAGCGCATTTTTCATTATGAAGGATTGGTCGTAATTTGTCAAGCGGATCAGGGAAACAGTGGATCAGGGAACCAGATGACGATACCACGGCTTGTGGGCTACGGCTGTGGCGGCCACCAGTAGGGTTGAGCCTAAACGCACATTGTCTATGATGAAGTCCATCCTGCCTACTACTTGGCCTTGTTCCACAGGTGACTCTACGGATCGATCCAGCCAGATCCTGGTGCGCAGGTTTTGCTCCTGCCCCTCGGGGATGTGGAGTTCTACAGTCTCCTGGACTACTGCTGCTACGTCCGGTTCCCAGCCACCCGTAACCTGAACTTGACCGAGTTCCTGGTTCAGTGTGGCCGCGGTTACAGCAGGTATCTCCTCAAAACCATAGGTCAGTAGCTTCTTGGCATCCTGGTAGCGGGCATCGCTGTGCAGGATCACGGCGACCAGCTGCCGCCCGTCACGCGTCGCCGAAGCGATCAGGCAGTGTCCGGCAGCGGAGGTGGTTCCGGTCTTTACGCCGTCGATGCCGACGTAGTTGCCGCGCAAGAGCCGGTTGGTGTTGTTGATGGTTACCTCCCGGTCGGAGTTGTGCCACCGGATAGTAGCTTTCCTGGTGCTTACGATTTCGGCTAAGGTTGGGTTTTTTAGTGCGTAACGGGCGATTAGAGCGAGGTCATAGGCGGTAGTCTTATGATTGGGTGCCGTGAAGCCGTGGGTGTTTTCGAAACGGGTATCCTTTGCTCCCAAGAGCTTCGCCTTAATGTTCATCCACTGCACGAAGCGTTCGTAGTTTCCGCCGCCGACGTGCTCAGCGATGGCGATGGTGGTGTCGTTCGCGGACATTATTAGAGCGGCCCGGAGCAGGTTCTCCAGGGTAATCTGCTCGTCCTTATGGATGTCAATGATACTGCCCCGGGCGAAATAGGCGGCTCGCTTGCTGATGGTGACCACATCATCCAGGTTTCCCGCTTCCAGGGCCACAATGGCTGTCATGATTTTGGTTAGACTGGCTGGATCCTTGTGGTCTGTTTCCTTCCTAGCGTAGAGCACCTGACCGGTTTCCACATCCATCAGAACAGCGGCATCAGCGGTGACACGTGGGGACGCGGCGTAGGCATAAGTGGGGAAAAGCAAGCCGGCAACAATAAACAGGATGATAATTCTGAGGTGCTTCATTCTTTCTCTCTCCCTCCCGTAGTATTGTCCCGGAGGCGAGAGTGATTTATCCGGACCCGGAATTTTTCCTGAGAGCCTGGACATATTCCCAGCCCGGCCACATATTAATTAGAAGAAATTTACCAGAAAGTGGTGGGGTTATGCGCATCTATTATTTGGATCTGTACCGTCTGCGCAGGGGTGCGGTGTTGTTGGCAATGCTGATCCTGACAATGTTCATCCTGTCGGTGATGTTCAGCCGCGAACAGATTCCTACGGCTGCGGGGGCTCATTCGGATATCGTGTACCAGGTAAAGACGGATGATCAAGTCGTAGCCTTGACGTTTGATATCAGTTGGGGAGAGCAGGTTCCGGTGGCGGTGGCGGACATTCTCAAGGAGGAGGGCGTGCAGTCGACCTTCTTCCTCTCCGGACCCTGGGTGGTTAAATACTCCGATATGGGTAAGCGTCTGGCTACCGACGGACACGAGATTGCCTGCCACGGCTGGCGGCACAAGAACTACTCCGAGTTTACGGACGAAGTGATCAAAGAGGAAATCAGCAAGACCCACACCGCGCTTAAAGAGGTCACCGGACAGACCCCGAAGCTGATCCGTACTCCGAACGGGGACTGGAATGAACGGGTTGTAAAGATCATCGCCGGCACCGGTTACCGCACCATTCAGTGGAGCGTGGACTCTCTCGACTGGCAGGATCCGGGCGTGGACGCGATCGTCAATCGGGTCCTGGAGCGGGTGCACCCCGGCGCCATCATCCTGATGCACGCCAGTGACAGCGCCGAACAGACTCCGGAAGCACTTCCCCGGGTACTGGAAGGCCTCAAGGAAAAGGGCTACAAGCTGGTAACGGTTTCCGAGCTATTGGAACACGGCCGGGGTGTAGCCGAATAAGAACGGCGAAATACGCGCCAAAACTGCAGACAGACCTTTCATCCCACAGGAGAAAGGTCTGTCTTTACCTTGCCTGGCTTTGTGATCGGGCAACGAGACCGGTATTAGCGTGTGGTCGGCGTCATCCTCTGGTTGAGTTCCCGCAGTTCATCGGTGAAGGCGTCAACCGGTCTTCCCTGAGCGACACCCTGGGAGATTTCCTCCAGCCTGGTAATCAGATTGGGGTCGGTGGTAACGAGCACCCGGGCAATACGGTTGTCAGCATTCTTAATCCTGGTCGCGACGGTGCGTTTGATTTGCTCGGTCTGCCGATCTTCTGTCCCGCGCTCCACGTTAATTCCGACATAAGCGGTGCTTCCGGCCAGAACTACGGTGGCACTCTCCACACCTTCCACCTTCTCGGCCTCACGAACCATCTTCTGCGCCAGCCCGGTTGCTTCACGTGGGTCGGTCGGCAAAGCCTGACGGGCTCCCGGCGGTGTACCCGGAGTCTGCTCGGGCGGGGCCGGACGGCGTGCGGCACTGCAGCCGGCGAGAGTCGTGAATACAAAAACGGCCAGAATAGCGCCCACCCAGTAGATCTTGCGGTTGCGTTTCATTAGTTGTCTCCCCCCTTTGTTCATTTCTGGCTCTATTATTTGCTGTAATTACCGCTATCTACCCGCGGTAATACTAGGAAACCGGATGGGTAGCGGCTGACGGTAGATCGTCAGGTACGCCCGCCCGCCGATTCTCCACCGTCTTGAAATAACGGTTCACCGCCTCGGCAAAGGCGGCGGCCAGTTGTTCCTGATAGGTCGGTTCCAGAAGTAGCTTCCCCTCCCGGTCATTGGTGATGTAACCCATCTCTACCAATACTGCGGGCATCGTCGTGTTGCGCAAGACATAGTAATTGGACGATTTCAACTTACACTCCACTGGTTCGGGCAAGCCCGAGAGCACCTCCTGGAATTGTTCCGCCAGTTCCCGGCCCTCCTGCGAAAGGCGATGGTAATAGATCTCGGCACCTGTACAGGTGCGATCGTGGAAGCTGTTGGCATGGATGCTGACAAAGATTTCCGCGTCGTTCCGGTTGGCCAGTTCGATTCTTTCGTCCAGACTGATCTGCCGTTTAACTAAGGCGCCACCCGGTGCGTGACAGAAGGCATCGTCCTGTTCCCTGGTCAACAGGACCCGGTATCCCTTCCCCTCCAAATTCTTCTGAACCCTCCGCGCTACCTCGAGGTTCAGGGTTTTTTCCAGAATCCCGTTAACCTCATCTACGGCACCGGGATCATTTCCTCCGTGTCCGGGATCGAGCACTACGATCGGTTCCGCCATAGCCTGAACAGCCCCCGGACAGAGCATCAAAACGATTCCCAGGATTACGCTAAAAACGGTGCATTGGATCGCCTTTGGTATCAAGAACTGGACTACCTCCATTACTTAAGAGTTCATCCTGTAGTCTAAAACCGCTGCCGTTTGTTTAGACTGGCAAAACATGTATTATTGAAAACACAAAAACCCCCGCACTTCTAACGAGGGTTTCACCGATCACGATAAAAAGGCAAGCGACTACTTGTCCAAGCCCTTGGGAACCGGGCCGGGGCGTCCAAGATAGTACCCCTGACCGGAATCAATCTCCAATTCCCGCAGGATATCCAAAATGGCGCTGTTCTCCACGAATTCGGCTACCGTTTTCTTGCCCAAAGTGTGGGCAACCGTGTTCATTGCTTGAACCAAAGCCCGGTGGGTGGGGTTCGTATCCAGATTGCGCACATAGGAACCGTCTATCTTCACAAAGTCAACCGGCAGAACCTGAAGATAGGAGAAGGAGGCGAAACCGATCCCGAAGTCGTCCAGGGCAAAGGGGCATCCCAGTGCTTTCAGCCGCCGGATCCAACGCTCGGCAACCATCATACCCCTGACTGCGGCAGTTTCGGTGATTTCAAAGCCCAGTCGGGGCGGATGAATCCCGCTTTGATCAATCGATTCGATGATATACTCCAGCAGCTTCTCATCGCTCAGGCTTACTCCGGAGAGGTTCATATATAGGTTCAGCCCAGGCCGCGCCTTCAGCTCCTTCAGGACGGCCTGCAACACCCAACGGTCAATCTGGGACATCAGCCCGAAGCGTTCGGAGATTGGAATGAACTTGTCTGGCGCAAGTAGATCACCATTCTCGTCCTGCAGACGGATTAGAGCCTCATAGTGCGATATGGTTCTATCGGCAAGCATGATCACAGGCTGGTAGTGCAGGACGAAGCGGTTTTCGTTGAGCGACCTCTTCACGAGAGCCACCACCCGGTGGGCCTCGGAAAGATTGCCCGTCAAGTCTTCCTCGGGCTTGACAAAGGCGACTCGGTTTCGTCCCTGCTCCTTGGCCTGGGCCACTGCGGTCTCTGCATATGAAAATAACTTCTGTGAATCCAGGGAGCCGTCAATCATCACCACACCGACACTCACGCTCAGATAGAAGCATGTCCGGTGGGTAACCAAACACAGTTCCCTCTGCTCAACCGCTGCGCGCAGTTTCTCAGCTACCACCTCGGCCTGCTCAGCCGTAGCGTCTTCCAGCAGCACTGCAAATTCATCGCCGCCCATCCGGGCTAACAAGTCTCCTGAGCGCAGATTGCTCTTGATAATCTTGGTCAGACTAATCAACACTTCGTCCCCGGCGGCGTGACCTAAAGCGTCGTTGACTAACTGGAAGTTGTCCAGATCAATGCAGAGCAGGGCCGAGCTGGTGCTACCGTGCATACTTCGAGTAACCACGCGTTTGAGATTCTCCTCGAGAAAATACCGGTTTGGGATATTGGTCAGCGGATCGTGGTTCGCGAGGTGGGTCAGTCTGGCTTCCAATCGCTTGCGGTCGCTGATGTCGCGCATTGTTTCAATGGCCCCAACCAGTTTACCCTCACTGTCAAACAATGGTGAAACCGACAACCATAGAAAAGCACCCTGTCCATCGTAAACCGAAGGAATAAAGACTTCGGCACACAAAACATTGCCGTTTCTTTTGACGGACCCATATTGGAGAGCGATGTCCGAGTTCTCCGCAAAAATCAAATCCACCAGAACGGGCCTGGGCGTGCCGTAGAAGGGGACGGCATAGCAGTGATCGCCTTTGCCCAATATCTCTTCTTTGGGAACTCCGCTCATTTTCTCAATGGCCCGGTTCCAGGCTATGACCCTCTTATCGGTATCGATGACAAAGGTGGGATCGGGAAGGAAGTCGATGATGTCCGCAAGGTGCTGATGCGCCACACTCAACTCATAGCGACTTTTCTGTAACTCCGCATACTGGTGTCTGATTTCCTCCTCAGAGGCCATCAGTTGTTCGTTGGTGGCCATTAGTTCCTCATTGACGGCAGCCAGTTCCTGATTCAAAGCAACTTGTTCCGCCCGGGCCTGCTTTCGCTCGGTAATGTCTATGATATAGCCTTGGTAGTGCGTGATCTTTCCGTCCGGTCCGCGCCTAGCCCAGGTTCGGTCGTCAACCCAGCGGACTTCCCCGCCAGCGGTAAGGATACGATACTGCTGGTATAACTCCCGCAATTCTTTTTGGGAGTATTCTCTCATCTCCGCACTGATTCGTTCCCGATCCTCGGGGTGCACGATGGCATCAAATGGGATGCGCTGCGAGACAAAGTCATCCGGCTCATAGCCATACTGTCTGATGTTGGCAGACACGAAATCGACGGGCCGGCCTTCAGCCGCCCGCCATAAGAAGACCACCGCAGGACCCCTGTTGACAACATCCTCCAGATCCTGAACAGTGGGGGCATAATACAGCATATCTTCGGACTGTAATCCGGTTCTCGGCCCTGTCATACGAATTTGCTCCACTCAGCCGTTAGACGTTAGAAGCTATTAATGAACACTTGTCATAATTATGAATTCTTAGCAAACCATTCGTCAACCAGGAACCGTTTTCCTGCTTCCATGGCTACAACTTTGTGAATCTTTTCATAATTTGCCGACTTACCACGAACCCTTCTTCGTCCTTAACCATAGACATAAAACGACGATTGACAGTACGCCGATGACCAGCAAGTCAAGCCGGTGGAACAGCGGCTTCAGACTCTGCCAGTTCTCGCCAAGCTGGTAGCCCAGATAGGTCAGTGCGATGCTCCAGGGCAGCGAGCCCAAGAATGTGTAGATTACAAAACGCCGAAAGTGCATTCGTGAGATTCCGGCCGGTAACGAGATGAAGGTGCGCACTACGGGCATCATCCTGGTGAAGAAAACGGTATATTCACCGTAGCGGGCGAACCACTCGTCGGCAATGCCCAGCTTCTTCGGCGTCACCCCCAGATAGCGGCCGTACCGCAAAACTAGGGGCCGCCCGCCCCAGGCGCCAAGGACGTAGGAGACTACCGACCCCGCTGTACCCCCTACCGTACCGGCCAGGACCACACCCCAGAAGGAGAGCTCGCCGGAACTCACCAGATAGCCTCCAAAGGGCAGGATAACCTCGCTGGGCAAAGGAATATTGGCGCTTTCAATCGCCATCCCCAACCCGATCCCCCAGTAGCCGAGTGCGGCGATATATGCCACTACCGTATCAAGCATCTGGTCAAGAAGCGTCATCATATCCCTAAACCCCCTGTTTAAGACTTATGGCGCCCACGGAAAATAATGACTTTCCGGACCAAAGCAAAAGACCCTTCGCCCAGGGCAAAAGGGTCCGTACTAAACACTGTACCGTAATTTTTAAAAGTTAAGCCTGTCTTCTATTGGCCGATACGCAACGCCCGCCGCCATTTAACCTGCGCCATTGTTTACACCTGGGTGTTGCAGGACGCTCAGGCAGGTATTGGGGCGGATGCCGGTGAAATAATAGCCGATGAAAGAAGGTGTCGGCAAAATGGCCAAAATGATGGTTATTGACGGGAACAGCCTGGTGCACAGGGCCTTTCACGCCATTCAATCTCTGTCTACCACTGGCGGTCTGCCCACTAATGCCGTATACGGATTTACGAGCATGCTGTTTAAGGCCTTGGCCGACCAGAAACCGGATATCGTGATCGTTGCTTTTGACAAGGGGCGGATCACTTTTCGCCACGATGCGTACAGTCAATACAAAGCTCACCGTCCAGAGACGGCCGAGGAACTGCGCCCGCAGTTCCCTCTGGTCAAGGAGGTGCTCCAGGCGCTCCGCATCCCGGTCCTGGAGCTGGAGAACTACGAAGCGGACGACATCATCGGCACCCTGGTCAACATTGCCGAAGAAGCCGGGCACCGGTCCCTGATAGTATCTGGGGATCAGGATGTGTTACAACTGGTTTCCCCCTGCACTTCGGTTTTGATTACACGCAAAGGGATATCTCAACTGGAGGTATTTGGAGAACAGCAGGTACTCGATAAGTTCGGCCTGGGACCGGACCGCCTGATCGACATGAAAGGTCTGGTCGGTGACCCGTCCGACAACATCCCGGGGGTTCCCGGCATCGGGGTGAAGACAGCCGCTAAACTCCTGGGAACCTACGGAACTGTGGAGCACCTTCTCCGGTGCAAGGACGAGCTTCCACTCCGGCTAAAGGGCCAGTTAGAGACCTACCACGACCAGGCCCTACTTTCCAAGCAACTGGCCACCATCGAGCGTTCCGTTCCCGGTCTGACTGCCGAGGTGCTCAAACCATGGCCCGGACCGGACCGTAACGCCCTGGTCGAGATATTTAGGAAAATTGAGTTTCGCAGTCTCCTGAACACCGCACTTTCTCTTTTTCCTGAAGAGCCGAAGCCGCTCCAAGCGGGTAATGCCACAGAAGTTGAGGTACAGGCCCTGTCCATCCACAGTGCCGCTGAAGGAGAGCATCTGCTTTCGGCAGCACGTAAGGCGAACATCGTAGCCATAACCAGCTACGGAGATCGATACCGCGGCTCGATCACCGCAGCTATAACTATAGAGGACCGCACCTACCTTCTGGATCCAGCCCGGGAGGAACCCGCGGCCTCAGTGCTCCGGGAACTGATCTCCGAACCAGGGATTCCAAAGGCGGTCCACAATGCCAAGGAGTTGATGTGGGTTTTTCATAGCCGTGCTCCTTTCGATGGGCTGGCCTTTGATACCATGATTGCCGCCTACCTGACTAACCCCACTGCGGCCAGCCAGGAGTTGAAGGACGTGGCACTGGACAGGCTGGGCGTGGTACTCCCGGAAGGAGACCGGGAGGCGCTGCTTGCCGGATCCCAGTGTACCGCCCAGCTGGTTCCGGTGTTGAAGGCGGCGCTGGCCGAGCAGGAGCAGGAGGCGCTTTTCTACGATGTGGAACTCCCGCTGGTGGAGGTGTTGGCCGTAATGGAAGTGACCGGCATCGTGGTGGATCGTGATCAATTGGCGAGGATGTCCTCGGAATTCGGAGATCGGATGGTCGAACTGGCCGAGGAAATCTATACCCTGGCCGGTGAGCAGTTTAATATCAATTCTCCCCGTCAACTGGGGCAGATTCTCTTTGAGAAGCTGGGCCTGCCTAAAGGCAAGAAGACCAAGACTGGTTATTCCACCGATGCCGGAGTTTTGTTCGATCTGGCTGAGAGCCACGAGATCGTGCAGAGAATCCTGGAGTACCGGCAGTTGATCAAGCTGAAGGGTACTTACACCGACGGCCTAGCGGCACTGGTCGACCAGAAGACCAGCAGACTACACACCACCCTGCATCAGGCCGTCACCGCAACCGGCCGGCTGTCATCAGCCGAACCCAACCTGCAGAACATTCCGATCCGGCTGGAACTGGGGCGCCGCATCCGCCGGGTCTTCATTCCAAGCAGTGCGGATCACGTCCTCCTCGCAGCCGACTACTCGCAGATTGAGCTTAGGATCATGGCCCATCTGTCGGGCGACCCGGCCTTGATCTCCGCTTTCCGTGAGAACCAAGACATCCACCGCCGTACCGCTTCGGAAGTATTCGGCATTCCCCTGGACGAGGTTACCCCCGACCTTCGGGGACGGGCCAAGGCTGTGAATTTTGGAATCATCTACGGGATCAGCGACTTCGGCCTGGCGCGGGATCTGCGTATCCCACGGCGCGAAGCCAAAGACTATATTGACCGCTATTTCCAGCGTCTGCCCGGTGTAAAACGGTTCATTGATCAGACCATTCATCGGGCCCGGGAGCGGGGCTTTGTGACCACTGTCTTAAACCGTCGCCGCCCGATGCCGGAGCTTTTCAGCCCGAACCGGAATGTGCGCAACTTTGGCGAACGGGCTGCCGTTAACACTCCGATCCAGGGTAGTGCCGCGGACATCATCAAGCTGGCTATGGTCAGCATCTACCGTGCTATGAAGGAACGCGGACTGCAATCGAGACTGATCCTGCAGGTACACGACGAGTTGATCTTTGATGTACCGAAAGCCGAGCTGGAGGCAATGACGCAGCTGGTCCGTTCGGAGATGGAAGGCGGGCTGGAGTTGGCCGTACCGCTGACCGTGGATATAAAAATCGGCCCGAACTGGTATGATGTGAAGAAGATTCCCAGATGAGGTGAAACCGATTGCCGGAACTGCCTGAGGTAGAGACCGTCGTCAGAAACCTGCGCACGAAAATCATCGGTGCCCGGATTGAAGAAGTAGAGTTGAATATGGCCAAGGTGGTCAGCACCCCCGACCCCGAGACCTTTGCCAGATTGGTTCGGAGCTGTGAGATCAGGGGCATTAACCGCAGGGGTAAGTACATTCTGGTTTCCTTCTCGGATGACCTGGTCCTGGTGGTCCATCTGAGAATGACCGGACAGTTCGTATTCAGTGCGACCGCACAGCCCAACCCGAAGCACACGCACCTGGTGCTGCACCTGTCTAACGGATATCTCCGGTTTACCGACATGCGGCAGTTCGGGCGCTTCTGGCTGGTTCCGGCCAGCGAGTTGAACACGGTGTCCGGACTGAAGGATCTCGGCGTTGAACCCCTGACAACAGCATTCAAGATGAACGACTTCTGCGACCTCCTCGGCCGGAGGAGACAGAAGATCAAGGCGCTGTTGCTGGATCAGAGAACCATCGCCGGAATGGGTAATATCTACACGGACGAGGCTCTTTTCCGGTCCAAGATCCACCCGGAGCGGCTGGCGGTGGAAGTTAGTGTTAAGGAAGCACGAGCCCTGTACCGGGCTGTGCGGGAAGTCTTGAATGACGGAATCGCCTTCGGCGGTACCAGTGTTCGGGACTACGTAGACGCTGAGGGCAATGAGGGTCGGTTCCAGGATATGCTGCGGGTTTACGGCAAGAAGGGTCAGTCCTGCCCCCGCTGCGGTGAGACCATCAGGCGGATCAAAGCGGCAGGACGGGGAACGTATTTCTGCCCACGCTGTCAGAAATAGAGCCTAGGCTCGAACGCACCAAAAACAAGCTCCTCCCATACCTTGATAGCAGCAACATCTGGGAGGGGATTTTGTGGAACTAGTCGCCCTACTAGTCTTCGGCGTGGCTCTCAGCCTTGACGGATTTGCTGCTGGACTGGCCTACGGCCTGCGGCGCATACAGATGCCTTTTCTTTCACTCATGATCATCTGTCTGACATCGGGTATTGCGATCAGTATCTCCCTCGGTTTAGGCTTTGCGGCCGCGCAGGTGATGGCTCCCGAAGCGGCTCAGGTGATTGGTGGGATTCTGTTGATTTTCCTGGGTGTCTGGATCCTGAACCAGGCCCTGCGTAGGATCACCCGACGTCCGCTGTGCATCCGGATTCCACCGTTTGGAATGGTGATTCAGGTTTTGTTCGAGCCTTTGGACGCGGACATGGACCAGTCTGGGGCGATCTGTTCCCGTGAAGCCTTGATCCTGGGTATCGCCTTAGCCCTGGACGCCTTTGCCGCCGGTTTCGCGATCGCGCTCTCAGGGCTATACAGCATTTTTGTACCCCTGTTTGTGACGGTCGGGCTGTTTCTGCTAATCAACCTCGGGATCCTGCTCGGCCAACGGACGAGCGACGTACTGAGTGAAAAGGTGAACCTGCTACCTGGGTGCTTGTTAATCATGCTAGGGATGTTTCGTCTGATATAGGGACTTCAAAAGGGGGGTACTCTTAAGGTGGTCGTGATCGGACTTACCGGTGATGCCGGAAGCGGAAAAAGCACGGTGGCAGCCATACTCGAAGAACTGGGTGCCCGCGTGATCTCTGCGGATGCGGTGGCCAAGATGCAGACTGAACCCGGTAGCCCGATATTCGACGAGATCATACGTACCTTCGGCAGTGCCTACCTGACGGCTGCAGGGCAACTGGACAGGCGAAGGTTGGGCGAACTGGTTTTCGGCGATCCCCAAGCCCGGGAGAGACTTAACGCGATCACTCACCCGCCGGTGTTTGACGCCATTGCCGAGGAGATTGAAAAGGCCTGTCGGGACGGAGAGAAGGTAGTTGTGGTCGAGGTTCCGTTGCTCTTTGAAACGGGCTCCGGTGCCATGTTTGACGAAGTCTGGGTAGTTACGGCCGGACAAGCTACCAAAATGAGGCGCCTGATGGAACGGGGGCTTACAGAAGAGACCGCTGGCGGCGTGCTGGCGAGCCAACTTCCCCAAGCTGAGAAGGTGGGACGGGCCAACAGAGTACTGGATAATGAGGGCTCTCTTGACGATACGCGCAGACAGGTGGAGCAGTTCTGGTCGATGCTCCACCCAGTCTAGGAACAACCCAGCCTAAACGCTACAGTAGCGCAATAGACTCTTCCCCTCTTCGGTCAGTTCCCACCCGACGGTCGTGGTCTGTACTACTCCCAGTGCCTCCATTACCGCCAAGTCCTTTACCTGAAGCTTCTCGCTCTGCTCACCCGGCTTAGCCACCGCATTCCGGAGAATGCAGATCTTCTTCCCTTCCTCTAGAAAACAGAGGTCGCTCGCGGACAGTCTTACCATTATCTCCTTTTGTTCCGTGGTCAGTTTGTCCCACTCAAGACATTTCACAGTATCACACCTTCCCGACTCAAACCATATTTCACCCATTATAACTCCCCTCAGTTTGGAGGTAAAGCCCGGCCCCTACAGAATAGTCTCTTGATCGACAGAGAGGGCTCCTTGACAAGCCATCCGGGGCAGGTTATAAAAAACAAGGGGAAAAGGGGAGATGAGGTTGCGCAAGCTCTGGCTATTAGTCGCTGTTCTATTGGTTGTGGCTGTTCTAAACGCGGAACGCATAGGCCGCCACTATTATCCCCTTCCCTACCGGGAAACCATCTACCACTACAGCCAGGTACACAGGCTGGATCCCCTCCTGATAGCGGCTGTGATCCGTACAGAAAGCAACTTCCAGGCTAACGCCCGTTCCCCCAAGGGTGCTATTGGGCTGATGCAGATTATGCCCAACACCGGGCGTTGGATTGCGGAGCAACTGGGCGAGGAAGATTTCGAGCCCGGCCTCCTCTTGGATCCGGAAATGAATATCGAGATGGGCAGTTGGTACCTGGCCAGCCTCTACGACCAGTTTGAGGGAGATCCGATCCTGGTGCTGGCCGCCTACAACGGGGGCCGCGGGAATATCACCGAGTGGCTCGACAACGCCCAGTGGACCGGAGAGGCACACACTCTGGACCAAATCCCCTTCCCGGAGACCCGCCAGTACGTACGCAAGGTCCTGGCCACCTACCGCATCTACCATTTACTCTATCGCTAAGGGAATAGAAGAAAATGGGGACAGTCGCCCATTCCGGTCCAACGACCGGCACCACGAATGATGAAAACTTTTGTCTGGTGCTGTGCGCTTTCTAGGTGTTGGTATTTTCAAGGTAGGCTGTCCCCATTTAGATGTCCCCATTTAGAGGGAGACGGAGGCGCAGCGGGGGCAGATCTCGGGATGGTCGAGGTGGGTGCCCACCTGCTCGGAATAGATCCAGCAGCGTGCGCACTTGTATCCCCCAGCCAGCCGAACCTCGATCTTCAACCCTGTCATTTCCAGAGCCGGTACCGCTGTCTCAGGCGCTTCAACAAATGGTTTGATGCTTACGGCGGAGGTTACAAAGATCAGAGACAGGTGCTCGAAGGTCTCCATCAGGAAGCGGGCCTGTTCCTCATCGGCATACAGAACCACCTCGGCTTGCAGGGAGTCACGGATCACCTTACTCTGACGGGCTCCCTCCAGGATACGCTGAACCTCGTCACGTACCGCCAGCAGCCGCTCCCAGCGCTGCTCGAGTTCACCGTCCAGATACTCCGGGTTAGCCTCGGGCATATCACAAAGCTGGATACTGGCCGCCTTCTTGCCCACCACCGGGACGTAGCGCCAGATTTCCTCGGTAGTAAAGGCCAGCACCGGCACCAGCAAACGAACCAGAGCGTCCAAATGGGCATAGAGTACGGTCTGGGCGGCGCGGCGTTCTACGGAATCCGCACCTTCGCAATACAGACGGTCCTTTAGGACATTGATGTAGAAGGCGCTCAGATCCGTTATGCAGTAGTTGTAAACCGAGTGGTAGACGGTATGGAATTCGTAGTTGCGGTACGCCTTCATCACCTTGTCGATGAGCTTATGGAGTTTCAGCATCCCAAACCGGTCAATCTCCAGCAGTTGTGCATAGTCCACCTGGTGTTTGGCCGGGTCAAAATCGTACAGATTACCGAGCAGGAAGCGGAAGGTGTTTCGGATTTTACGGTAGGCCTCGGACGTCTGTTTCAGGATACTTGGCGACACGGCCAGGTCACCCTTGTAGTCCGCGGAACAAACCCAAAGCCGCAGGATGTCGGCACCCAGATCCTTGATCACAGAACCAGGATCGACCACGTTACCCAGTGACTTGGACATCTTGCGCCCCTGTTCGTCAACCACGAAGCCGTGGGTCAATACCGCACGGTAAGGCGGCTCTCCGGTTACCGCTACGGAAGTGGTAAGGGAGGAGTTGAACCACCCGCGATGCTGGTCGCTGCCCTCCAGGTACAGATCCGCCGGCCACCGCAGGTCCGGCCAGTAATCAGGCTGGGTCAGTACGCTCCAGTGGCTACAACCTGAATCAAACCAAACATCCATGATGTCGGTCTCTTTGGTGAAGTCACCGTGACCACAGTGCGGACAGTTGTAATCCGGCGGCAGGAGTTCAGCCACGTCCCAGGCATACCAGATATCAGTGCCGTGCTCCCCAAAGAGCTTCTTAAGATGTTCTATGGTTCGATCATCAATTACGATTTCGGCACAACCGCCGCAGTAAAAGATCGGAATAGGTACGCCCCACAGTCGCTGGCGGGAAATGCACCAGTCGCCGCGGTTGGCGACCATACCGTGGATGCGCTCCCGGCCCCAGCCTGGAATCCATTTGACCCGGTCAATGGCCTCCAAAAGATCTTTACGGAATCCGTCAATGGAGGCGAACCACTGCTCGGTGGCCCGGAAGAAAATAGATTTCTTGCACCGCCAGCAGTGCGGATACTGGTGCTGCAGGGGAGCCAACTGCAGTAAGGCCCCTGCCGCTTCAAGTTTTTCCAGCACCTGCTTATTGCCTTCCAGATAGAAGGTGCCTTCCAGATCACCGGCATCGGCCGTGAAGTAACCTTTAGCATTAATCGGTGAAAGCACGGGCAGGTCGTATTTCTGGCCCAAGGCGAAGTCCTCTTCGCCGTGTCCGGGAGCGATGTGTACACATCCGGTACCCTGCTCAAGAGTGACGTAGTCCCCCAATACGAGTACTGAACGCCGGTCGATGAAGGGATGGGCGCATACCAAGTCCTCCAGATCCTTTCCCTCGAACTCCTGGGTCACTACGGCCGCTGGATCACCAAGGACTCCCCGCAGACTGTCAGCGAGTTCCCGGGCCACTAGATAGCTGCTATCGCCGGATTTGAGCAGTACATACCGGAATTCCGGGTGCAGGCAAACGGCGACGTTCGCCGGAAGGGTCCAGGGGGTCGTTGTCCAGATGACTACAAAGGTTTGCCCGTCTTCGGGCAGGAGTCCCTTACCATCCACCACGCGGAATCTAACGTAAATCGAGGGCGATTCCTTCTGGGCGTACTCCACTTCGGCTTCGGCCAAAGCCGTTTCACAGGTCGAACACCAATAGACGGATTTCAGACCCTTGTAGATGTAGCCGCGCTTGGCCATCTCACCGAAGACCTCAATCTGCCGCTT